>Ga0065711_1041007_pt1 | contig 16479 bp, 10 predicted proteins | sample Hoacrofraction12_FD_59098 | JGI IMG/M metagenome (GOLD analysis project Ga0065711, IMG submission 59098) | Hoatzin crop microbial communities from Cojedes, Venezuela - Epithelial fraction 12 v2 (version 2) | ecosystem: Host-associated > Birds > Digestive system > Esophagus > Crop | place... | reverse complement strand
CCTGGACAAGATCCTGTGCAGCCTACTGTAGGTGACCCTGCTTCGGCAGGGGGGTTGGACTAGATGACCCACAGAGGTCCCTTCCAACCCCTACTATTCTGTGATTCTGTGATTCTGTGTCTCTTCCTAGCCCACTCCCCACCTACTTGCTGGGTGGGACAGAGAAGGGCTTGACTGTCCAAGCACTGTTCAGCAAACCGTTACTCTTTTGTCAGTACAGTTTCAGTCACAAATCTGAAACACAGCACCATGTGGGCAGCTACAATAAGAATTAGCTCCATCCCAGCCAGACCCAGTACAACATAAGTTGTATATAAGGAAAAGAAGGAGATAAGGAAAAATCTTTTCACTGCTAGGACAGCGAAGAACTGCAACAGGTTGCGCAGAGAGGTTGTGCAGTCTCCCTTCTTAGAGGTTTTCAAGACCTGACTGGATAAAGCTCTGAGCAACCTGGTCTGGTCTCAGAGCTAACCCAGCTTTGATGCAGGAGGTTGGACTAGAGACCTCCTGAGGTTCCTTCAGCTGAGAATTTTTCTGTGGCTCTGTGTAAGTTTTGTTTAAAAGAGCTTGCAGATGTTTGAGAACAACAACAGTGGGAAGAAGAAATTATGTAAATGTTTCTTCTTTCCTGAACAAGGGGAGGGAGGGTTGTGGGTTTTTTAATGGTTTGAGAATTCATTCACAATCTTGTGAATTGGTAACTTTGACGTGGTTGAAGCATCTTGTATCAAATTTAGTCTTAAAACAAATTTCTTGTGTGTTAAAGCCCTCTATGTTTTATTTTGACTAAAAGTACAGTTTATGGATGATTTGAAAACCGTTGAAAACTGCAGTTTATAAAAGGAACTCTAAACAACTTGTTTGTGTATAAGCCTTAACAGCATAACTATTATATGTACATACTGCAATACTTTGACTGAATTAATGTGACATTGCTAAAGAACATGCCAACAATAGAGCAAACGTCTGTCTGTTTCACATCTTGCTAAGCTATGAGCCTCTGTAGGTGTGACCTCAAGTATGTAAGCTGCCAAAAGTAATCACCGCTTGCTTCCCTAATCCATGTTTCATACACCACTGCTGCCCAATTAAATTGTCTGTGCTGTTTCTGCCTGAAACTTCACTATTCTTGCCATGTTTAAGAATGAAACATATTTTAAAATTAAATTTCTCTGTTCTGATAAATGCTTTCTGTCACATAACCTTCAAATGTCTTGTAGTGAGTAATCATATAAAAAATAATGCAACACCTTAACTACAGTAATTTACTTTCAGTCATCAGATATGCAGATGTCTGGCTAGTGGAACTTGAACTTTATAAATACTATATGTATAATACAGTGAAAATGACAGGAATTTCATTAATGGTATTGCAGGAGAGAATATGTAAACAGTGACCTCTTTCATGTGTTTTTAAGGGACTTTTGTAACCTGCAGTTGAACATCAATAGTGATGCTTATAGAAGTTTCCCTGAAGACAAATTAGATTTTACCACATTATTACAAAAAAAAAGCTCAGTTAAAATTGGAGTGTACTATTTGAATAGTCCATGTATCAGAGTTATGAAAATCACAGTAGAGCTGCAAAGAGGAAAAACATGCCATTAAGCCAAATTTTAACTAGCACACAAACTGGCACACAAAGGGGCAGACTATTTGTTATGATTTAGCTGCAATAGCCAGGAGAAAACTGCCATTGCTCATTAGAACTGACTTGTTTGACCACTGTCCCTTTGCCTCTGAAAGGTTTGCTGTGTTGACTTTTCCATATAATTTTTACTGTCTCATTCTGACAAAATGATGCTCTTTGAACAACCTGGCCGTTATTGCAGATGCAATTGCAGTAGGAGATTCTATACAAAATATGTGAGCTCTGTAAGCAAGCTTCCACTACCACCTTAAACTTTCTAAGTGTCAACATTTTGGCTCGTTTAAGCTTCATTGAAAGGCCTTTAAGGATAAATAACTTGTCCTTTTCCATGTCTGTTAAGTCAGCCTGGGCATGGGTCCTTACATTTCCTAGGTGGTGTCAGTGGGGGTTTACTCCTCCCCACCTCTACTCTTCCCTTCCCAAAAACTGCATGAGAAACTGAGCGGGGTTTGGTCTAAATTTACCAAGATGACAGCAATGCATTGATGTTAGGACTGAAGTTGTGGCAGTCATTAATAAATATCTGACTTGAATTCCCAAGTAGATTAAAATCTGATTCTAATGCTTTTAACTTTGCTCAGAGGCCTTGGAAAATCTTAGCACAAGTTGAGAGGTATCTTTTTGGTAAGAAAGCTACAGGTTGCTTTCTACTCTTAACATTTGTTTGTGAAAGTAGCATCTTGGTCTTTAGGTACTATCAGGGCCACTATTCTAGCACATTTGTACACTACTATGAAAGACCTATCCCTTCCTCTTCTGGCTTGTTATGCCTTTCTTCCACTGCAAAACCAGTACATCCTTTGTGGCCGTGCTAAAATTTACATAGGGCCTAAATTACTTTCATGTGCTAAGATCAAAATAAAGCTGTGTATAGCCACTGAACATGATGGAATGTGCTGGTCAAAGATGGAAGTCATGAAAATTTTGCTATAGCAAGACTGCCATGTTCGTCTACATTTCAGTACATATTAAGCAGCCAGACAGTATGGATACTGTGCTTCCATCAGAATAATCCCATTTCTTGTTTTGTCTAGATGCCAATTTATGCTTAAAACTTTGGTTGTATCTTAACCATCAAGAGTTCCAGAAGAGTTACTGTGACCAGACCCCTGACCTATAATGCCAAAAAAGGTCTGAAAGGCAAACAACCAATTTACATTAACTGAAAAGGAAATATTGTGGTATCAAAAGTCTTTATACTGTCATATTTCTTACTTTGTCTTCTGTGTTTCCTTGTATGTCTGTTTTTCCATTGAAGAAGTAAATCAGTCCTGTGTATTTTCCACTATAGCAGCTTCCTTTCTGTGGTTTGAATAAGCAGTCTTCGGGAGCACATCTCTGGTATCAAGAATGCAGTCCTTCTGAGACACTGAGAAAGCTGCAGTGCAGTGACTGGATAGCTCTACCCCAAGCTTATTGAATAGTTCTTTTTTTCTCCAGAGCTGCCTGAAATCCATGTTCACCTAAGGGAGCCACCAAGCTGACTACCATCTCCCACTCAGGCCCCATCTTAGCATTTGTTTGTGCTTTGGAGCTCCATCTTTGCAGAAGAACCCCAAATACAGTTACCAAGCCAATTTATTGCCCATAATTATCTGAGATGTCATTACAGCTTCCTGTGTAGTTTATTGAAACACAGGCTGATCTGACTGCCTAAAAGGAAAGCCACTGATAACACAGAGGGCAGCCTAAAAATCCTACAAAATAAGAGTATAGTTGTGGATTTTCAGGCAATGTGTCAGCTGAGAGACAGGTTGCATGCCCATGGTGTCAAGACTGTTTTGCGACCACTGTTGCACTGAACCATTTCTGCTTGCCACATACATAGCCACTGGAAGGGTGAAACAGCTGCTCAGAATACCCCTGCACCTGTCAAAGGAAAGGGTGCACAAGTAACCTACTTTGTTCATAGTTGTGGTGTTTTGGTTTTCTTTGTTTCTGTTTTTTGAGACTGAACAAGTGTACTCAGGATATGGTTTTCATACACAAGTTTATTTTGCCCAATAAGTCAAACATTCTGGGTTTTCAACAATATTTTAATTCTTAAATAAACAAACAAACAAACAACAAAACTAAAACAAAAGAGAAGAAAAAATAAGGTGGGAATGAATTTCAGGGTTTTTCTTTTTTTTCTTTTTCTGTGTTCTTACCATAGTATGTTTTGTAGAACTTTGCTATTGGTCTTGTGCCAAATTTATCTGCTTAAATACTTTAACTAATTTAAAATATTTATCCAAAGTATTTAACTAATGCTTGAAGTATTTCATGTTGAAGATATTACTATTCTTACTGTGTAGTAGGAGACAGCTGAAAGCAAATATATGCATTGGTTCAAATATTTTCAAGAATTGTTGTCATATTTGTGGAATTAACAGGAGCAGGAGTAATGTTGTGTAATGGGCTATCGAATGTACAGTTAATGCACAGTGAGTTGTGTAATTAGACTACATGGATTTGACTTCCAGTTTAGCTATTATATTTTGTTTAATAGCACTGAAGTTGTACTGGCAGAGGAAGAGTTGGAAATTTTTTTAGTCTTGTAAGATCTGATTCTGTATGTTCTTAAAAATCTAAAAAGTTCTTGGTGGAACTTGACTAAAGGAAATAGTTGTGTATGTAAAGAGTCTTCTCACAATAAAACCTTGTAAAAGCATCACTTTTCAGGGATTATAAACAGGAAGGAAAATTCTGTTATTCAAAATATAAGCTTAGCACCTGATTTTTCCAGACTCCCTAGAGAACTGATATTATTTCTACTTTTTTTCTTGGATTGCTGACCTAGTATTGACTTTGTGCTCTTCTGAAAATAGCTCCAGATTATAGATCTCTGCATCTATCTGTGCTATCAAAGGAAAATGTTTTTGTGATTAGAAAAGTACCAGCTTTCTAATACAGTAGACAAACACTGTCCAAATACAGGCAGCCTTCTGAATCTGTAACAATTTGTTCATATTTGCTCTTACTCATCCTTGTCATTTAGGTAGTGTAACACAAAGAACGAATGAGAGCCAGACTTTGTAGATTAATGTTGCTTCAGTCTATCACCTTTCCTTATATTGAAAAAAGTATCTATACTTTCTACTTACTTATCTATAGTTTTTGTTTTCATAAATTCTCTCTAGGCATTGTGGTTTGTTGGTTTGAATCGAAGTTTGGGTTTTGTTTCTGTAGTTCTAATCTAAATTTTAAAATTACAGTTATTTTTATATTAGCTTTCATAGTTTCCAGATAAATTGGATTATTAAGGCTGTTGCAGGATTTATAACAAAATTGCCTCCAATCCTCTAAAATTTTCAGCCTCATGTGCCTCTATCCACACAGAAAATTAATAGTGAAATGCATGTCCTAGTGCCTATTTCAATCAGACTGAAACCTTTAAAGAAAAAGTCAGAGTAAAATATGCAATCTAATACTTATGAGTATATTTTAAATGCTGCCAAAAAAAGAAAAATGCAATTAAGATTTATAAATATGGGCACTGATTTTCAGTCAGAGTAATTACTATTCGCTATAAGAACATGGAATCATGTAAGGATACTTCAAAATACAGGGTAGTTTAGAAAATAGAGGGAATATATTTTTTAAAAAGCATTCATACAGTCTGAAACACATGTAAAACATTTTTTTCGTTTTTTCAGAATTGCCTCTTCCATGGATTCTGCACAGGGACAATGCTGGTATTTTAATCAGTTGATGAAACTTAGTATTAAACATCGATATGCACATGAGTACGGTGAGCTAAACATTACTGACAGAGATGGACCAGAAGCATGGCGAAATCATTTAAAGCAAACATCCACCGGCTGCCTACAGGAAAATAACCTCTTTATCATGGGTGCGACAGAAAATAAACAGATCTTGTTGGATCCTTCTGAAAGATGGATTACTACTGGCCGTATTGAGGCCACATTCATTAACTCCTCCGTACCTGTGTACCAAAAGGAAAATAGAGAAGATCAGAGAGTGAAGCAGAAGAGTACTGAATCTTGTATTAATCACAGTGAGGAGAGCAAAGGCAACAACAACATGTCAGCCCAACTCACATTGCAACAGTCAGTGATAGCAGCAAGTAATATGGTAAAAGATCTTCAGCATTTTGAGAGTGATACAGAAAGGTAAGACAGATGTCAGATTGTAAATTATACAACTAGGCAATAGGAGTGAGGATTTCTTGTTTAAAACAGAGGCACAGATCTTGTAGTAAAAAACCAGTGTTTTTAAGCTTATTAGACAATAAAGAGATATTTTAAGGTGATGCACACTAGATTTCCATATTACAACAATCAACTACTACAACAATCCTTTGTGGTATTCTGTCAGTTGATGTACTAGAATATAGATATGTACGTACTTCATTTAAAAATACTGTGTAGTAAGAGAATTTGAAAACTTTCTCTTGGTCTCCTACCTTTTCCTACTTTTTTTGCAACAAATTTATGATGCCAATTCAGTGACACATACAATGTTAGGGGTGAAAGTGCTGGATGGTTTGTGGGAATTTTGGCACAGTTTAAATTACAAACTAGTGTGAGACTTTTTTGCTATCCTATTCATCAGACATTCAAGATTCATCTGTGTAGAGTTTACAGTCAGTATTGTTCAGGAGGCAAGAGGGAAAAGTTGCTTAAATCTACTGTCCTACTCCCTTGACCTTAGGCCAGTCTCCTGCTTTTGTGATGCCTGAAGAGCTAACAGCCTGCCCTGCCCTTGGTACTACTCCTCCAACATGCCTCAACTTGCTTCTTGAAAGTAGAGGCAGGGGTGAGGGGCCAGTTCAGCTTGTTCTGTGCCTCCAGATGTTCTCCCACATGAAACAGTCTGGTTTATTACCTCTTTGGAATGCATTTGCTGTTGGTTGGTATGGTTCTGGATGCAGAGTCAGGGAAAACACGCTGAAACTTTTGCCCTAAAGGTACAAAAATTCAGTTACAATTTCATAAGAATTCAATTTCAAAAATACCTGCTTTGGGAACACTATGAAGAGCAAGCATGGAAGTTGTGCTGCTTCATGCTGTTTAGACTGATGGTAAATGGGCAGTAGTCCTTTAGTAGATACTTAAGACACTAATAATTTGTCATAAAATATATTGTTCAGGAAGACCATAGAATTCATCATTGCCTTTCAGGAACTTGAAAACAAGAGTACAGTAGTCTGTTATGGAAGATGAATGCTTTGGAAAAATCTTTCTGAAATAGTTCATTTAGAGTTTTTATTTAATGTTTTAAATGCCTTCTGTAGGTCTTCTGTTCGACAGTTCTCTTCAACACAGAATATAAAGCGTCAGAGGGTTTTTTGTTGTTTGTTTTTTAACTCAGCTACTGCTTTTTATAGATGCAAAGCTTATAAATAAACCATGTTTTGGGGCTGGTAAACTTAATGAACACATTTTAGGAAAAAACTTCTGGCTTAACCCCTGAAGTGTGCTTTTTTGCTGAAAAGTACTCCTCTGTTTAAATAGATGCACCACACAAGGAAAGAACATATGTAAAGATTGAGGGAAATTTAGATATCTTTTCCTAAACCCACTGTCCAAGTGAAATGAGAAATTTTTTTGAAGGAAAGGATTCCAAGACAGTGAAGTCATAATGCAGAGCTGCCATTAAACTTTTTCTTCATCAGTAGACATTAATTGAACATAAATTTAGAAATCTCCATCACTGAACAAATCTAAACAGTTTGTAATCAATGCTTGTTAAACAATAAGCAAATTAGAAAATGTATGCATATAACTAGTGGTCAGTAATGTTAACTTGAAGGGTAGAAGTAGACAAAAGATGAAATTACACCCTCTCAGTTTTTCCTTTCTGCTCCATTGGAGATACTTGTCTCATGCTGTTTTCACCATTTAGCTCTCTTCAGTGTTGTGGGGTTTTTTATATGGACAGTGGAGATACGTTGACCCCTCCAACAGGTTATTCAGTCATTGTTAAACCACTTCTGCTCCTAATCCTTGAGGAGACTCTTCCTCTCCAGTGAATATACAGAAAACATAGCCAAGCAGAGATTAGTCCTCTCAGATAATTGAATTTCCAAAGTCGTGTGATGTGAATACCCTCCAGTGTTTTTGCACATATATGTCACATCTGGATTGTAATTTCTTGACAGTTTAATGGCAGAGACTTCCATTTATCTCAATGCATAGTGCTATGTTTTATGGTTATAGTTTGGCAGCTGTGGTAATCCAGTTGTACTGGTTAGGCTATGTCATTCATAAAGGCATTTCTTTCTCTATGAGGCTACATACAGCAGCATCAATGATCCAGTCCCTTTGGCGGCAGTACCATGCCAGGAGGAAAACTGGCTGCACCGAAACAGAGAATCATCAGTTTACAGAAGCTTTGAGACAGAAGCATGACGCTGCCACACTAATCCAGGTTGGTTTATGGTATTCTCTTTACTTATTTTGCAAATTTAATAAGAAAAAATTTTACTACTTTTGCGTACTTGTCATCTTCTCTCTGTTTTTCTTTTTGATTTTATTAATAGTTTCATAATTAAACATTTTTTGGTTTATTTAATCAGCATGAGCTTAATGTTTCTAAGAGCAAGCCTTTACAAGAAGTTTTATAGAAGAAAAAAAATATTTTCCTTTTTTTCACCAAGTATTTCCCTGAATTAGTTTTGTTTGATATAATTCTAATATTAGGTTGAAGACATATTGTGCCCATGTTCTTGCTGGGATATGTCTATGCTATTAAAGTGGCAGATGCTGTGTAACTGGTGCAACATGTCTGATATCTGTACAGCTAACTACTCTTCCCATCTCTTCTGTCCTACCTGTCCATCTCTTTCCTTCTCTCCTCGTTTCCCCAAACCAGGATTGCCTCATCTATACTGCCATTGGGAACAGACCATGGCCTAGGATGTCCTGTGGTAGATACTGAGCTAACACTTAAACAGAATGGATTACTGTGTGCAAGAATTGAAGTCCATGCCTTGGCTCTGTTTAGTTGGCTAAGCAGATACTGTATGTACCTTCCAGGTTGCCAGGGTTCATGGATTTTTCTACATTTTTAAGCAAATGGACTCTGTATTGATTTCAGATTTCAAGTTAACTTAAAAACATTCAATATTGTAAGTCTTCTATAAAAATGTCAACAGTGCCAAAGTGATTTAGGACCCTAAGTTCCATTTTCAGACTGAAAATCCAAGTAATTCATTCAACAAATGGGCAGTAGCAAAATGTTTAGTATAGGTGCATACTGAGAAACAGGACAATTTTTACATGGGAAGTTGAGCTAAAATTTGTTTCTGGAGTGTAGTGTGTAGCTAGTATATTAACAATTGATCTCCACAAACTTATTTAACCCATTTTTGAACCTACTTATATATTTCACTTCTCCTATAAAGTGATGAGTTTCACAGGTATATGTAGTGATTAAAATGTACTTCCTTTCATTTGTTTCAGACCTGATAATTTCCATAGTACGAAAATTGAGTATTTCACTGTTTGTCTTCTGTGCATGTTATGGATTTTTTGATCTTTCTTATATCCATCCTTATATTTCATCTTTTACAAATAGAAGTTTAGCCCATTTAGTCGTTTTTCACATTACTCTGTTATTCTTTTTGTCTTTTTTTCCCTCTCTGAACCTTTACCTCGTTCTGTTACAACCTTTGTTAAAGAAGTGACTAGAACTGAATTCCATAGGCAGATATATCACAAATTTGTACAGTAAGACAGTTTTCATCTTGTTTCTAAAAACTGCTAACATATAATTTTTCTTTTTGATCATGACTGAGGACTGACCTGGTGCTTTCATAGATCTGTGTTAACAGCTGCCTTATAGTTTATCCTTCTGCATATACCATTAGGATAGTGTTTCTCCTTTCAATTTGTAATAACTAATTGTATTTGTTGAATGAAATATATTTTTCATTTGATCACTCAGTAATATCAGGATATTTTATCTGGATCGTTATGACGATCTATAGGAAATTAACGACAATTAAATTGTAAGAAAGCCATTCTAATACATTAAATCATTTTTATAATAATCAGGAATTGTATGTGTTAGAACAGTAACATTTTCAATAATTTATGCAGATAGTAATTTCCTAAAAATTAATAAGCTAAACGTTAAGCCAGAATATGAGATTTACTGCTCCTGTTTTAGTGACTTCATTGCAAAGCCATTAAATGTGGACAACACTACATCTTTCAGGACAGTGGAAATTTTTTGCATGGTGTTTTAAATTTTTAGGGCATCTTGAACTGTAATGATGTCAAACACCAATTTTGAGGAAAATTGCTGTCCTGAATTTAGTGTTCTTAATCATATCTAAGTAATTTTGATCTCTGAAGTGTTTTCCTGGATCTGATTCTATGGCTTGGCAGGTGTTCCTAACACTCTTCCACTTTTTCTAGCACTTCATTCCTAATGTGCTCCGTTTTCTTACATATGATTATGCCTACTGGTAATATTTTTTTTTTAAATAAAGATTTTAGACTGTTAAGAAAGAGTAACTGACCTAGGTCAATTGCATCAGATGTCTCCAAGAATTGCTACTTGTAAACTATAAGACATTTAGTACAAGTGTATTTTTATTCTCAGTAATTTGAAAGTTGACACTCATCTTTTTCTTATGCAGCCTTTCCTTTCAGTTTATAATAGTCCCTGAAGGAATTGTCAAATAATTAATTAGTTGACCCAGGTTTGTAGTTGAGGGAGTTGCAGGATTCCTTTCTGCTTACTTGTGGAGAGCCTCTTGAGTACCCTAAGCTTTAGACATATGCTGGCATTTAATTTGTCTTGTAGTTTTAAATGTCACATAAAGTTCAAAAAACAGATCATTGAGCTATTAAACCAAGGCCCAAGATGTTTTATCTTCCTAATGGGATAACATCGAGAATCTGGATTTAGGTATGATCTATGGCTTTGTATAACATGCTTTAAATTTTTTGTTTAGGCATTTTGGAAGGGTTTTCTTCTGCGAAAGAAACTGGCCAGTGCTCTTGCAGCTGTTAAAAGTGATGAAGTGGATGACGACTACAAAGAAATAAATGTGGATGATTTCACATTTTCTGAAGTAAGAACAGTCATTAGCATAAAAACATCATGTGAAACATAAATATTGTTCTTCTAAAGCAATAATGTAGGTGTTGGAAGAGAAAGAAATTGAAAGGACTACGAGGGCTAGAATTAACTTGTTGGATGTCCAGAAATAAAGCAGCATTTCGTATATATAGCTCATTTAAATGTATTTGTCATGGATTAATTGCTTCCTGCTCTTTGAGATGCTCTGGTAGTTACTGTGCTGTTAATGTTACACCCACTGCAGAACCCCACATATTTCTACAGTTAAAGGACAATCAAATGAGAATAAGGAAACAGCTACTTTTATTCTAAAATGTTTAACTCTTTAGTATTTTAGTGGCAGATTTTAATGTCAACAATATTTGAGTATTTTGTTAATTTTCATGATAGAATGAGATAAATAATATAGCTGAAAATATAGCTGAGATTCAGTGTTGCCCTATTCCAATGAAAAGAACACGGCCCCAAAACCAGAATTGAAGCAGACTTATTAGCTCTTCTTTTGCCTTGTAGATAAAGTGCTAAAAAGATCATGAGTCTGAATATAGTGGTAAATTTTGAAGAGAAGTATAGTTATTCAGAAAAAAAAAAGGTCTGTGATGCACAAAATCCAGAGATTATTACTAGTAAGTTTTACGAGTTATGTAGAGTTGATAATGTCCTTTCAGTTTCAAAGGACTGAAATTGGCTCAGAAGTTTCCATTCTAAGAAATAAAAGCAAGCTCCACAGGAATTTGAGGAATAACATCACATTCAAAACTGAATTCAGCAATAATTAAGTAAAAAATAAAAATGTCTACAGGATCAATATTGTCATTCAGTAAGCAAGGAAAAGAGTCTTTAAATCAATTTTATGTTTTGTAGTCTCAAAAGACAACAGTCTACATGGGAAGATCTAGACTCAGTATACATTGTAAGGCAGCTGTTGATGACTTACCTGTATATTTGTCTGGAGCACTGCTTTCTCCAATTGTTCACATTCGTTGGCTTCTTTTTTTGTTTTTTTTTAATAATTTCAGGTAAAGCAATGAAAACTGGTAGCAATGTGGCCATTTGAGACCTAAGAGGATATGACTGAGGCTTTTTTTCATGAACTCTTGTCTCTGAATGTGCTTATTCAGCTGCTGCATCTTTGCAAGAGGCATTTGTCAATATTCCACCATAATTTTCCAAAGGAGATTAATGCAATAGCCCTGCTACTGGCCAGATTAGATTCTATGTATGATCACATGTTTGTATGGCTCATAGAGAGTTATGAAACCAAGTATGTTGTTAGTGGGAGCAGAGCAGTTTACAGTTGAAGTCTTCGGTCATCTGAGTGTCAGCCTTCTCTTGCCATCCCCCTCCCCTCAGAAAATAGTTGGGCTTTGTATAAAATTATTACCAGTGACTTGATGACTTGGAGTAGTTTTATTTTTTTCTTCTCCCTTTCAGCAGCTATTTTAAGATACATTTTCAGAATTACTGTCTTATTGTAAGAGCATGCAAAATGTTTGAGGCAGGAGTCCCAGGAATCATTTGGTAGACAGGAAACGTGTGTGTGTAAACATAGAGATCTGGCTTAAATTTTAGTATTTTTTCATTTTAATTTGAAATATATATACAAAAAAGAACAGTCTCATTAGTTGATGTTCTCTGAGCCCTGGATTCTTTCTAGAATAATAAAAAGCAGAAAGTTGAAGGATTTATTTCTTCACACAGGAAGGAAGTATCTGTTCATGTATTAAAGAAGGAAAATATCCTGGTTTGAATTATTCAGCCGGTAGGCCAGAGTCTTATATACTGTAATTCAGTTGAGCCGTTCTTGTTTCACTCTGTTTGGCCCAAATAATCCTGTGATTTTTTAATTTTTTTTTTCAATTGCTAAACTGAAAACTACATGGGCAGTTTTGTTCCATCTATGTCAGCAAGGCAGTTGCATTTGGGCAGGTGCTCCTGTGGCTGGGGAGAAAAGGAAGGAGTGGGGAAGGCAGGAAAAAGAAGGCCAACTCATTTCAGAGGCGCTTGCACTGTATCACCCTCTGGTGTTGCCACACATTTCTTCCTATTTTTTCAAACTGTTATTGAGTTTATTAGGAAACAAATAAAGCATGGGTTTTGGGAGCAATTATCAGAGAAAGTGTTTAGGTCCAGATTGTGACAGGAGAACCATGAGCTGACGTCTTAATTTGCGTAGCAGGCTCAAAGACTGTATTGGAGACTGATGTCAGATAAGTTACTCAAGCCCTTAGCTTCTTGTGATGAAAGATGTAAGAACATCTGTTTTCTACAAAGCAGTGTATGTGACAAATTTACAATGTATACACCCATGAAGGATACAGATTTTTCAGTGAGTGAGCATTTCAGTGTTCAAGATTGATGGCTGTAACTAGAATTCTACCCTGCAATATTTGACATATTTTTCCTTAATTTTTTTCTTTTTTTCAAGCATGTATCTTGTCTGTGCTGAAGAGCTTGATTGTGAGAAATGTATGGCTTAGCTCTAATGGGCCTATACTCTGCTCTACCTAGCTCACATCCTTAGTACTAGGTTGCCTGGTTCCAAGTGTCTTTAGCTATTTCGTTCTCTGCACCTGAGCAATACCAAATCACATGGACTTCTTACTTCTGCAGGCTTCTTACTACTTGCAGGCAGCAGAAGCTTGGAACTGTCTATGCTTCCTACTCCCTCCTTTCTGGCCTCAATGTTTTACAGCAAAGTGCTGAAGCAGAGCCAAATTATGACTCATGATAGCAGTGGCTATCTGTTGGGCCTCAGACAAGTGGAGGGAGGAGTACATGTTGCTGGGCTAAAAGATCCCATATGCTGGGGTGTGAAGGATGAGAAAACTACCTGGACACCATTTTGTACTGCAGATTTCACTGTTGGATAGGGTGAGTGAAATGAAAGAGAAGGACAGAAAAACCCTTGCTTATTGCAAACCAATACAAATGTACTAAATCTTCTCCAGAAGTTTTTGGAATAGTCCCCTATTTTGTGGTGTAGTCATTGTTTGGGTTTTTTTTTATACCAGTATTATGTAGATTTCAGTCATAGTGGTTTTACTGAGTATTACCTAGCCTTTTACAAAATCGCTGGTGTGCAAGCACCTGTTTAAACCATTTACAAATATCACAATGCAATAAGTCATTAGGCACCAGTCTTCATTAAATTGCTGTTTAATTTCTTTGTTAGAAACTCAGTGTACTTAGTGCTCTGTGGAAGGTGAGGCTGCAAAACAACATGGGGAAAACTGTCGTCTTTGCCAAAGATCTTCTGTTTACTTCATTTATGCACACTGAGTAGTGGTGTATTTTTAGTACAAATTTGACACTGTATCATGTGAAAAAAGGATTGCATGTGATTGAGCTGAAAGAAGGGCCTTTATCTTGCTTACAATACCACAAATAGTAATCATTTCACCTGAACAATTACTGTTACCTTCTTGTATTCATGTCAGCTCCAATACATTGCCAAAGTCATTCAGAGGCAAATGATGGCAGTAGTGTTTTGTGCCTGTTGTGCAATGTCGAACAGGCTGTCTCAGATGAGATGAAAGATGTGGCCAACAGATGTCTCAGAAAGTATGAGCCTGGTATTTAATGTCTTTCATGTGGACTTTGGAGAATCCAGCCTATATGCACCAGAAGACTGATCTTAAGGCAACCTTTCATCAGCAGTCCATCCATGTAGCAAATGATGTACAAGGCAGAGCTCACTTTTATCTCTGATGGGCAAAATCTGACAAAACATTTGCTTTACACAGCTCTTACTTTCTGTACCATGTAACCATCAGCATTGTCGTTTTCTCAGTGAGAATATGATGTGAGCCAAATGCAAAATGGCTGAACTTGCTAGTGTATCAGAAAGCTGAACCAATTGAACATGATCGGTTTTAAGGCAAATTTTTACTCAGAACAGCGGCCATTGGATAAATTACTGGTTTCCTACACTGAGTCAGCATATGGGCAGATGTCTTATTTGCATCAAGATAGTACCAGTATTGATGGTTACATGGCACAGAAAGTGAGTACTGGATTTTTCAAAACTTCAGCTTTTGAATTTAGTTTGAGTCAGGGATATCTAGTCATACTCTTTCAAAAAGAAAGTAACTTTGTAAGTTGCAACCAAGCTAAAAGGAAATCCATCAGAGCTTCCATCATCAAAGGGGATAAATCTGTTGCCCTGAGACAAAGTGTTCTTCTGTTTCTAAGCTCGATTATGTAGAGTTTTAAAATCCCAGACTTTTTGACAGCTTTTGGAGTCATTGATCAGGAGTTTCCTTCACCTTTTTTTACATATATGCACTCAGATGCATAGCCGTTCCTATTTTTTTTTTGCTTGCCTTCCATGGCAGCTAGGTAGCAGTTTTCTTTTACTTTTTTGGGGAGTGGGGAGAAGAATTAAAACTGCCTCATATGTGCTAACTCTTGAAAAGTAAACAGCAATTAGAACAACAATTTATTTACATCTCCCATCTTTAGTATTTTTATCACATGTCCAAACTAGACACATACAATGTGTTTTGTTTTCAGATAATCCTTCATAATGTGGTTTGTCTCAGGCTGTGAGCTTGTGATTGTGAGCTGGTGACAGTGATTGCTGTTTTCTGGCTAGTGCCAGGAAGTAAGTGTAGCCTATGCATTAGAAGGTCCCCATAACATTTCTTGTATCTTGACACTCTTACTCATGTCAAGTTCTTGTAATTGCCTATAAATGTCAGATCAGGATCCAGCCTGTCTGTATTCTATACTGCAAAGAATATGATCCTTTTTTCATCAAATTTCTCTTAAAGTTACAGAAAGTGTATGAAGAAAATTGTTAGATCTATCCTCTTCTTTTAAAAAGGAGGGGAAAAACTCTCTCCTAAGCAACATATTGGAAGATAAATCTTTTCAGTGGGTGTGTATCAGCAGTCACTTGATATGATCCTGCTTCTTCAGCTGCTGTGTTAATGAACTGCATTCCATTCTCAGTCAGTGGCATCATCAGATACATTCAGGCTCTTTTCTACCTCTTTCAGCAATGACGCTTATCTAAAATGCTGAAATCTTGTTTTCTAGTTATCTGATAGACATCCTCGCCTTGGAAGTAGGTTGTTGCAGTCAGTATCTGATAAAATAAACATAAACACAGCTATTAGGGGTTGTAGCCATTACTGACACTACAGCTTCACAGCTCATGCAGAGTGTGCTCTCATTGCTTTCTGGCCTTCCACCATGAGATCTCAGTTATTAATGCCACCTGAAATGCTTTTAATTTTTAAACAGAAACTATCTTCATGGCTTGTCTCTATTTCTTGGTTAAACAGCCAGATTCAAACAAATACTTTCCAAAGGAAAGCTCACTAATGATGCAGGACACTAAAAATATCATTTGGAACCTGTGTTTATCCAGATGGTGTAGTATTTTTTTAAATCATATTTAGCTTGTATGACATATCAAAGTACAGTGATGTCATTACTTTTACTTCCTAATCTTATATTCTCTAAAGACAAAGTCGAGCATCAGAATTGAATAAACAGGTCAAGCAAGGGAAAAACGTGTAAAAATGAAAAATTTAGTTCTGTGGAATTTTAGACTTATTACTGTAGCCTCAAAGGAAAATTGTTCTAAGACAAATGCATCATTGTAAATAGAAGTAATAATTGAGAGCCATCAGTTCTTCTCAGTGAGTACATTTGCATCTGTAGTCTCTTGAAAGCTGAGCGAAGTATCCCAAATAATTGAATGTGACTTCCATAAGTTTTTAAATTTTTGTGTAATGTTAAAACAGATATTTTAGTGTAAATATAGATTATGTTTAAAG
>Ga0065711_1041006_pt1 | contig 16480 bp, 6 predicted proteins | sample Hoacrofraction12_FD_59098 | JGI IMG/M metagenome (GOLD analysis project Ga0065711, IMG submission 59098) | Hoatzin crop microbial communities from Cojedes, Venezuela - Epithelial fraction 12 v2 (version 2) | ecosystem: Host-associated > Birds > Digestive system > Esophagus > Crop | place... | reverse complement strand
AAGGAAGGAAGGAAGGAAGGAAGGAAGGAAGGAAGGAAGGAAGGAAGGAAGGAAGGAAGGAAGGAAGGAAGGAAGGAAGGAAGGAAGGAAGGAAGTAGAATTTGGGACATGCAGAGTCGATGAAAGCAGGCCACGTTTTCTAGCTTTACTCCAGAACTGCTGAGCTTTCCTCCCATTGATTTCTGCTGCCAAACAAAACCTCCTCTCTTGTGCCTGAGGGAGAAGAATGGGAGCAGTTGGCTGCTAACCCAAAAGCAAGCAAGAGAAGAAGCAAGCGACTACAAGACCAAACAGAAGCAAAAGTATATGTCCCTTAAAAATATTTACATGCATATATGCATGTAAGTGTGCGTGTGTGTATGCAGATATATGTCTATATAAAACATATGCTTGCACACCTGTACATATACACACACAGAGCACAGCTAAATGATCAGTACTGTACATACAATTCTGGCGTCATAGGTTGCTACCCAGCTCTATACGTGGTCAAGTTATGTGACCACAGTATGAAGGTTCCTGGTTTTCCTTACTACCCTTGAAGAAATACAGTTTCCTCCAAAAGAACGTTTCTGGTTTTGCGAATGCTTTTCCTGATACACCTTTCTGACAGTATGACTAATGGCTTCATTAGCACAAATAAGCCGTGTTTTCTTTTTATTATGCTCTAAAACCAGTTCCTCACCAGGCTGCATTTAAATTGATCAATACGTGGTCATCTGTGTTTGCAGCCCTTTGACCTCATTTCATCTTGTGTTTGTTCACTCTAGTGGAAGGATATATGCATCTAACCCCTTCTTCACTACAGAGTTTCAATACCTGCTTACAGCAATGTTAAAGGTAGTTATCAAGCTTATTTACTTAGATTCATTCAATTGTTTTCAGATTACCACACCTCTGACAACCTGAGCTGCTGCATACCCCTCTCTGCTTTTTCCTTGTGGGAAATTTGCACAGCTTGACCAGAGCAAACCCTTCCAGACTGTTTTTGTTTCAGTTGAAAAGGAGTGACTTTGGTTACAGGCAGCTGAATAATTGCTGTGCCCTAAGTACATCACTGGGTCCCCGGTAACCACTTTGGAGCATGTCTGTACCCACGCGACGCAGCTGAGAGGCTGCTGTGCATTTCCCACACGCTGCAGACACAAACGTGCAGCCGGGCCATTGCCGCAGGAGGGCTGACACTCTGCCATCCCACACCTTGCTTTACCTCACTGCAGCATCTTCATGCCTCCCTCCCTTACACGAGATTAGCTTAAATAGCACAAACTGTGGGAAGCAGCTTGCCCCAGTTCTATCAAGGAAACCGGAGAACCCATTTTATAGAGGTGCAGAGTTGCTTGGCTGTGCTACCAGCACACATCCAGATTTCAGTAGATGTAATTAGTGCTTGATGGATAGATTTGATTGAGATCTTAACAATTTAGGTTTAGGTCAGATATTCATGATCAGGAATAAGAGTGCTTTAAATAAGAAGACAACTGTCTACAGAGGAGACTGCAGCATCGTAACTAAATCAGATCCAAATCACACCTGGAGGTTTGGTTTTTTAACCTGGATCATAGTTTAACTGAGTGAAACTGAGCTGTTAAGCTGATGCTGGGCTATAATTCACACTCCTTTTATTAAAAAACTATTTGCCTTTTAGATTGCTACTTCAGTTTTCTTCCTATTTGTTTCTTCCACCTTCCTGTTTTTTTGTTCCTCTGCTGCATATTCTCCTTGGTGGCTCACTGATGGGAGAAGTGCTGTGCCAATTATCTAATAAAATTCTGGCAGAAATTCAATCACACTCAATATGTATGACATTTTTTAAAAAAATCTAAATTATGATTGAAAAGTCAGGAATCTAGTTATCCCAATAGCGATAAAATAGCAGGTTTCCTTTTGTTAACATTCTCGTCTTCAGAAGGGAATGGGAAAGGCCACAAAGGTGATTTGGGTAAATGTAATTATCCACATATATTTATAAAAGACTGATTTTTTTCCCTGCCACCCACCTCCTGTAAGATGACTTATCTTGATCTCATCTTGTAAGTACCCACAGAGTCACTGCTGACAGTGCATATTACCACTGTGGAACCCATAACTGTTTTAAAGGGTTCTGCTCAAAAAAATAAAATTGCTGGTGTAACTCATTACTAGGTGCCTGATGCACAGTGGTGAATAGGAGACAGCCCAGGGTTTGCAGGTAGCTGAGTCTGTGCCGCGATAGGCACCAGAGGGAAGGTGGGCTTTGCTCCAGAGAACATTGCGCACTCAAGTATGCAGGCACAGATTGTCATTTGTACTTACAGAATACTTACAGAATACTTACATAAGTATAAACACAGCTTAAATGGACCTGAAGGGTATGTCAAAATTGTGCGACTACCAGTCATCACAGCTTTCTGATGCTAAAGAGGTCTTCTCCCAGCCCTGTCCAGCTTTGGGTGGCCCCGAGCGCAGGACTGCCCCGAAAGAGCCTTGCCTGGGGCCAGCCAGGGGAGAACAAACCGTTCTCCAACCCTCAGAAACCCCGATCCCACCGCACCTGGCAAAACACGTGGCCCCAGACAACAAGCAGGGAGTTCAGCGGTCAGTGGAAACACACGTGAAGTTCACGAATGCTGACGGTCCACCCGGTAAAGCAGAGAGGCTCTCCCACTTGCTTGCAGCATGGCTCTAGCAGAGGGACTGACGGCAACTTCTCTGCAAAGTGTAAAGCTGTTAAGAAAATGTCAGAAAAAGACAGCTCAGTGGCCACATTTTTCAATCTTAACTGGCAAGTAAAAAGAAACATTAATTGTCTGTTTATGTCATCTCCTCCCACAGCTGACTGATGCAGAATACAGTTTAAGGTGGCATTAAAATGTAAGGTGGGTGTTATAATTTTCCTGAAGTACTTTAGCAGTTTTTAGGTTTTGTTCCAGAAATTATCTAAAGATTGCTGTTCTAACGGTGTCCTTGTAAGTCACCTACATCCTCTGCCATTCAGCACAGGAGTGTACAGCCCCATGATTTACACAGTGTTTCCAGCAATGACAGCACCTTAGTACACGATGTTCATTGTTTCGCATAAAAAACATATCAGAGGCGGGTAAATACCAGGCTGGTCCTCTGCAAACCTCAGAGCCAAATTCTGGCCCAGATTCATTAATGCCTCCCACCCCCACCCTGCTTTCACCACCGTGGGAGCTGTGCAAAGGCAGCGATGCTCATACCACACGAGTTGGGGCCCACCACGCCTTTCTGGAAATAGATTTCCAGATCCATATTTAAAAACACATGAACTCGCTTGACACTCCTTGAACACACACATTTCTGGCCTCCTGGCTTAACCTGATTAGTAGAAACTCAGCATCTCGCTGCTCTTTTCACAGCGCTGATGGGTCCTTTAGAGCCTTGAAACAGCTCCTCCAAGGCCCAGGTACAGCCACGTCTCCTCCTGCATCAGCGAGATGCTCTGGCTGAGCACCCCAAACCTGCCTGTGCCACGGTGAGTGTGGGAGGGTACGAAAGAGCAGCTCACAGCAAACCGAATGCAAAAGTCATCTTTTCCCGTGTGTGAATCACCACTCCTGCCTGTGCTCGCACAAAGGAAACAGCTGCGGCCACAAATCAGGCAACTTCATAGGTCATTGCACTCTCCAAATATTTCCCTTCGAGCTTTTCTCAAAACAATACAGAAGAAACGTCTGATCACATTCTCTTCATTAAGGGGCATAAATGAAGTGAGTAAATCTGCCAAAATATGTCATCCACTCAATGGCCAGTGAGGTGCAACATCCAGATCCTGTCAACATCACTTACAGTAATGTCACCACCAAAAATGTTCAGGTTTGTGAACTGACTGGTGTTTTTTTTCCAGACAAGTAGCTGATAATGGGTGGATTTGCAAAAAATCCTACTTCTTGAAAGCATAAAAACAATTAGATCTAATGGTCTCAGTAGCAGTAGATATACCATACCGTACCCAGAAAGGAGGGGGATTGTTCCTCCTGAGGATCATCTGGTGCTGCCCAGTGCGGTGCTGACTGATGGTGCTGTGCTAGCTGGACTGGCACTGATGGGCTGTGTCTATTACACCCACTCTGAAGTTGTGTAAAATTCACTTTTGGCTTCCTACTAGGCTGCCTTTCACCATTTCGCTGCTGGGGTGGGAGATGTATCAGCTTTGACAGCTCCCTGGTAAGCCAGCCTCACGTCTGTGGTCTCTCCTCAAACAATTCCTACCCCAGGAAAATGCCCCATAGTCTCCATTTTTCACCTCCTCCTCCAAAGTCCCCCAATTTCTGCAGCCCCTGAAGGGTCAGAACAACGAGGGACTGAGGAGTGAAACAGAAATATCTACCCCTCTCCACACACACTTCTCTGCCTATTTGTGCCCATGCTCAGGACCCTGCAGGACAGCAGAGCTGTTGCCTCTGCTGAGTATGTAGCAGTTTTAGGGCACTGAGCAGAGCAGGTCCAGCCTTTGGTCAAAGCAGAAAAGGAGTGGGTGTTGGGCTGTCCCTGGTAAAAACATAAAAGGAGAAAGCATCAATGTGTAAGTGAAATTCAAGTCCATAATTTCTAAGACTGGGAGTCCTAAGGGGTCTTTCCCAAGAAAACCTAAATCCACTATACTTCAGGGGAGGAGGTTTTAAATGCAAGTCTTAGGTATTTTGTTATTGAAACCTTTGGGCTGCAAGGGAGATCTCCATGGCATGCAGTGCAGTTTCATTCCCATTAGGGTCCAGCAGAATGCTGAACATCTGAGGGCAAGTAAAATTATCATAAAGTGGCTTTTATATGTCATTACATCTGTTTTTCTGGAAGCATCTCTTCATCATGGAAATGTTCCCAATGTCATTTATGTTACAGCCCGGTGAGAGGTCAGTTTTATGCTTTGTATTCTTCTACTGAGCTGTACTTTTCAAGCTAGCACTTATTAGAGCAGAGAGAGGAAGAAAGCAGGGCCTTTTACACAGAGCATACACAGTGTTAATGAAACTGCTTACCTAGACAGAGATAGCAATTGCCACAACTAGACTTTCAAACGGTCAGTTGAATTTAGTGCTATGTCTCTAATAGCGGGCTATGCTAGACAGACTAAGAAAGAGGCGTAAAAACCCTGAGGTGTGCCAATATGTTTTCCTCTAGCCAATTCACTGAACGATCCTGCTGGGGTTTTGTTCTTTATTTTATTGTGTAAAATGATTTTAGTAAGTAAACAGTAACATAGCAGAAAAAAAAAGAAAAAAGCTCAAAACCCACATTATTTTACATATACCATCTTCTTAGCATAAAAATCAGCCACAGGAGATCCACAGAAGCAAGAAATGCTCTTTTCAGAGCACACGTGCTGATTGCCTGGTGTGCTGTGGCTTTTGCGCTTTTCAATACAGCTTTTCTGGTGCTGTTTGCTTCCACACTGTAGGCGAGGATAGTACAAAAAACCCAGGGACCCGAGGTGTGAGAACAGGAGTTGGTATTACCATTACTGACAAACCATATGGATTCAGCAGCAGTCCCAGTTTGGACGCCGAAGGTCCGGGCTTGGCCAGCTGAGCCATTTTGGTGAGGTGAGAGCTGCGTACAGCTTCTTCTCACATGCTAGCATAGATTAGACATGCAAAAATTTCTGGGGCCCTTCTTTTACAACTGACCAAAGCGTATACAGAGGAGGGGGAAGAAGGCAGAATAGAAATATTTGTCTTACAACTGAGCACCCAGAAATCATGAATTAGCTCCCTGTTTCCCCATTCACTATACAGAATTACAACCCAAGGTATTTTAGCAAGTAGCAGGCCAGGTCTTTTTAGAAGCCTCTCCTGCCTGAGCATCTAGGCACATGTTTCACAGTTTCCTTCATGTGCAACTAGAAATATCCTTGCTGAGAAAGGAAGATGAAATGACTAATTAACTGGTGATGTTCTTCTGTTCCCACAATTTACATAAATCCACACGAATGTAGATGCTGGTGCTACCTGGGCACTGGTGGCCCAACCGAAGTGCACAGGAGGAGGAAGAAGATGGGGGGAAAGGGCAGGGAAGGGGCTGATACCTGTTGCTGTCCGTCAGACCTGCCAGTGGCTCTGTGGCCACTTGAGCATGAAACCCCAGTTCACTTTTGTCTCCTTTCGTCTTCTACATTTGCTGACTGTCTTTCAATGAAATGTCCCCTCTTTGAGTTTACACAGGCATAAAGATGTGTGCTCCCCAAAAATCACAGGACATAATGGCTTCTTAGAACAATTTTTTACCTCTCTGTGAGTTCCAGTGGGGTTTTGCTCACAAGGTTTCCATGGCCAGCACAGATGCTGGTCAGGGATGGGCTGTGTGTTGTACTAAAGCTCAGAGGACCTTTGCCAGCCCCTGCCACAGTTTTCACTCTGAATTGCAAAGGGCTGCTAGCAACCTGCATTAATCAAAGTGAGCCATGTACCTTTCCAGCACCAGCTGCCTGAAATTTGTAATCCCCACAGGGAGACTAAGCCAAAATTTTGCTAAAACAGTAAGGCAGCCACCTTCTGTTGATCCAGTACAACAAGGACCTGATTCTCTGCTACATCTGGCAACCATCACGACTCAGTGTTCACCTTATAAGTCACTTCCCACTATAGTGAAAAGGGCAAACACGGTCCCTAATTACTGCTTGATATAGCACACAGATCTCCATTCACCCAAAATCTACAGTAAAATCCTCTACAATCACTTTTTTAAAAAAATTCTGTCAATTCATTAATTTCTGATATTTGCAAATGACATTTTTTCTATCTGATTTAGCTTTTCCTCACATTATCTAATGAGATCAATTAATGGGAATTGTCATTACACTGCAAGTTTGACAGGGAGATATCTGAGCAGAGCTCTCAAAGGAGAGGCAAAAAGTGGGGGGGTCACAGTACCAGGGAACGCCCACCCTATTGCATTGCACGTGGAGTGAGGTACTTCAAGTTTAAAGAACATGGCTTTAGCATCCGAACCCATGTGGCTGGCAAAATCACATGATCATCCCTTCTTACTTCTAAGTAATGTTGAAAGAGGTAAAGAAGTGCAATAGAAATACACATTTTCCATATAAAACCCGCTCTCCTTCCTAACAACCATGTGATGATGAACAGGGAAGGCACAACGCTGGGTAAATGCACTGCCTGCAAGCCAGCCTCACTTGGCTGATAGCTATCCAGCTGGTGAAGAAATGAGAAACATCAATCTAACGTGCCTTAACTAGATTTTAAAGCAGAAATATACCTGTATACCCTCAAGCACACTGCAGGAGGAAGGACTTGTATGTTTGCACGTTGGGTTGTTCTGCTGTAGGGTAGCAGCTATTTTTCTGCGTTACTTGGCCTGGGGACAGCCAATGCCCCTTTGAAAAGCTTTGAAGTTTAGGGTAGGTCCCCTATCAAATGATATAACGGAGGAAAAGAGCGTTAGCCACCTAAGAAGAGAAGGAGGGTGACACAGAGAGAAGTGACATTAACTGAGTGCCTGGAGTAACACCTGGTCAGGGAGAAACACGCTTAAGAAATTTAAATACAGTAGCACATTGTCTCAGCCCATTTCCTTGACAGAACAGAAGGCTGAACCTCTTTTTTGTTGCAGGTAAATTTCAGAGTTGTTTTTTGGGGTTTTTTCTTAAAGGAGCTGGTAAATTAGAATGGATAAAAGGGATGAAAAATGATTTCTTTCCACTTAAATGCAGCTCATTATTAATATCCAGGTCTGACTCACAGTACAGGAAATCTGTATTAGTCCTCACAGTCTATTGTGACAGTCACCACGAGCGCTGAAGCAGACTCTCTGGTGTGTGCTGAGCTGTAACAGAGCCGGGTACCACTGTCCGCCTGTGGAGAAATGTAAAATGTACTTCTGGTTAAGACAGATAAGGCAGCCATTTTCAGACATGTTTTTAAGCAGTTCTAACTGCAATTTGTCTTTTAAAAGCAGATTTAAGGCCCTGGTGCAGAAACGCAAAGCCTCACGTCAGAAGTCAGTAATTTTCTGCCATTTCTGATTGCTGATTTGAAAGCAGCAAACAGTCAAGGTCAAAGTTAAAATGTTTCAAATACAAATGTATTAAAAGCAAGTTAACATTTCTGATTGATCTGACATTTCTGATTGAGTTGACATTTCTGATTTAACTTTGACTCTTCCTGCTTAGAAAAAGCTGACTGTACCAGAAGGTGTCCAAGCCTTTGGACTATTAATATTCAATTAATCAAGTTTATTTCCTGTTTTAGATAACCTCATTAGAATCCACGTTCAAGATTTATAACGCAGTGAAACAAGTACTGGAGCAACTGTTTCAAAAAGAAATATTCTCTGCCATTATTGATGGAACAGGATTTGTAAAGACTGTATTTCCAGCTGACTATAGTGGAGAGGGTAGCTGAACCACAGTAATTGCCAGAAAGATGATAGAGTGAATGAATGGATAAATTCAAGAAAATCATCCTTGACTATCAGAAAAGGTTGCATCATACATGCAGAATAACATCAAATTGCAGGCCTTCTTTTCTTCCATATAAAAGAAAGCAAACCAGGAACAGAAACTAGAAAGGGGCTTTTTAAAGGAAAAGAAGCTTAAAAATGGGACACAGGAGCCTGCGAAAAGACAAATAAGAAAGATCTCTTAAAGATGCAGTCACCTGCTTAGCACAGAGTCTCCTAAACCCGCATTCTTAATTGACAGAAACATAATTCTTTGACAAAGAACATTCCACACTCTTGTACCTCTGGGAGAGGCTGCTGATTTACAGCCTACTGGGGAAGTTGCTGTGGGCAGGCTATTATAGGCATGTTCACTATTAGTCACCATCAGCTCTATCTGGGAGGATGGCTCTCCTGCTCCCATCAGCACCGCTTTTTCACAGGCAGGATACCTACAGCCACATCTCCAGCTGTACTTAGACAGCTTGAGACTCACACCTGGAAGGCAGAGACATTGACCGCATCAGCAGCCCACAGCCCAGGATCCTCTGTCCAGTGCACTGAAAATGAGAATAAAAAAGAAGTCTGAAATATTCTGAGCTGACCACCAGTCTCTGTGTGAGAGTCCGTAACATGGAGCCTAAATCCACAAAGTTTCTTGTGAATTTAGGCGCAATCATATGGCTTGAGGTGGCCCTTGGGATTTTCCCACACGTTTAAAAGCAGTCATGGATCATTAGGAATTAGGCAACATGTTTGAAAAAAAATCCCACTAGTCCTCCATCTGCATATCTGGGCACGTAATTGTTTTTAACTGTCTGGTCCAGGTTCTCTTGTGGAAGCCCACGATAACTCAAGATTTTTGCTGTTCTTGTCCTTGTTTTCTGACCTGGCTGCTGGTCCCCTATGGGGCTCCAGGCAGAGACACCACCTGCAGTCCCCGCTCTTCCCCCCTCACCCAAACAGCCCTTGTGAAGAGCATTTCAAGCACACAGCAGAGCATCCAAGAAGTCAAGGACAAGTGTCACACACTATAGACTAACCTGTCTAAAATGCAGGTCCAACCCTGCCTTAATCCTAACTCTAAAAATGGCCCTAGATCTAAACAACCAGCAGTAATAATCTCAGGACAGGCTAAAAACAATCTCCAGCCAGCTTCTCCAATTCAGAGTATACCCAGTTACCACCACAGCCTGGTAGTGGTACTCTCAGCATTGATAGACTGGCTGCAGGCTGGGGTTAAAGTGGGTGGTGGGCTCACCCTGTACCTTCAGGACTGGATTGGCCTAGGGTATCTTTAACATCTTGCACTTAGCTGGAGTTTCGTGGGAGTCCATGGTCCGCAGCGAGTGCAAGGCTGGAGCTGGGTGTCCATCACGGGTAGGTGGGAGCTGCCTGTACATCCAGGCTAAATACAGCTTGGAAGGTCTCTGGGCCTGTCGAAGACCTGGTCATTAGAGAAAAGCAAATAACTTAGATGAAGAAGAGCTTAGCAAACACACATATTAACTGGAAACAAGATAACATTAAATTACCTGTTTTATAGCACATTCTTAGTTGCTGCAAACAAAGAGTCTATAAGGACAAGACTGCAGGTTCAGTAGGACTACTATAACCCACTTCTTGTATTTATTTATTGGCTTGAGTTTCCTGCCACTTTCTTTCTTTGCATGTGGATGGAATATCTCTCTAGTCTAGGCTTATTTTTTTATTATGGTCCTACAGACTAGAGCACAATGAACCCCATATCTGGAGTCTCCAGGTGCTGCTGTAATACAGATAAATAAATGTCAGATAACAAAATAGCCAGATAAAATGCACTGGCCGGATATGAACTATTGTATTAGTTAGGCAATTTCCACTCAGTAGCAATTTCTCACTCAGGGTACTAACCCACCAAAACAAAGCCAGAGTTTTTAAAAAAAATCTCATCACTGTGTGTGTTAAATCACTCTTTGATAATATTTAACAGGAAACAATTATTAAATATTAAAATTAAACAGCCAGATCTGACGTAATTTCAAATGGTGATGTGATAATCCAAAATTTGGGAATTACTGACTAGAAACCAGGCACTGATTCATAACGCTGGGGCTCTTGAGAAGTATGCCAGGCTCATAAGCTGTCCACAAGCCATAGATTTAGCATTTAGTTTTCTGACTTCACTGAAATCCGTACGAAAACTCTTTTTCTCTGGTCCGAATCCACCTGTTTGGTTCACTCACAAGACATCCCAACTACTGTAGAGCTGTCACACCTTTGGTTTGTTTTTGAGATCCGTATGGTTTAGATGGCAGCATAAGGATTGATATAAACCACATGCTTTTTTGCCAGATTGTGTGTCCTTTAAAGGCTACACTTTCACACCCATGAAAGGTGTTTCTCAGAGGTGTGTATCTACAAATGGGGGCTGTTCCAGGAGAAGCTTTGCCTTTTCTTATTCCTAGACACATACTGTGCAGATCTCAAGACAGATTTGAACTCTGACGAAAAATAAAAAAAAGTTAATGTAAAATTAGTTTTGGATTTAAGTTTAGAAAATATTCACTTAAATACCTTGCTGAATATCACTAGAAACTATCAACTTCCAGCGACAGTTACTCTGAGTTTGTGAAACAGCTGAGTTGTGCAGAGTGGGAAGAAAGATGATGGCGTCTTTTCTTCTCAGTTACCATTTAGAGAAGCATAATCTGAACTGAACCTTGAGAGTAATCAAAACCTGTAATGCTTTTCATTTCAAGAGAAAACATCAATTAATGAAAGAAAAGATATTCTGGAAATATTTGCTAATAACCTTTTTCCTAACACTTGAAAAATTAAAGCCTTTCTGAAAGGAATTTATTCTTACTAGGTTTTTTGACTGTGTTTTTTTAACCCAAAAGGGTTTTCTGGGAAAAAGGGAGGGGATGCTATAAAGCATCTGCACAAAGGAAAGTGAAAAGCACCCAGTCTTATAATAGCTTTGTTTGGAAATGTAAAGGAGGCATGTTCTCCTCTCAATGTTTGCATTACAAAGCCACGGCTGCTCATTCCTGGTATTCTGTTGTTTCTCATCTTCTGACCTCAGCTTTTCACAGGAAAAATTCATAATACAAATAGAGACTCTGTCACAACAAATTCTGGCCTATCTTCTGCTGAGTTCTGTTCTAAAATGTTTGTTGACTTTTAGTGACTAATGGTCATCAGGTAATAATCGCAGGGTGGGAAGGGGAAAAAAGATCCTGTGTTGGATTCACATGGATGCTCCTGAAGGAGCAAGAGCAGGTGCAGTCCCACAGGAAACATAGAGCAATGGTCAGTTCAGCTTCAAAATCCCCCTCCCACATGTGCAGAGTGCTGATGGGCCCCGCAGCCTGAGCACCAGGGTGCAGGGCCAGCAGAGCACAGGAAGGTGGCACAAACCACTATGGAAAACGTTTGATGCTGCGGCTGAAATTTGGTATTTATTTGCCAGCTACCAGGTAAATCCCACCTCAGCCCAACACAATGCAATGGTTTTGGGCAGTGCTGCCCACTCCGTGGCACCATGAGGGAGCAGTGGGGCTCTGCAGTGAGTCCCCTGCTGCCCTCCTCATCCCCGTGCCGAAGAGCAGATGCCCGCCTGGGGCAACAAGTGCTGTCACTTCCAGGGTCTGCGGTGGGGCCAGCACATCTATCATAATCGCTCCCACCTTTGCTGCAACTGCAATGTCACCAGCACTCCCCCAGCTGCCAAAATCTGCTGTGCCCATGTCCTCTCCAGCTCTATGCCACCAGCACCTCCCTGCCTTCCGGTGTCTTCTGGCAGGTGATGGTGGAGGCTGCAGTGGGGATGTCTTCTCCTCCCTGACCAGTCATGATCACCCATCTTCAGGACAGTCTGGCAAGAGCAAAGCTGTCCTGCCCACAGAAGGCTGTCCAATCCTTCTTCATGCCACCAGTGTAGGGTTTCCCCCTCCCGGATGACAAGTGAGGAAAATCCAGCTTGACAGGCAGCTCTTTCCCCTTCACCAGGGGTGGGGGGCAGCAGCTGGGCAGCAGGAGGGCAGGGGGCACCCATACCATCCCAGTTTGGTCCATCAGACAACGTTTCACTCCATGGCTAGGGAGAAGGGAAATACCCATCACAGGAGAACTGAGGAATTTGTGTCTTTTGGCACAGAAGACTTTCAGAGCTGAAAGCACTGCAATGGGCTATGTTTCTAGGGATGGAGAGAGAAACGGATAGAGACAATTTTGTCTCCTAGAACAGAAGATACATGGGATCATCTAGATACCCTCTTTGGTTAAATCAAAGTTGGGCATAAGTGTGACGTGTATTACAGAAATTGCCAAATGTAAAGGTGGACTGTCTTTTAAATGTTTTACACCGATCCTTGTACATTCCTCATGATTTCAAACCCGCAATAAATAAAGGAGAAAATACTATCGCCTACTTTTATGGTTCTCACTTCTTGTCTTTCCTGGCACTTCCTCAGATTCTGACATAAATTTCAGCCTTTGTCTTAGAAACAGGGCACTGTTTCTCATAGTTAGAGAGAAAAAGATGAAAAGGTTAACCCTAAAGTCAAAATGCAGAAGCCACACCAAACAAATCCAGCATTTATCTTCATTTCACAGCTCATCTTTTAAGTCTATCCTGCGATTTGGAGAGGTGATCTAGTATTTTCAATGTCCTGGCCTGTCAAGAGTGGTATATGAAGTACACAAGGAAGCTAAACACACTGGACTTCTACAGCAACATTGTGTCTGCCCTAGAGAACACAAGAACATTTTAGAAAGAAAATCAGAGCAGAGTGTGGATAGATTAATATTGTGTGAGTGCTTTGCCTTGCTTCTGTCTTTGACAGCTCATAAGGTAATAAACCTGGCATTTTTTAGATTTTTCTAGGTTTTCTATACACATTGGTGTTCTTCAAGTTCAAGAAACGTCATGTAATTGTGTGGAACAGCTCAGCACTAGCAATTAGTGTGCACTAATTCTCCTTTAACTTTTTCTTCCTCCACTAAGGCACATTTGTAATGATAGTGCTAAGCAACACGAGTTTAGTTTATCATCTACTGATTTAGTATTTCCATGGTCATTAGTATATACATAGATACTAGGCATTACTAGGAAATAGAGGTATTATATAGCAGGTACCTCACTAATTTCCCTTTTTCATTTCAATAATTATTCAAAGCAGAACGCTATGTGGACTCTAACCCAGCAGGTCCTGGCCTGCGGTTGATGCGCTCCCACTAGCCTCAGCAAGCCGTGGCTATCCTGGTGCCCCTCTGAACATCGTCACTTACTGCCTTGGGTAGCAAGGGTCTATACCAGGGGCCCCAAACGTTTTTGTAACACTAGACTGCTCTTAGCCCTCATGTATTCATGTGTAGCACTGTGGAACCCATCACCAAGCCCGTAAGGGAAATTATTGCTGCTGAGAGCAAAATATGCCCATTCCAATGACACCCAAGTGTTTTATGAAAAGGAAAAATATGTTATGCTTTACTGAAGAAAGTGTGACCACAAAAGCCAGCACGTCCTGGGAACCTGGTAACGCTTTGTGAACGCACCCAGCGTGCATCTATAGAAATCTGGAACTTACTTGCACTGACACATCTCTCCTGGGGGCAACAGCCATGCAGGAACATTTGAAAAGCAGGAAAGAGATGTAAATACGTTAAACCTTCACACTAATTGTTTCCCTGTTTGGAACTTTTTACGTGCTTCACTACCCAGCGTTCAGTCACAGTGTCTAAAAGAAGTTGTGCCTAACTATCAGGAACCAAGGACCAGCATTTGTGTCATGCCCAGTCTGGGTCCTGGCCATACTGCAAGACATGTATCTGTGAATTAAACCACTTAAGAACCAGGGTGATGTGCTGCCATTATATAATGTTACTCTGAATAAAAACTTCGAGGGTTTCTTCAGAGGTCCTTGTGTCTAAAAAAACCCAACAAAACAAAACCTGAAGACGGTTCCCCTTGTCCCTGTTCCAGGTACCTTCTTCTGGTGGAAATAGAAATCATGAATGATTCCAAACGGGAGAGGCTCAGAAGTACCCAAAGGGTTGCGATTTATCAGTGTGCTCCTTTACAAGCCCTTAGGCAACATTAAACATCTCTTTTCTGGCACAAATAGCTGTAGATTTATCCTGGTTTATGAATTACTTTACATACTGTTTTCTGCTACTTTGCATATTGCTAAAACAAAGATGTTACATTTGTTTCATGTAAATTCCTAATTCAGGCTTACAGCCAAGCTTCAAACCAGTTTTGAGGAGTTAGCAGAATTAAGCAGTGACTTATTCCTTTGTATTTTGAAAATGCTATTCATTTTAATACATTTGTCAATATAAGGACTAAGTAAGTTTTTAGTATGGTGATCTGAAAAATCGTCTCCCAGAACACTGTTTTCCTAAATTATGTAGTCTGCAATGAATTATTTCAAACAGTTTTGTATAAATCAAGCAGATGATTTGAGTTTGAGGCTACAATAAATGATGTCTTTATCTTACTTTGCACACTAATTACTGTAATAACTGTGACACTATTGTTGTCCATGCTACTTCAGACTGCGGGGAAGTTATAATTCAGTTTCAATACTTTAAAACAACTCTTTGCTGTATCAATGACAGGGTTACTTGTTTTCATTTAGTATGTTATATTTTGGAATGCACAAATAATTTATTTAAATAAAGGTACATACAAATATGATGGAGGAAAAACTCTACAGAATTCAGTACAATGGCTGCATGCACTGGGAATGATGCTATGATTTGCTTCAGAGGCATGGAATATGAACTGAAAACTAGGAAAAGTTGTGACGGTGTGCTGAAAATCCCATCACCACATCGAAGGGTCTTCAAACCTGCAATACATATTATGAATAAAAAAGCCCATTAAACACATTTTAAAACCCATTCTGAAAAATCCAAAGTTAGAACTACCTAAAATTTTCCTTTTAACAAAAGCAGCAATAAGAAATACCTATGCATATTTCCAGTTGAAGGCTGTGTATGCAACTCCAGTCAAAGCAGAGGAATCCTGGTTGGCCAAATACCTATGCTTTGGTACCAGAACTTGCCCCTTCACACTGCTTCCCAGATGACATGGGTTTACACCACTGAGACTCACTGCAAAGCTGCTTCATGCCACTACTAAGCAGTTAATGAAATTCAGCTAGAAAACTATGATACGTTGAAATGCAAATAGAGATATTTTTCGCTCTTACTCAGGAGTAAACAGCTTCCAAAAAGAAATCACCGAGCCAAAAAAAAAAAAAATCCCAAAGCCCACATGTCATGCTGTTAGCACCATCAAATAAAACCGAAGTCCACAGCCACCATCCTAAAATATTATTGTGGTGTTCCACTGCTCAGTATCAAGCATTTGAAATACGTGCTGAGGGCAGGATTTGATCCAGAGGTCCCCTGCTTGCAAATAGCTGTTCTGTCTACACAGCAAGTAAGTCATCAAGTGGAGAACATGGGGAGAGACCAGAAGAAATGCATTTGCCATAACTTCTGCCATCTAAAAGTTGGGCATTTAGTCTTCCTTCACAGTCACTGGGGAGACAATGATACCTTGAGAGGGCAATTGATCCTGCCTATTTTCAGATGGAAGGTTCATTTTGTAGATACCCATCCCTCCGACTGACTGCAAAGGCAGCCTCAACAACTACTTCACCTTAGATACCTAACTTCTAAAGAGTCAGTAGTAGGGGAGATGCATCCTGTCGTTGAGTTTTAAAGGCTTTCTCACGAGTCCACAAGCTCGACAAGATCAGAAACATGCCACATCACATGTTTTTGTCGTAAGAATTTCTTTGTACTGATGTCAAGCTACCTCTGTTTTATTCCTTAACTTACTATATTTTAATCAGTTTCTATAAGAATCTCTCTAAACTTTCTTCATATGGTCAGACATTCACATAGACTTCAAAATACTTGGGGCATATATTAGTCAAGTTGAGTACAGTGGTTTATTAATACCTCAATGTTTAGTTATAAAGTTGATTCCGAGAACTCATGAAATGTGTGTCTCTCTCACTGATTCACTGAGTGCAAATTACATCTGCTCTGTATCTGGCTGCATATATAACTATTTCTA
>Ga0065711_1041005_pt1 | contig 16480 bp, 14 predicted proteins | sample Hoacrofraction12_FD_59098 | JGI IMG/M metagenome (GOLD analysis project Ga0065711, IMG submission 59098) | Hoatzin crop microbial communities from Cojedes, Venezuela - Epithelial fraction 12 v2 (version 2) | ecosystem: Host-associated > Birds > Digestive system > Esophagus > Crop | place... | reverse complement strand
GGCGGCTGAGGCGGGAAGGGGCCGAAGCGGAGGGATTGAGGCGTGTCGCCGCACGGCGGAGCGGCCGCGGCGTCTTCTGGGCACGGCTCCTTTCCGCCCTGTGACACCCCTTCGGCAGCGAGCGCTGGGCCTGGCGTTTAGAACTGGATGGTCCGTCTGCCTCAGCCAGACCGTGAAAAGGTGTACACGCGGCTGGCTTCGACCTGGACGGTATGCGTGGTCAGCGGGTTTTGGGGTTCATGGGAGACTGGTGGAAGAAAGGCGGCCTTCATCTTAAGTGACAAAGCGAGTTTCAGGTAATGGGGAGAACAAGGTTTGAAGTGGAACAGTCCGCCGCTTCACAGCCTGAGGCCTGCGCTGGCTGTAGATGGGACTCTGCTGCATCTCTTACAGCCCTGCATTCCTGGTGGAGACAGTCCGTGTCCAGCGTCTGCCAAGTTTCAACTCTTGATAATACTTGCGATTTCCCAAAAAGTCCATTTTTATGTGAAAAAGCAACTGAATACAATTAAAACTAATTTTGACTGCTAAAATGAAAAGTGAAGTCAGGTATTTGAAAGGTAAGGTGTACCACTGAATGAAATCACCATCTATTTTTTCCTGTTTTGCTATGATGTGGTTTAGGTACATTTGTGACAAATGCATCTGATGACACATAACTGGTCATGAACGCCTTTATTTTTTTCTCCAATGAATTCAATATAAACTTCAGCATGTACAAGGTAATATTACTCTAATTTTATAACTGCCTTGCAAAAGAAACAGGTACTCTCCAGTTACTGAGAGTGTCGACCTCCATCCTTCCTGTCGTGATTGTCCTTACAGAATTTGAGACTGAGAAATCCTGACCTAATGTACAAAATAACTTATAATAGCTGGAAAACCTTTTAAAATCACTCCAATTGCGAGTTATAGAAATGACCGCCTTGAAGAGGCATGCCATGTAATCAAGGCTGACAAAATGAAACATCTCCAGTAATTCTGAAGCTATTTTGGCAGATGAGGAAAAGTGGTTTAAAACTTTTGTTATATGCTCTTCAGGATTTGATTTTGATTTATCTATAGCCTAACTCTGAAATGAGTTGCAGAATTATCTGGCAGAAAATAGCATCCTTCTGTGTTAAAAGACAGAACAATGTTTCCCCAAATTAAGATGAGATGAGCAATTTCAAAGGATGATACGTTGTCAAAATTTAAGCCACTTGATTTTATATACCTTTCACATTTTAAGTAATTCTAGTGTGATTTCAATTCTGCCTCAAAAAACAGCAAGACAACAGTTAACTACTGAGTTGTCTTTCTAAACACAAAACCTTTTTTGTAACCTTTTTTTGACACAAAAACCTTTTTTGTAACCTTTTTTGACACAAAACAGTGTCACAACATAGCTTTGTTGGGAATTTTTTAAAGGTATGTTAACCAGCCCATGTGAAAATTTTAATTGTTTTTGTCTATGCTGATACGGACTAAAACCATAATGAAGAGGTGGGCAGAGGCACTGGAAAACAGGGGTGTGCTGTTTTCATCAAATGGACTCTGGATGGCTTCGTTCAACACAGGAGAAAACAATGATGTAACCAATAGATCGAATTCTCTGAAACTGTTCATCCGCACGCTTAAGACAAATACGAATCCCAGATTCGACTAACAAGTCTGCCTGACCTCGTGCGTAAGAAAACTGCAAGACCTGCTTGAGAGAACATAAAATGCACGTAGGTAAATCTGTGGTTGTTTTACCAATGCAAGACAGCAACAAGCATACTTGTAAACCTAGTTCTTAAACAATCTGCCTAAACAAAGAGAAATTAGTGGCATAAACTGTGTGGAATAGAAAATGTCACTGGGATCAACAGACTTGAAGTATAGGCTGAGTTTTGCTAGGAGCAGGTTTTTTGAACCATTCGGATTTCTTGTACCCCATACCTGCCTCCTTTGTGTATTTCAGCACACATCTGGTGCAGCAATGCTTCCTGCAGCTCATTCTGCAAGTGCCTCCCTGAGTTTTTGTTTATATGATAAAGAGCCTCTACAAGTGTGTAGGGGAAAAAGGGTTTGCCTCTTAGGAAAAGTTAACATTGATAACACAGCCAACACTGCTGAATTTCTTTGGTGCTTAGCATCTCCCTTTTATTAAGGTTATTATTTTAATATTTTCTAGTTAAATTCAAAACTGGAATGACTAGCAGTAGGCTACGGGTCAAAGATGCCCCAGTTTTATATAGCCCTTCAGTAGCCAGAACCTCATACTCCCCATTCAGTTAAAAAATGTTCGGCGTGCAGACAATTGGAAAGCTCAGCACGTGTACGTGAATTAGGGTCTTGGTACGGATGCTTGCCAGAACTCTGCACTGAGGACAAGGTGGCTGTGGTGTCCTGGCCCCGAGGGCACCACCCAGTCCCACTGCCCCTGCCCAGCCCTGCCGGGGAGCTCCCCAGGAGCCCCAGCCTTTGTAGCATCCTGAAACATTGAATCAGTTTTTGTTGGGTCATCACTGTGACAAAGGAGATGGATAATTCCATCTGAGTAGCCAATCTTGCCTTAATTATTTTTCTTGGTTTTCTGTATTGGAGCTGGTGTAAAATCAATGCTTCTGACTCACAAACCACAGAAACTTTGAGAGGGAAAAGTAGCAATATCAGGTTTTGCTGCAGAGTGATTCCCAAAACAGGGGATCTGATGCAGAGCGTATTTATGTAACCAAAAGTTTTCCGGTGTTTCATACTCTCAGAAATTTAGAGTGCTGACTGCTTACCACTGAATTCAGTGACAGTATTGAAAAAATGGCCTTTCCTAGTTTTGTGCTTTGGCTGTGATGGGGGAGGGTGTACCCTAATGGTAGAATGTACATGGAAGAGCCTTTGCCCCTCTACGTATGTGATTAGTCTTTATATGTTAATTCAGTGGAGCCACAGGGGTAGTTAAGGAACACTTGTATGACTAGCAGTCAGAAAATTAAGTTACTGGATAAGAAAGGTCTCCCTAAGTTTGAGTTTTCTTAGCACTTATTTTCGATTAGAGATTCACTCCTACAGAAATTTGTAGCAAAACTTCATCTGGACAATTTAGAAGACACATTCTTGTTACATTTTCAGATCTTGTTCTTTCCGGACCTTTATATTACATGCACTTCTGGTTTATAGGGATCAAAGCTTTTGCATTTAATGTTTCATCCAATTAAGACTTATTCGCAGCGAAAGTTTCAGATTGTTAAAACACCCAAGCCACAATCTCCTTAACAAAGCTTATTTTTCTTCACTACAGAATACTCGGTAGGTCTATAAACTAGCCGTGGGGGATTCAGCATAATGAACTTCTTTGTATGGATGTCAGAGGAGGGGAGAGGAATGTTAAACTGTAACCAAGAAAACATGATTATTAGCGTTTTCTAGACACATTGACTTTGTGGCATTCATAGTAATTTTTTTAACAAAAAAAAACCCTATATTGAAGTTATTGTAACCCCTGTATCTGAAAGTTCAAAAGCACTCGTTCAGAATGGGTATAATACAATTGAAACACTAACAATAACAGTAACCAATAACAGTTATTTGGGGGAAATTCACACAGAGAATTATAGTCTCGAAGTACATTTTACAAGATGACAGAAAAAAACAGTACAGAACAGGAAAAACTAGCATAGGGTAGTATGATGTTTCATACTAATTCCTTCTGTTCATAGTACTGATTTTTCTCAATAACACTGCTGTATTTTCACACCTGCCGTGGGTGGCAAAATGCTTTCAAGGGTAGATTCAAGTAGGGGATTGTGTAAAGCCACATTGGGAACACATGGAGTTAGAAAGGGATGAGGTTTCTTAATGAAGCGTTCCTAAACTTCAAAAAAGATGTGTTTTTATTTTTACTAATTTATCTCTTCCTAGTATTTATGCACTCAGATGGATAAGTTTGGATGGACCATTATCCATAACGGTCAGAAGATTGATAGCAGTCAAAAGCATGCGTTGAAACTAAAGATGGTCATTACGTTTGAGAATGCACATGTAGTATTAGGTTGTGTTACTATCATAGTCTACATTTTAAGCCATTCTTGTCTATTACCCCAGAAAACAAAGTTCTTTACCAAATTTTTTTTGCCACAAAAGCAGGTAGTCATTGCATTTACTGTTCCTCATCCCAGTTAGTTGACCAGCAAAGTTCAGCAGTCTTTCTAAAGGAACCATCAGGGACTACCAAAAAATACGTTCAGCAAATCTAAGAGTTAGGAAGTTAAAGAAACTCGTGATTCTTTTTGTGAATCAAAATACCGTGGCTTATCAAAGTGTTAGTAATTAGCTGGCTCAGATGTAGAGACAAAGAGTTCACCCACTTCTCTTGGCAGTGAGGAACATTCGCTTGAAGTTTGTGAGTTTACCCACTCTTATTTAACGCTACACCGTTAGTCAGGCTTTTTCCTTTTGTTTAGAGGGTATTTCTTTCTCTTTCTTTCCACAACAGAGTTTCACATCTGCCCCTTTCCCAAATGCATTTTAGGGGAAGGAGGACAACCCTTTGTGGGCCCCAGGCAGGACCCACTCTCTGTGGTTGTCCAAGTGCCAGGCCAGTGCCCCAAAGGCAGGAGCAGAGTTCTGAACCCAGCACTCCTGGAGCAGGAAGCTGTTCTCCCAGCAGGCAGGTAGAAATGTCGGTGAGGTGGAAAGTCCCATTGTAATCCAATAGACAGGATAAAACAAAGTGACAGTTGTCAGAAAAGAACAAGGAAACTGTCTAGGAGTAGTCTCCTTACTGCCACAGTATTTTGTCCTACCTGTGCCATAAGAGTGACTATTGGAACAAGTGAGTTAGAGCTATGACTGGGTGGCACAGAACCATACCAGAATAACCCCCTCCCTGTAAGACTATGTCTTGGTGCTCCTTTTATCATTCAAATGTACAAAAAACCCCACACTCAGGTCCTAACTCTCATCTAAGACATGCAAAACTGAATCTAACCAGCAGTCAGCACACTTATGCCAAGGATTTACATTTAATCTTCTTTTCCAGAAACAGCTTGCAAGAATACTAGCTGAGGAAGTCACTAGATATACATATGAAATACATCTTTGGGTGTTGTACTAGATCTTTTAAAGTGGGATTATCAACCTACTTTGAGGAGGAGGACAGCACTAGTTTGGCATTCCATCTCTTGATTTTTTTTTTCTTCCCTTGCTAGGGAGTCTCCTAGGGGAAAATTCAAAACTTTATTTCAGTTTGAGTTGCTGTAACCACACCCTGGCATACCATTATCTTTGGGGAAAATCATCTCAGCACCTTTTATTTGCAGAAATTGGCCTGCAGGGGCCTTGCGAGGAAAAAGCTGAAAAGGAGTTAGATCTTGCTACATGGAATTTACCATGCAGCAGGAGAAGTTCTTGTGTCCTCAGATATACAGAATAAAATCTTCCATTTAGGGGAGTAGATTTGAGTCGTCATGGCTCTGAAAATTCTCAGCTGGAGAGAAATGCACTTTTCATTCATTTTGCATAGAACATTTGTTTTCCATGCACTCAAATCTTTAAAAAGAAACTGCCAGTTTTGTCTGAAAATCACCATAATCTCACAGGAAGTTTTCCAAGGCTTTCATGCCCCAGCCTCCACAGCTCTGCCATATGAAATGTCCTGAAACCAGGACTTTTTGGTTTCGCTGCATCCCATGAGGTGAGAACTAAAGATTCCAGGAAGCATCATCATTTTTACAGAAACATCAAAATATTCTCCTCTGAGAATACACCCATTTCATAGGATTCTTTAAAGAAAATAGTATAGAATTTCAGCTCCAGAAACAACTGGGAAGAAGCTGTCGTACTTGTCATTGTGGAGCTTTCTGAATGTTAAAAAACTTTCAGAGAATAATTCCTGCTACTGAGCTGCACTTTCCAAAAGTATCTGTGTGCCAAGAGACAAACAAATTAATAGACTCATAGAATGGTTTGAGTTGAAGGGGATCTTATAGATCATCTAGTTCCATCCCCCCTGTAATGAGCAGAGACACCTTCCACTAGACCAGGGTGCTCAAAGCCCCACCCAACCTGGCCTTGAACACTGCCAGGGAGGGGGCATCCACAGCTTCTCTGGGCAAACCTGTTCCAGTGCCTCACAACCCTCACAGTAAAGAATTTCTTCCTTATATCCAGTCTGAATCTACCCTCTTCTACTTTAAAAGCCATTACACCTTGTCCTGTCACTACAGGCCCTTGTAAAAAGTTTGTCCCCATCTTTCTTACAAGCCCTGTTTAAGTACTGAAAGGCCACAGTAAGGCCTCCCCAGAGCCTTCTCTTCTCCAGGCTAAACAGCCCCAACTCTCTCATCCTTTCCTCACAGGAGAGGTGTTCCATCCCTTGGATCATCTTTGTGGCCTCCTCTGGACAGCTCCATGTCCTTCTTGTGCTGAGGGCTCCAGAGCAGGATGCAGGACTCCAGGCGGGGTCTCACCAGAGCACAGTAGAGGGGCAGAATCACCTCTCTTGACCTGCCGGCCATGCTTCTTTTGATGCAGCCCAGGAGACAGTTGACCTTCTGGACTGCAAGTGCACACTGACACATCATGTTGAGCTTCTCATCACCAAGCACCCCTAAGTCCTTCTCCTCAGGGCTGCTCTCAGTCCATTCTCCACCCAGCCTGTATTTCTGCTTGGGATTACCCTGACCCAGATGCAGGACCTTGCACTTGGCCTTGTTGAACTTCATGCTGTTTGCACAGGCCCACAGCTCAAGCCTGTCAAGGTCCCTGCAGATGGCATCCCCTCCCTCAGGCATGTCAGCTGCACCACACAGCTTGGTGCCATTGGCAAACTTGCTGAGGGTGCATTCAGTCCCACTGTCCATGTCACCAACAAAGATGTTAAACAGTGCCGGTCCCAATACTGACCCCCCGAGGAACGCCGCTTATCACTGGTCTCCACTTGGAGTGGAGCTCTTGGGGTGCGACTGTCCAGCCAATTCCTTATCCACTGAGTGGTCCATCTGTCAAATCCATGTCTGTCCAATTTAGAATGGTGTGCGGGACAGTGTCAAATGCTTTGCACAAGTCCAGGCAGATGATGTCAGGTGCTCTTCCCTTATCCACCAACACAGTAACCCCATCATAGAAGGCCACCAAATTTGTCAGGTACAATTTGCCCCTAGTGAAGCCATGTTGACTGTCACCAGTCACCTCCTTATTTTGCATGTGCCTTAGCATAGTTTCCAGGAGGATCTGCTCCATGATCTTGCTGGGCACAGAGGTGAGACTGGCCTGTAGTGGCCCGGGTCTTCCTTTTTTCCCATTTTAATGACAGGGTTATGTTTCCCCTTTTCCAGTCAGTGGGAACTTCACTGGACTGCCACAACTTCTCAAATATGATGGATAGTGAAGTAGCAACTGTAATAAAATAATAAATTCTGCTTATTCTAAAATAGGAAATGCTAAATAAAAAATTTTGAGTCCAAATACACCCTTTGTAATGCATTATCTGCCATTTTCCTCTCAAAAAAAAAAAGACATTTTAAGGAAGCACAAGTGCTTTTTCTGATTGCCTCCTCTCCCAGATTTTGGCAGTAGAAAATGGGTTGAGAGAAGAGCCTCTGTTCCAATAGCAGCTCTGCCCTCTGAGGAAGCAGTGATACATCTCTTTGCTCCTCCACATCGATCGGTCTCTGTTCACCCCATTATGATATTTCCTTGTATCTCATGCATCAAATGCTAGAAGTTTTATAGTTCAGCATCGTATCAAGTGCTTTTCTGAAATCAATAAACATTACATGCACTAGAATGCCTCTATATAACACACATGCAATTACAGAAGGTGTGGGTATCAGGTTTGTCTGACCTGATGTGTTTTATTAACCCGTGGTTCTTACTGTTCGTTGGGCTGTTTCACTCTATAGATTTACACATGAATTGGTGGGGATTTTAGCCTTAGCTTGAGCCTATGGAAAGTTAAAACTAATGATTGTAGTTTCTCCAGTTTCTCTGTTATATACGCTTTTCTGCATTTATTCAAGCAATAAGCTTGAATATTATTTAGCAATAAGCTAAATAGTTCCCGTTTTCATGTATTTACTCAATTTGTTTATTACTGATTTGAAAGTGCATAGTGAATAAACTGAACTGGTTTACGTAGCACAAGTTAAACTAATCTTTAACATTTTTGTGGCATCCTGGACTTTGAATGCACTTTTGCACCTTTTGCTGATTCTGCTTTATGGCGGATTCTGGAGTTCCTCTTCACTGTAGACTAAACAGCAAGATATATTTTGCTTGATTTTCTGTAGTGCTTTGTAGACTGTAGCTTGTAGACTGGTCTAGATGAGAAGATGGGCAAACACAGTGGTTATGTCTACGTACAGTGAGTGAACAAATTGGCTGTAAGCATAACTTCCAGCAGATTAAGTCCTTCAAGGAGAAAGAAAAAAAACATTAAGGGAAGACTGTGTCTCCTCACTAACACAAGAAACCTTTGTTGGGGTTATAATAGCACTAGTTTTTGCTTAGAGATAAGCTTTTCTGGTAGGTGTCGTACAGCTGTTCTTGCATCATGATCCTAGTTTCCAGTTCCTCTTGACAGTGGGGAGTCACATCAGGATCCAAGAGTGGTTGCTCAGATCTGCGCCTATAGTGGGGCTCAAGACTGATGCCAAATAAGAATCTCACAACATTCTGATTTGTCTTTCTACGCATAGTCCAAAGGAGAAGTAAATGCATCATGTTGATTTGGCATATCCATGCACCCGACTTGCTAAATGTGGTAGGCCTCAGTTCAGGCTTGAATGCCTGCTGTCAACAGCTGGTGGCTTTTCCATGAGTACCATCTGGCAAAATATCCTGGGTCTCTATACAGAACTTCCTCAAAGAAGATGACTGAAAAATACTACAACTTAACAAGAGGAACAAACAAATATTTTTTTAACTGTTCTACCTACAGAGCATAATATGCAGCTTATTTTGTAAATTATTCTGATGATCAATGGCAAAGCATAGCCCGAGAGCTTCATGGATGGAGAGAAAACTTTTGCCTCAGTGATTCCTTGTAGATGTGTGCTTTGAGATAACAGGAGTAACAAAATGTCATTCTTCAGGTGAAAAGTGGGTTCTGTGCAGAGACCAGACTACCTGGAAGTCTTAACTTTCTCCACATTGCACCATCACTCAGGACTACACATTTGTTGTAGGATGGATTAGCATTGAAAGATTAGATATGGATATGGATGTTGACATGGATAAGAATGGAATTACTGATGACCCAAGGTCATCTTTACACTTCATTGAGCAAGCGAATTCTAAACATGAGGGTGTCGCACTCAGATGATTAACATTTCCTCATCCATGTAGTTTTAACTCCTTGTCCATGGGAGTGGTGTGTGATGGACCCGCTGAAAAGCAGAATGAAGAGCACAGACCATTTTTATTACTAAGGTTGCTGAATGCTGCCTTTAGAAGCCGTTTTGAATTGTGTTCAGCAGATGTTCAGCAACCCTTAGCTGCTTGACCAGTATTGAGTTCTGACAGTTTGATGTTACACATGCATAATGATCAGGGGAAAGGAAAAAAAGTGTTCATCAGGTGTACTCATGACTGAAGCTACAGCACAAGCTGGCCTAGATATGTATAACCTGTAGCTCAAAGGGACTGTGTCTTGTTTGTGCTACAGCTGTTACGCTGGGAGGAGCACAACTATGGAATCTCATGTGTCCAGATAAGATACGGTGTCAAGTCTGAGCTGGACTTCTCTACAGAAAGCATCCAAGCAGCCTGGGGATGAGCAATCACCCAAGACAAAGCAGTGCTGGAGAGAGTTGCTCTCAGAAATTGTCCTTTGCTTGGTACTTCCACATCACTCTGAGGGGAACATAAGGGGACTACTGTCAATCCTCACTATCCTTTTTTAATGTATCTAAGTAAAAGCTGGAGTCCAATTCTGTTAACATGGAAAATAATCTTTCTGCGCCACGCACAATGAAGGGAAGGATAACAGTACTAGGTGTAAGGCGGCGGTTTTCAGGTGTTTTGCTTTTGTCTCTTGACTTGCTGGTTATAATGGTGTGGTATTTACCAGCTTGTTTGTCACACTTCAACCTATTGTATAATTTTTCACCTGTTAATGTCAGTCTTTGATTATTTTATTGTAGTTTGTATTTTTACATGAAAAATGTTTTCATTGTTATTCAGTAACAGCTGAAAAATTAATGTAATAAGAATATTAAATATTGTTCCTCCCAAATAAATGCCTTACTATACAAGTGAAACCAAGCCCCTTTCCTTCTCACAGACATGTTATAAGTGACACAAACTGGTTATGTGACTACTGTGTGTGTGAAATGTTTTAGATGTGCTGCAGTGATGGTCAGCAAGGTATTGGATTCTGACTGTAGAAACATTCGGCAATGCACACTATTTCTAAGATGTTTTCCTGTCCTTTTCATTCAAACTACATCTCCCTTCCAAATCACGTCTCACGTATTCATGAGTATCATTGTTGCAATTCTGATCTTACAAGTTTGAGTTCACTAAGTTATCAGAAAACCTAAATGTAAAATGTTTTTTTTCTACAAAATCATTTAGTATTGTCCTTCTAAATAATTTTATTTGTTAAAATAAATTAAATATTTCAATTATTATGATTATTGCCAGCATTGCCAGCAGGTCGAGGGAGGTGATTATTCCCCTCTACTCAGCACTGGTGAGGCCACACCTGAAGTACTGTGTCCAGCTCTGGGCTCCCCAGCACAAGACAGACACGGACATGCTGGAGGGAGTCGAACAAAGGGCCACAAAGACAGTGAAGGGACTGGAGCATCTCTGCTATGAGGAAAGGCTGAAAGAGCTGGGACTGTTCAGCCTGGAGAAGAGAAGGCTCTGGGGTATCTCGTCAATGTATGTAAATACCCGAAAGGAAGGTGCAAAGAAGATGGAGCCAGGCTCTGTTCAGTGCTGCCTGAGGGCAGGACCAGAGGTGATGGACACAAACTGAAGCACAGGAGGCTCTGTCTGAACATCAGGAAACACTTTTTGGCTGTGAGGGTGACCTGGCACAGGTTGCCTGGGGAGGCTGTGGAGTCTCCATCCTTGGAGATATTCGAAGACGTCTGGACACAGTCTTGGGCAACCGGCTCTAGGTGGCCCCACTTGAGCAGGAGGTTGTCCCAGATGACCTCCAGAGGTCCCTTCCAACCTCAACCAGTCTGTGATCCTGTGATTACAGAATAGGAATTATGAAGTTGATATTCATATTGTTGTTACTCAGCATTAACATTGAGAAATTTTTTGTAAATGTTCCCATACTTAATTATTGTCTCAGCCCATTCCCTCCACTGAGGAATTTGTTTAAAATTAATGTATTTCTGTCAACATCTCAATTTTTGACAAATAATTTTTATTGAAATTTGCCAAAAAGTTGCCTGGCTGTATATACTGATATCACAGAAGCTTCTTTTTAGTAAAATATAGACATTCTACTCAATCTTTATGATCTGATGTAGGTTCACATAGAGACAAAGACAAATGTGAGGCATGTCTGTATAAGATGTACGCTTGCAGGACATGGGAGAAAAGTGCATTTAAAACATTCAGCTCAATACAGCACAGCATTCTGCCTTGCCACACTGAACAAACCAAAAGGAGCTCCTAAGAATTATATTAATGATATAGAAAAAAAAGCTTAAGACATCTCTTGGTAAGCAATTTCCAGGAAGGTAGGAAGGTGAGACAGCTGTGAGGAAGAATCTGCGTCCTGGCCCCGGCTGAAAGTCCCTCGGTTGCCTTGCTAATGCTCAGGCTCAAGAGTCAAAGGGCGCCCAGCAGTGAACAGCTCCAGATAAGCCAGTACTGGGTTGTCATGGAGTGCTGTCTGCAGGCGGCTGGACTTTGCAATGCCACCTAATTTTGCACCTCTTAGTCTAACAAGAGAAAGGTACAGCCAGGGGCTGCGGCTGCGTCAGGCTCACACCTTGCCAGAAGCACCTCAAGGGCAGCGCGGGCCTGTCCCACCGGCCCAGGTGTGCCTCCTCGCCCCACCGTGGGCACAGACCCGACCCCAGGCTGGGCCACCTTAGGGAGGTAGATCTGCAGAAGCAGAGAAGCACTCCTACTTCCCCGCTCCTCACCGGAACCACAAAGCGGAGAGGTTACACGTCCTCTCCAGAGCTGTGAAGGAATCAGGGTAACAGCAGAGCTGCTGCTTTCAGCGTGAGATTTCTTCAGCCGTATTAAAGCATCTCATCTTTAAGCACGGCCTGACTGTAACTACAGCAGCAGCTTTCTGGTTCGGACATCAGGTGTGACTTCATTTGAATCAGCACAATGTAAAGCAGATTTAGGAACGTGACACCAGTAACCGGTTTCAAAGGATGGTCAGGGTGACTTGAACGGAGAAGTGGCACGTTTTCTCCCACCAGCCACCACCTAAATTGCCCTCTCTTGTGAAGATTACAGGTGCCTTATGATAAATCCTCTTGGGAGACGCTACATCTCATTACAAGTCAGCAACAACACTGGTTATGTACCAATCAAGATTTTCACTGAACTGATTAGAAAACTTTTATTGCCCAGTAGGGGCAATCAAGACAAGTACACATCCCTTTTAAAAACAAACAAAACCAAACAACCTTTGTAATCTTACGACTGTAAACACTTGTTTTATTGAGTGGCTTACGTTTCCCCTATGGAGCAAAGCAGCTATTTGATCAAAAAGTCAGTCATTTAGTCAGAAAGGCAAACATGTGCATTGCCAGGAGAAAAAAGAGCTTTACAACCTTTAAAGCAGCATAATGTAACTGCACCTCCTGGCTCTTTCCAACCAGCAGTGCAGCAGAAATGGATTTGAAACACCGGTCTTGGGTATTGCAGTGGGACCATCCAGTTGCTACGAACCTCAGGCTGATGTTCCTTCATAAGCAGACTGCCGTGATTACCCCAAACAAGTAAGTGGACTAAAACTGAAAAATCTCCATGTTATTGTCAAACAAAACATTGTTTTCAAAAGCGCGTGGATGTATTCACAGACAAAAGCAGGCTGGGTGGGGCAGAGAGCATCACATCCAGTCCTGTTTGCAGGGCTGGGCTGGAGAGCAGTGCTGTGCCCCGTACCTCTGAGCAGCTCAGCAGCGCTGGAGCTGGCAGAGGCGGGAGGAGTTGTGCCACCAGAGCAGACTTACTGCAAGCTCCATTCGCTGCTAAAGCAGGTGCTTAAAACCAGCTACAATGGTTTTGTTTTGCTGTAATCATTAATGAAGGGCAAATAAAGTGCAATGAAGGAGAGCAAACAGGCACGCCATCGCACAAATGCAAGCAGGTTCTTGAAACGCAAGGTGGGTTACCAGGGCTAATTTGGGGGAATGGAGGTGCGGGAGAGGGAGGAGACGAGCTCAGCAGGCAAAAATTTGCTTTTGTTGGGGAAATGCATTCACAGCAGAGGTTCCAGAACTTTTCTTCACATGAGCAAAGAACATGATCGTCTCTGCTGAAGGTGCCTTGACGCATTCCAGTATGGGCCTAGGTTGTTTGAGCTGTGCGGTTTTAGACACGGACGCCTGTGCTGGAAACATTCCTGAAACTGTCTCCACAAGCCTTTTCCCTGAAGTAGGCACTAATACCCCTGTGTCGCTGCAGTCCATCTTACTCAGCAACAGTCTGCTGCAAGCTTGTTTTGTTCGCAGGGAACACATCAGCACCGAAGGCAAACCTCTCTGGCAAGGCTGGCAATGCGGCCCTCTGAAACAAAGGATTTGACGAGGAAGGAGGGAGTCCGGTCTGGTCTCCCAGTCGGATTCTTGCTTTGCAAGTATTTCTGTAACCGTCAGTCCTGAAAACTGAAACTCAGATCCAAAAGAACAGCTAGGAAGGGGGAGGGAAAACAGGTTGGTTCCTTGATGGTTAGATTTGTAGATTATGGCTATTAGTTAAAATGGCAGCACCTGTAGCCTGATGGGGTACAGACTCAAAGGCTGTTAATGCACTACAAGTAACATGATTTGGGAATATGAAAAGAGAAAAGTCACAGTGTGAGATTTAAATCCTAGTTTCTACTTTGAAAGCTGCCTTTTCAAGAGGGAGAAGTCCAATACTCCCCATTCACATGCTAATTCCCTTGTTTCAACAAACTGGTATTCTCCTTCACCTATTCACATTAGCATAAAACGAGGAGCTTGAATCTGCATTTTTCATAGGCTTTAAAAGACAACCAGGTTTCAAAATTTCCAAAATGCAACTACTCGGGGAGGGTTCGTACATGCTAAATGCCAAAGTACTGTAAATGCAATAATCATTTGCCTCCTGCATCCAGAATGTAATTTCCATTTTATTTTAATCACTAGTGATCCATTGTTCCAAATGTCTTTAAATAAATGTCCCCCACTGCTGCCCATAGCTTCTGCAGAAGCGATTTTGAATATTTTGCAGGCAAAAATAGCAGAAGTGTTGAAATTCATGCCGTTCCTCTCCAGAGTAGATGACTGATGAAATGCGCATTTCCAAGCCTGTGAAAATATGAGCCAGAAATAAATAGCAAATGAGATTATCTTTATATTGATTTCTCTGCAGTATATTCTGATTAACCTGCAAATCAAAGAGGTTTTTTCCAGCTGCCCCACCAAGATCACATTCTTCATTCTCTGTATGTGTGGCTTCTGATAAGTAAGTGCTTCTTTTAGTTATCAGATACCTGGGGACTTTTCTGCTCTGCTATCCAAAAAGCTTGATCTTCTTCCTGTAAGTCTGAACTGTCAGAAGGTGGATTCTAATATTCTCTTTGTTATCTACAAAAGACTCCTCCACAGAATTTGTTGTTCAGATCTTTTACAGCCCATTTCAAAACCAGCATGTCTTGCTGAAAACGTTCTGGTGCGCTTGGTCCTTCTTATGGTGTTAAAGCAACCACTGGGACAATCTATCTGAGCCTGTGGGACATTTTCCATCACCAGAAGATTCTTCCGGAAATCAAACCCAGTGTGTTTATCTGAAAGCCTTTCTGTGATATAATCAATGGTTAGCTCAAGGGCTCTGTTGCTGCTGTTGCAGTGAGCTGTCTAGGCTGAACTTCATGACTACCAAAATATCTGAAGAGCAAGCAGTCTAACCTGCCCTAACCATAATTAAAAAAGCCCAGTGCTGATGATCAGTGTGACACCAGTCTAGGTGTCACAACAGAGAGGAATATTACGCCTTCATCTTTCTTCTGGTGGGAATGTGCAGCTGACTTTCAAGCACCAAACAGCAGCCCACATGTTCAGCTGCCTGTGACCCAACGCTTGCTTTTGCAGTGGCACAGCTGTGATGCCTTGGCTGACTTTTGCTGAGAAAGTTGTTGTCCAGCTGCAAGAAAGTGTAAGCTAAAGCCACATGAAAGTAGTACACAGACGGCAGTGAAACTGTGGAGGCAGTAACAGTTAGCTGGAAAATACTGGGGAGGGGGGAAAGATGCAACACCCTAAGAAAGAAGGCAGAGACTCAGCAGGCAGCAGCTTGGCCAGACACGGGGGTCACGATCCTCTCCAAAGAGCCACGGAAATGAAAACTTCTCCCGACCAACAGCTGCCTGCCTGCCCGGTAATACTTATACTCACCTGAGTAGCCTGTGCTTAAGTACTTCAGCAATACTTAAGTAGTACTTAGCTGAGTAGCCTCTGTACTGCATGCATTAGCCAACAGTTGCCATATGCTTTTAAACCTTGCAGTCTTTTGGCATAGTGGAAGGTGCCCAGGGAAAAATGTCCCACTGAGAAAAGGTTGCAGGTGTGAGCTCTCGTCCTGGCTCTCTTCATCCTCTGCCCCTGTTTCATTTGTTCTTGCCATGCAGTAAGGCTTCAGGGCCTGAAGTTAGAGCTGGGTCTGTTCAGCCTGGAGAAGAGAAGGCTGCAGGGAGACCTTATTGCTGCATTCCAGTACTTCAAGGAGGCATTTTAGCAGGGCAAAGAGTGCTGAGGGAACTGGAAGAGGAGCTGGCCAAGCCACTCTCCATCATCTGTCAGCAGTCATGGCTAACAGGGGAGGTCCCAGATGACTGGAGGATCACCAGTGTAACACCCATCTACAAGAAGGGCCGGAAGGAGGATCCCGGGAACTACAGGCCTGTCAGCCTGACCTCGGTGTCAGGCAAGATTATGGAGTAGTTAATCTTGAGTGCGCTCACTGGGCATGTGAAGGACAACCAGGGGATCAGGCCCAGCCAGCATGGGTTCATGATAGGCAGGTCCTGCTTGACCAATCTGATCTCCTTCTATGACCAGGTGACCCACCTAGTGGATGAGGGAAAGGCTGTGGATATTGTCTACCTGGACTTTAGTAAGGCCTTTGACACTGTTCCCCACAGCATCCTCCTGGAGAAACTAGCTGCCCATGGTTTGGATGGGTGTATGATTCACTGGATACAGAACTGGCTGAATGGTCGCATGCAGAGAGTGGTGGTGAATGGAGTTAAATCCAGCTGGTGGCTGGACATGAGTTGTGTTCCCCAGGGCTCAGTTTTGGGTCCAGTCTTGTTTAACATCTTTATCAATGATCTGGATTA
>Ga0065711_1041004_pt1 | contig 16481 bp, 8 predicted proteins | sample Hoacrofraction12_FD_59098 | JGI IMG/M metagenome (GOLD analysis project Ga0065711, IMG submission 59098) | Hoatzin crop microbial communities from Cojedes, Venezuela - Epithelial fraction 12 v2 (version 2) | ecosystem: Host-associated > Birds > Digestive system > Esophagus > Crop | place... | reverse complement strand
AGAGCCGGGTGTTCCATACCATGTGCCGTCATGCTGGGTTCTGGTGGGGGGGGGGGCACGGAGGGAACTCACTCGCGGCTCGGGAGCGCGCGGCGCTGGTCCTGTCCGGGAGAATGGCTCTGTGGGTCGCACTGTTTGTGTTGTGTTTTCTCCTTATCTGTATCGTTGTTGTTACTGTTTCCTTTGTTTGCTGTTCTGTTCAACTGCCCTTATCCCAACCCACCAGTTTCTGCCTGTTTCTTTCCATTCTCCTCCGCACCCCCGAGGGGGGAGGGGCGGCCGCGTGGCGCCTTTGTTGCCGGCGGCAGCTAAAACCAGAACACCTTCAGAGACCGTGACCTGGATTTATCCCTACACACTGTGCAGGTCTCTGGGCCAGAGAAAATGAAAGTTAATCAGAGAAGGATCCTAGCCAGTTTCAAGAAACAAATACCACCTAACTCAGGCTTAGCACAAGGCTGGGTAGGTCTTTGAAAAAAGGCATCTCCCACTATGGTGCTCTTGAGCTGCATTAAGTGCAGTAGTTCCCTGTGTCTGCCTTCACTCAAAGCTGAGGCGTATTCAAAATCCAGTACTGCCTCTTTAAAAGAAGTCCAAAACTATGTCTTGCATTTTGGCTGTGTGGTTGCTCCTTACTCCTGTGTGCAGAAGGGAATGAGGTTCTCAGTGTTTCTACACATCTGGATCTTCCCTTCCACAATGCTCAGCCTTCACTGTTTGCAAGCGAAGTGCCTGCGTGCTGCCAAGCACACTGGACACCCAGCCTCCAGGGAATATTGTTGTACCTAGGTAATGCTGCTGCTCACAAAGCTAGGTAGTAGTATTGCACAAAATATGAATAATGTCTCTGTCTTGCCCAGTCTTTGAATAAGCAGTGATTTAGCTTTGTTAGAAAGTACCTGATATAACCTGATTCATTCTTAGAGTATCTTGGTGCATCTGTGCAGAAGGTACTTTTGGGTCGTAACAAAAATGCCTTTACCTTTTTACAGTTAGTATTTCAGAGGGATCGTGGTCAAGACGTTGGAAATCCTAGGTTTTATATTCAGCCTACCATGGGCTTGCCAAGTGAGGAGGTAGCTTCATCGTTCTGCACCACTTTCCTGTATTTCTTTTTCTCGTCTTGTGTTTGATTAGTTTGAGGCAGCAACAGACGCTAGATCCCCAGGCACACTCAACTCTCCCACCTGGCCAGGTGGCCTGGGGCTGCATTTGCTGCTGCTAGAAATAATAGAAGTAACAAGTGAAGGATAGTCCTTCACTCCAGGCTCACTACTAGACCTCCCTCCCCAGTACACTGACAAGGGGATACTTGTGGACAGTGCAGTGCACGTGCTTGCGTACCCACACACTCGTGTGTGTGCTCTCTCCCTCTCCATGTTTAACGTCTGCTCGGTGCTGATGGAATCTCTTTTGAAGAAGTGCTCACACTGTGCTCTTATAATGGGGCAGAAAGGCTAGAATGCGAGAGGTACTGATAATTGTTTATTTTTCTTTGGCAATTTTATGGTGAGTGCTGTGGTTGACATGTAGACTAAGATGTCACAGAGTGGGAGAAGTTTAAATATAATTAGAAGTCACTGCTCTCTGCAGCCAGCTCTGTAGCTTACACAAGGGATGGAGAGAGCATTTTTGCCATGGTTTTAGGGGAGCACAGAGGATGCCCCGTTTGCTGAAGATTTATACAGATCTGAGAGGCAGGGAGTTCTGTTTGGGAATGGGAAATAGCCTTCGGGGAGCAGGAAGACAGCAGAAAACTAGACAAGCTGCAGAGCTGTTCAGGCATTAACAAAGCTAGTAGGAAATTACTGTCATCCGCAAGAGAGGGATGTTTGGAAAAGGCCACTTAAACTTCATAATCCAGAGTCCATCTGTTTTCAGTAGTCCTGGGGTGGACTCTCTGATTTTGGGAGGAGTGGAAATACTATGGAAATCTTTTCTCTTGTTCCTAGTAACATTTTTCCTGATTTGTTTAAGACCGTGGATCTCTGTAATATGCTTTGCCTTCTCGGCTGAGGTAGCAGCAAGGTATTCAGAGACATGAACCTCCTTTCTGGCTGCTCTGCTTCTTGACAGCTTCTTTTAGTTTTACCATTTACAGCCTTTGATGCACATTACAACGCCTTGTGCGTATTTCCATCTCAACCTCATTGCAGAGGAGACTACTTTTGGTGCCCAATGAGCTTGCAGAATTCTTTCCTTATTTTTTTTAAAACAAATAGATAACTTTCAAAAGTGCCATGAGTGCACAAAGAGCAGAGGTGAAAGCATTAATTTGTAATTAAGGTTCAAGATGCATTGGAAAGCAAGGCAGAAGGTGCACAGTAACGTAAGGACTAATAAATTCTAGTACTTCAGAGAAAATTCTTGTGAGTTTTGTAGTAGTTTGATAATGTTGGCCTGCTTGGTATGTACAGTCTTCCAGGCTTGTAAGCCCCTTCCTAGGAAGTCTGTTATGTTTTGGAAAAAGTAGACAAACTTTCAGGCACAGAAGTTCTTCTTCAGCTTATCCTCAAACCTTTTGTGAGCAAAGGCTTTTTTCCTGTTTGATTTTGTTTATTTCCCACAAATACATCTGTTTGGGTTCCTACAACACTTGTCTGTAAGTGTATTCAAGTAAGACAGCGCCATGTCATAAGATACACTTATGACTGCCCTGTTATTTTCTTAGTGGTCTTACACACATATGAGGAGAAGATATTCTCTCTTTGCAGATGAATTTGTTTTAAGAATGTGCTACGGTCAACATTTTTTAAAATTCTGGCTATAAAAAAATTGGCTTCTGAAGCATGGAGTTCCAAACAGTGGAGTGTTAGATAGTTAGTTCCAATAGTGAGTGAGCATTTATCACCATGGTTGCATTCATGTTTTTTAAAACAACCACAAAATCACATCCAGGTACTAAATAAAGAAGCTGGTTTTCCACTGAGCTGAATTCTTGAAACTCCTGACAACCAACAGTTGTTTAGATTAAATCACACTAAATGGGGATGTTTTGCTTTAGTGGCTTGAACCTGTTTGGACTCTCACTTTGGTTATTTGTGTAAGAAAATGCTGGCCCAAGATTTCATTTCTGCTCAGGCTTCTCTGTTTCACAGGGGAAAAATGAAGATAGATTAGATGGGGTCAAAACTCTCTTCTCACATATGCCTGGTAAATCTGAAATAATTTCACACAACTTTCAATTCATCTGAGGTAAATCTGGGATCACAGCAGTGAAGCTAGCAGGCTGGCTGTATTCATACTGCTGTGACAAGGAACTTTGATACTACAGTGCTAAATGCTACAGAAAAATCTTCAGGATAATTTTAATTATTTTTTTTTAACGAAAAACAGTGAGCATGTCCTGTGATTTAAAACCCTAATAGGTTCCAGTGTATGTCTAGAAACAGGGAGAGAGAAGCAGTACTTCCATATGGGAAGATGCATAAGAAGTGTGGAGTGTCTATCTGAAAAGAGACACCTGGGTAAGCGAAGATACTAATAAATAAGCATCTTGGGCTTTGAGCCTTGTGAATGCTTGTAAGAAAACAGTTGGGAAGCCTGTATTGAGGGTGCCTTTCTCATACGCAGCTGACCAAGTGTGTTGCGTACAGTTACCATGTGTCAGGATGTTGCTCATTAGTTTTATACTGATGGAAAGCAACTTTAAATCACTCTTTGGAGGAATCCACCGTGAGGCATGCCAGCTGTATGCCAGATAAAGGAGCTGTAAAGTTATGTTGGACAGGCAAGAATATACCAGAGAGAGAGATTGAAAGTCATGAGAAAGATAATTACTTTGCACTCAACGATTAGCCATAAGAAAGGAAAGGGAAGAATTATTCTCTGTATTTGTTAGGTTTCCCATCCCTCCGACCCACTCACACATGCACACACATGCACACAGCTGAATTTACTGTCACAGTGTCAGGTTAGCCAGGACTGGCAGCACGGGAGAAATCCTTATGGGAGGATTTCTCAGCAAGCATAGGCTCATTCCTTTCTTTCTCACTGCTTTTCTTTTACACTACAGGCTGCAGGATAATTTGCCCCACCCAGGATGGATTTAGATGCTTTCCTTGCTGTGAGGGTTTGAAAACATTCCTCCTCTCTCATGACTATTTCTGAAACGTAGGACTGGAGCTGAAGCAGGCGGTGGGCAGCATGTTTCTGGAGGTGGTGAGGAAGCTGATGGCGCCAGCCTGGAAGAAATCATGACTGAACAACCAAGAATAGACCAGGTCATCCCAACCACATGCTCAGGGCAAGTTCAGTGCATACACTAACAACTCTGCATTTCGCATCAGTCTACCTTACCAGCTCTGGTAAGGTAAAGGTACTAAGCCATCCTCTTCTTCAGGGACTGCTTGAAATGTCTCATGGCTGTTGTCACAAATGCTCTGGCCCCTTCAGACCAGAGTTGGGTGTTCTTTCCCTTCACAACTGTTCCCTCTTCCTTTCTGGTTCTTCCTGCTTCCTTGTGTTCTCCTTATCCTCCTGTTTCAGTGCTGTTATGCTTTCTTTCAGACCAAATAATTAGTTTTTTAAGGCACTAGCATTGTGGTTGCAGGGGTTTTGGGTTGTGTTGGCTGTGGGAGAAGTTATGTACTGGTGAACTAGGGAAGTTTTCTGGCTCCCAGGGCGGAGCTGACATGCTGCAAGCCCTGAACTTGCTGAGCATGTCACCCAGCTTGCACAGCCAGAAATTTTGGACTTCTTACATTTTGCCCAGCAGAGAACCAACCCGGAGGGTTCTCAGCCTTTGTCACTCAGTCACTGTTTGTATAGTACTGTTTGAAAGTTCCTTTGGGCCCTGTCTCAGGTGAAAGCCTGAAATGAAGGCTGTAAAAAGAAATAAAATTGTTTTTAATGTCCAAAAGATCTGTTATACTTATCATCTCATTTTCTCTTAAGCGACACAGGCACCCCAAGTACGTTCACTAGATATATCAGGAAAATGCTATCAATTAAATGTTTCTACTTAAAGTAATAGGGCATTTTTTTTCCAATGGAAATCTTTTGAACCCCTTCTAAAAGGCTACCAGCAGTTGCCCTAACATTGACACCCTGCCTCCAGAAAGGCAGCAGATGAGATGTAGTGTTTGCACTGCATGTAATCACCCTTAGTGTAATGAAAGTCTCCTTTTTGTCATTGATTTGGGTTTGATTTTTTAAGTTATTCTGTCTAAACGAAAGTATCTTTACAGGAAATTTCTTTCTGCCCATTTGTCAGGGCCTTAACCACTGCAGCTGCAAACATTGCTGTTGCCTGCAGATGGGAACTGCAGCCCTATGAAGTGTCTATAACATGACCCTGTTATCTGCCCCCCTTTTTCTCTTTTATCTTGCTTTGTGCATGGATAGACCTTTTGGAGAGTTATTGTTTGGATGTGAAACAATTATCCTAAAACAGTTAGCCAGAGCAGAGTGGACACACAAATTTATCTTCTCTCTCTCTCTTTTGGTGAATAGCATCTATCTTCCATGACCTCTTGATTACTGAAGCCTTCAAAATATATTCTTTGGTCTGTGACACTGTGCTCAGTGCAGGGCTGAGCATTAAATATCACCCTCTGTGATTAATTGGAAGTTAATTAAATCTATCACTGAAACAATGAGAAGGCAATGATCTATGTAATCATTGAAATAGTAAATGAAATGATGTAAGGGCCCCCCATTTCAGTTATTGACAGTGATGGAGGGGTGCCTAAGCCCTGCTGCTCAGCTGTGTTTTCTGCCTGACCACACAGGCCCACTCAGGCAGACACAAAATTTCCAATTAACCTAGTGGCGAACCAGAGCTAACAGTGATCTGCTAGGTGCTGCTTTTCCTTTTCCTTTACCACCTTCAGATGCTGCTCAAAAGGCCTCTGAGGTAACTCTGGTGTTTTGGATATTTAGTGCAAGTGGTGTACCTGAAATGGCAATCCCAAGGAACAAAGTCTTTCGGTACTGTGCATGGATCATCTTGCTCTTTTCAGCTTGAATGAAAATGTTGCTGCTCTGATTGTTTGGTAAGCAATAACACAACATTTGTTATTTTACATTTTAAAAGTACTTCTTACATGAATCTGTAGTTTTTCTATAGCTCTGAAACTGATGCTGTGTCCTGGGTTTGGCTGGGACAGGGTTAATTTTCACAAGAAGCCAGGAGGGGACACAGCCTGATGGCTGACCCAAATTGGCCAAACAAACAGGGTATTCGATATTATGTCACATCATGCTGGGTGCTGAGGGGGAGAGCTGGCCAGGGTCGGGGAGGATAATCATTGCTTAGGAGCGCGCTAAGCATCGGACGTGAGAATTGCCCTGTGTATTCCCTTGTTTTGGAAATTTATTTTATTGGTATTATCGTTGTTACTGTTTTCTTCCTTTGCCATTCTGTTAAACTGTCCTTATCCTGATCCAGGAGTTTTGCCTTTTTCTTCCCATTCTCCTCCTCACCCCACTGGGGGGAGGGGCGATAGAGAAACCACCTGGTCCTTTGTTGCCAGCCAGAGCCAAACCATGACACTCCATTTTGGTGCCCAATGTGGGGCATGAAGTGTTAGATAATAGCAGGGCTGACCAGAATGTGTTAAAACAACTTTGTTATAATTTGTTATGCGCATTTATTATATTAGTTACATAGTCACTGGTCAAAATGTTGCTTTGGTTGGTCACATGGTTGTGGTATGTAAATCCTTACTTACTGTATGTGTTCCCTGCGGCGATGTTTATCACCTCTGGGAAAAGGATCAGGATTATGATTTTGTTGTAATCGACTTATGATATGATAACATCACTGGACATGAGGTTAGGCTTATATTTGTATGCAGCTTTGCAGTCATTTCCATACCCGGGATGCCATCTTTCAGAATTTATTAATAATCAAACCTACTCTATGGGGAAAACTGGAGGGGATACTTTCCCCCACTCTTTCACCCTTCTTTTCTCCTTCAGGCTAGTCATGACAGCTTTTGAGAATGTTGAGCGTCCATGGGATGTTCAAGCCAGCATGTTTCTATTGGTATGTCTCCTGAACGTGTTTCAGGTCTTGTTTAGGGTTAACCAACTTGTTAAAAATATCCCTCAGAGATCTGCCCTGAGGCTGGATAGCTATGAGTGGCTGGGTGTGTGGAACAGCATAAGCAAATGCCTAGGATGGTGGACATCCCTGGTGTTTTGGAACTTCAACGCTGAACAAGTGCAGAATCCTGAGAAACTAGTTGAATCTTTGGAAGAAGTATGCTGCCACCCTGGGAACTGCAGGGAGACACAAATCACTGCAACGTGCTGGGGTCTGGCCCATGCCTACTAAGCCCCCTTCAACACTATGCAGTGCTCTAAAGGGGAAGGCGGGGAAAACAAAACAACCAGCATGGTGGCTGCCCCAACCCCCACAACAGGCACTGCAGCTACTCCAGCCCTGGCAACAGGCACTGTGGCTAAACCAGAAAACCAACCCATGCTGGTGACAGTCACCCCTATACAGAAAAAGAAATACACAAAAAAATCATTTCACCCAGTAAGGGATGACAATGAACCAGGGCCATCACAGGAGCAGGAGGAGGAGGCAGAGCCAGAGATAATCCTGTCCCTGAGCAAGCTGTGAGATGTGTGGAAAGATTTCAGCTGCCACCCAGGCGAGCACATTGTCACCTGGCTGCTGCGGTGCTGGGATAACGGGGCCAGCAGCTTGGAATTAGACGGCAAGGAAGCCAAGCAGCTGGGATCCCTGGACAAGGAAGGGGGCATTGACAAGACTATTGGGAAAAAGGCAGAAGTCCTCAGCCTCTGGAGGACACCTCTGTCAGACATGAGGGAAAGTTACCCCTTCATTGAAGATGTATGTTATCCAAGCAAGTGGACCACCATGGAGAGAGATATCCAGTACCTGAGGGAATTGGCCGTGTAGGAGCTGGTTGCTTACGACCTGGATAATGAGCATTTACCCACAGATCCAGATGAAGTCCAATGCACACAATTCATGTGGTGGAAATTTGTATGGAGCGCACCATCCTCATATACCAACTCATTGGCAATAATGACCTGGAAAGGTGAAGAGGTACCAACGGTGGATGAAGTGGCTGGCCGACTCCAGCAATATGATGAAAGTCTTTCTTCTTCCCTCATCTCGGCAGTGAAGAAACTGTTCTCGGAGCTCCAGCAATTCAAAGAGAGTATGTCCTACTCCCCACCTGTATGGACCAGTATCTCAGCTATTAGGAATCAGCATTTCTCTGCTCAAGAGACAAGACACAGAGGATACACACCACGAGGCACCCGGTGATTTTACCTCCGTGACCACGGAGAGGACATGAGAAAGTGAGGTGGAAAACCTACCTCAACCCTAGAGGCATGAGTGTGCGAATTGCAAGGCAAAACAGTCACAAAAGGAAAAATGCCACTCCAGTTTCCAGCAGGCAGTTCTCCAGACAGAGTACAATGAAGATCTTACTTCTGATCCTCTTGAAGAGACCTCTAACTCATTTTTACAAGAAGTGATTAACGAATACTCTGACCAGGATTAGAGGGACCCTGCCTCCAGCCAGGTGGAGGAAATGGACAATCAGGTTCATTGGACGGTGTGGATTCGATGGCTTGGCACATCAGATCTACAAGAGTATAAAGCTCTAGTGGACACTGGTACGCAGTCTACTCTAAGACCATCAGATTACAAAGGGTCAGAATACACCTATATTTCTGGAGTGACAGGAGGATCCCAACAGCTGACTGTATTGGAGGCCGAACTGAGCCTCACTGGGAATGAGTGGCAAAAACATCCCATTGTGACTGGCTCCAAGGCTCCAGGCATCCTTGGCACAGACTGCTTCAGAAGAGGGTATTTCAAGGACCTGAAATGGTACCAACGGGCTTTTGGCATAGCTGCCTTCGAGACAGAAGAAATTAAACAGCTGTTTACCTTATGTGGTCTCTTGGAGGATACTTCTGTTGTGGGGTTGCTGAAGGTTGAAGAAAAACAGGTGCCAATCACTACCACAATGGTGCACCAGCAACAATACTGCACCAGACAAGACTCCCTGATCCCCATCCATAAGCTGATTCATCAACTAGAGAGTCAATGAGCAATCAGCAAGACTCGCTTACCCTTTAATAGTCCCATATGGCCAGTGCGAAAATCTACAGGAGAGTGGGGACTGACAGTAGACTATTGTGGCCTGAATGACATCATGGTGCCACTGAGTGCTGCTGTGCCAGACATGCTAGAACTTCAATATTAGCTGGAGTCAAAGGCAGCCAAGTGATATGCTACAACTGACATCACTAATGCATTTTTCTCAATTCCTTTGATGGCAGAGTACAGGCCACAGTTTGCTTTCATTTGGAGTGGTGTCCAGTATACCTGGAATCGACTGCCCCAGGGGTGGAAACACAGTCCCACCATTTGCCATGGACTAATCCAGACTGCACTGGAAAAGGGTGAAGCTCCAGAACATCTACAGTACATCGATGACATCATTGTGTGGGGCAATAGAGCAGAATAATTTTTTGAGAAAGAGGAGAAAATAATGCAAATCCTTCTGATAGCTGGTTTTCCCATAAAATGAAGTAAGGTCAAGGGACCTACACAGGAGATCCAGTTTTTAGGAATAAAATGGCAAGATGCGTGTTGCCAGATCCCAACAGATGTCATCAACAAAATAGCAGCTATGTCTCCAAAAGGAGTGTCATGGTTTGGCCCTGGCTGGCAACAAAGGACCAGGCAGTTTCCCTTTCACCCCTCTCCCCAGTGGGGTGGGGAGGAGAATGGGAAGAAAAAGGCAAAACTCCTGGATCAGGATAAGTACAGTTTAACAGAATGGCAAAGGAAGAAAACAGTAATGACAATAATACCTCTAAGAAGAATATCCAAAACAAGGGAATACACAGGACAACTCTCACGCCTGATGCTTAGCGTTCTCCTAAGCAATGGTTATCCTCCTGGACCCTGGCCAACTCTCCCCCTCAGCACCCAGCATGATGTGACATGATATCGAATACCCTGTTTGTTTGGCCAATTTGGGTCAGCCGTCAGGCTGTGTCGCCTCCTGGCTTCTTGTGAAAATTAACCCTGTCCCAGCCAAACCCCTCCCATCCTGGCAAGAGATGTCAAGCAAATGATTATTTTCTTCTTCTTTCTCACTGATTGTTGAAACAGTCTAAGCAAGCAAAGAATCCTAGAATACATAGAACTATGGCTGCAAAGAATGCCGTATGTTGTAGCCAGTACCCAACCAATTTCTCTGGATATATTTTGGGGGAGAATAAAGATATTATTCGCTTCCCTCTTAAATGATGTTGTGATGGATTTTGCTTTTGGATGCTATTCCACAGTGTGAAACTAGGACTTGTTTTTTAACATAATGGGAAATATTTTGTGATACTAATTTCTGATTTCAGATGCATGATGATAACACCAAGTATACGCTCAGACACCACTCAATAAATCCTTTCTCACCTTGGAAACAAAAGAATGACAGCCTTGAAGGAAAGGCCGAGGAAATCATCCATTCCCTTTTTTCCTCCCACCTTGCTTTTTTCCTGAGGCTATTCTTAGTGTGCACCCCTGGAAAGACACAAGTCTGTGCGTTCCCATTTGACAGGATGGGCTTGGTTCTTTACCTTGGCTCCGTGGGCTTTCAGAGCACACCCAAAAGCTAACAAGACTCAGATAATTAAAGGGGGTTCCCTTATCTTGCCCATTGGTTCAGTTGTAATGCACTCTTTAATAGGAGATGTTATAATTTCTTGATGTACTACTTACTCTTCCATGCCTGCCTTTCTGCTCCAGATCTTTCATTCCACTCACCATGTAGCAGACATGGTTCTCATCTCATCTGGGCCAGCTCGGAGGGCAGTGGAGTAACCCTTGGCTTTACGATGACAGTCTTTTTCAGAATCAGAAAGCAGCTTCCCACGGAAGGCCAGCTCCATTAAGCCATGTACTGTGAAACATAGCACAGAGAAATAATCTGCTATCCAAAGAGTTTGCAGGAGTAGCTAAAGACCATCTATGTCACACTCTGATCTCCAGTCCTTGTCTCGTTCATGGGTAGAATGTTTTGTTCTCTCCAGCAATGTTTTCCACAGCAAAAAAACAGTGACAGTGCATGCTGTCATGCACTCATGGGTGTGAAAAGGACTTTCTGAAGACTTTCTGAAGACCCATGACTCCTTTGGGAAGGAAAATATTTCATCATTTTTTCCTCACCCTCCTGACTCTGCATTTTCCAGTTTCTATGTTCTTTTCTTACAGATAAGCAGAGGTGATGTCCAATTTGTTCAATTAAATGAAAACTAAACCTGCCACTAAGCAGTAGTTACTGATTAAGCAGGAGGGAACCATTATTTATCATGAGAGCTGTAAGGGAGCCCTTTCTGTGTGGCCTCCTCACTAACAGCAATAAATTACTAACCTCATGGTATCCTGATAACTAAATGAGGTTCCAGGCACCCGCTTAAATCACTGTGGTCAGGAGATAGTACTTCTGTGTTTTATATCTGTGTCTTTCTTTAACCAATACAGGAGTTATTTCTGAGATGATCAAAGGGAAATAGTCTCTTTTCCAGGAATATTTGAAATACTTGGTCCTCACTTGAGAAAATCATGGACTTGTTTCTCTGCAGCTGATTAAGGGCTGTGAGATCTGTGTTTTACACTGCAAATCAGCTTTACTAATTTTATTTGCTTGCCAGAACCCATCAGACTGGTTTGGCCTAGAGATCTGAAAGACATCTTGTGGGAAGCTGTGTTTCCTGCCCCAGGTGAGCTCACCCGTAAGGCACCTGCCATCCAAAAAGGTGGCTGGGGACTCTGTGGGTGAGGTGGGCAGCGGTGGACCATCTGAGCTGGCACCCCCCTGCCAGCCGTTGGGACAGGCAGTGCTGTCCACCTGTTTCTGTCAGCAAAGAAAATGGCTGGGACTCAAAAATCAGACCCAACCCAGCCATAAGATAGTGCTAGCTTCACTTTTCTCTCACAGTTGCACCTCGGTCCCTGAGATAAAGCTTCTAGGGAAAATCAACCCGAATTCCAGAGTGAAGAATCGTTCAGATTGCGTTTAATATTCAAGGTCAAATTCTTACCATTTATTATTTATTGAGCTCTGTGAGCTTGCTCAGCAGTGCACAATACATAAAGACACAGATTCTGTCATAATGGATTTGCAATCTAAATTTCACAGTGTAAGATAGATATTGGTACATATTATACCTGGTGGCTAGGTCACAGTCCGGTCTCGGAAAAATGCAGAGATTTTTTTAAAAGCTTCTTCCATTAGTAGTCCATTAGAGTGGCATAAACTTTTTAGATTTGAACAATTAATCCCCCTAAAAATATTCAAATGGATACATTGAATATTTTAAATACATTTAGTACAAGTGGAAAGTGCTGACCTGACATAACTATGTATCTATGTCTGTCTTCCTAGCCACAGAACAGTAACAGCAGGGAGTTTAAGAAGTGGTTTCACATTTTCTGTAGTGGTGCCATCAGTTTAAAACCATTGCCACACACCATTCCCAGGTGTCAGAGCCAGAGCAAGTGGTTAGGCTAAGAAGCTGGTGCCACTAGCACAGGGTGAATAGGCTGTGCGGGGCTCTCTGTGAGGCCATGTTTGCGCGTGCCCTACAGGTATGTGTTTCCAGAAGAAAGCTATGATGTCACAGATTAATCACTACTCTTGTAAGAGGATCCCAAAGGTAACACCCCCCAGCCCCTGTAAATCTGACCCATCTCTATGGAAAGCCATGAAAATATGGCAGTGGGGGGCAGATAAGGAAGGAAGCAAAGGGAAGCTCTGTTTAGAAAAACAGCTGCCATCAGTTAGTCCAGGAAGCCATGAATGGCCAATAGTTCTGGAGAGATTAATCGCAGCGCTCGCAGCAGAAACCTGCCCTAAGACTTTCTTGAAGAGTAAAATGAAGCAACCTGAGTGGACGTAGAAAAGATACATAATCATCTGCAAAATGAGAAAACAGGGAGAGAATGCTTCTGAAATTGCAGTAAAATTGGTAATACCACTAGATGTGGTTTATCTGTACGAGAAGCAGTCAGAATAGCCCCTGTCATCATGCAAAGGACATTTCCTAATACTATGCAGTGCATGTGCAGCCTCAGGGAGGTCTCTCATTTATCCTTTCACAGAATGGCAGATGTGAATGCTTTATTGTACTGTTATTTCTCTGGGTAAATAGATAGTTATTTGATTTTTGGTTCCAAGAGCAAGCTTTTGATTTCTTCTCTTGCCATTACAGTCTGTTGGGGCTGCAAGGGGTGTGTTTTTGCACTTAATTCTGTGCAAGCCTGTGTCTAAGGTTTGTACCTCTGTGCTAGTGAAGCTGTGGTTTGTTTTCTGGTTTTCATCCCCTACAGCACCCTGAAGATTGCCCGTGGAAGCTGTCCTACTAAGTTAGAACCCAAATCACAATGGGGAAGCTTGAAGTTTTCTAATTTGCACTTTGCACTTTCTGAATAGCAGATTACATCTTAATTTCCTCCCAGTCCTTCTGCCTGCAGAGCTCCCTCTGTGTGGTTTTGAGAGGCCAATGCAATTAGGGACGTTGCTGGTAAACTCACAGAATAGACACATGGAGGCTGGGGATAGAATAAGAGCTGAAGGTGTCATTTCTGCTTTACAAGGAGCTTGAACATAATCTCTCAGTGCTGGATTTTTTTTCAGTCTTAGCTTCCTAATGACTTTAAAGTGGAACGTTGAATACATACCCTTTATACTTGCTTTGACTTGAGGTATGGGTTTGGTAGGAGCTAAATTTTCCTTTTCACTCAGAGGCATGTTCTGTTCTCCATGCTGAGCACTGCTCAGCTGCACTCTTGGTCCCTGGCAAAGGCAGAGAGATTTCAGTGAGACTTGAGCTTATGGTTAAAAACAAGTCTCTCGGAAGCCTTCATAAGTATGAGTGATATTTGGGGAATCCTGTGAGCGTCTCTTCGGATACTGCCAGGACATCACACCGAAATTTGGAACTCTGCTGCTAAGACAAGGGGAGACCTGGTTACTTTAACACAGCAGTAGATGCAGGCAGCTATTTCTTAATACAGGAGATAAACAGGCGTAAACACTGAAACTCAGCTCTGCATTCAGTGGTATTTTTGTTCAAAGCTACATGCCCTCAGCTCATCTTCTCAGTTATATACCTCATGAGAAAAACACTTTCTATTCTCTAGGGTTTTCTGTATGTTTGGAGGGCTTTTTGTGTAGAGAGCAACTCTGGGGGGGGGTATTTCCCATCTCGCTAACAGTGGGAGCTACCACAACTGCTAAGGAACATCCTAGCAGCAGTACCGTTCCCTTGACAACAAAACACTACAGCGAGAATTTAGTGCAATTAAACTGCTTTGGTAGAAGAAACTTTAAACATTTCAAGAACAGACAAGAAAGCAGAACATGGTTTTGCCTTTCACGTCTCCCCTGCTGCCTGGAAATCTTTTGCCAATTTTTCTGAAGATATATCCATCACCAGCCCTGCAGATCTGCTGAATACTTTGTGGGATTAAGAAAAAAAGAACTCGTGATTCCCATAGGCCCTCCAACCCTTTCTTGTTTCTAATTTCAAAGGCCCTTTTGAGTGGGAAACAAAAGGTTAATTTTCTCCAGCTTGCCCAGGCTGACTTAATGTAACAGAAGGCAGCAAATTGTATTGATTTAGTGACATGCAACTGTCCAGAAAGAGCTATTTATACATTATTCAGGACAAACACTGTCATAATGGACAAACAGCAGCAGCATCTGGGATGTTAATGTCTACAAATAAGATTATTCTTTGAAAGGATTAGGACGAAGCATTTTGTGTAATTAGATTTCTCAGTTTCAGGAATGAATTGCCTTTTAGCAGTAAAACCTGTCACTGAGGGAGCCATTAGCTCCTTATAACTGAATTAAATGCATAATTAGTGACATGATCGCATTAGGATTTGTTTCATTTTTAACTAATCCGGGCCGTGAGGGGATGGTCTTTCCAGGTCATCGCGGCCCACCTCAGTGAGGAGCAGCCTCAGCTGGCGTGCTGGAGTTGGTAAAAGTCAGGCGTGTGTGAACAGGAGCCGGGGCCTCGCCACAGCATTCGTGTGGCTATTCATCACTGGGTGGTGGGTGACAGTGACTGATGGGCTCAGCCCAGGCCTGGCACTTCACCAGTGCAAGAATCATACGAGCCAGGGAGCAGAATGACAGCTGGAGCGCTGTGTCAAGTGGTGTAGAGACCAGAGCTATTAATAATCTGTGCCACATGATCTGCACTGCCAGAAAACAATGATTTAGACATTGGTTGGAATAAAGATTTGACATTTAGTATGGGGGGACTAGCCTAGCACCAGAGGAATAAATCGCTATTCAGTCAGCATGTATGAAAATAAGGCAATGAATGCATGAAGGGTTAGTAAAACTGAGGGGAGTACCTAAGCCCTGGTCGGGCATAAATGCTGTTGGTCTGTATTTCCTCAGGCTTCGGTGAATCCTGCAGGTGATGGAATTAAGTGGTGCTGGAAGAGCCACTCTTGCAGCTCTCTGGATTACTGCAAGTAGAAAGAGCAAGGAAATCATGTAGGTCCCAAAATTTATTGCCTTGTCCTCCTGGCCCTGGTAAGCCCTCAAACATGCTGCAGCTGTGTCAGATTGTACTCTTCCAGTCTCAAAAAGCACAGCTGGCACCTTTTACCAAGGAAGCCCTTTCTGCACCCATTCTCCTGGAGAAACTGGCTGCTCATGGCCTGGACAGGTGTACTCTTTGCTGGGTAAAAAACTGGCTGGAAGGCCAAGCCCAAAGAGTTGTGGTGAATGAAGTTAAAGCCAGTTGCCGTCTGGTCACAAGTGGTGTTCCCCAGGGATCACTACTGGGGCCAGTTCTGTTTAATATCTTTATCAGTGATCTGGGCAAGGGGATTGAGGGCACCCTCACTAGGTTTGCAGATGACACCAAGTCGGGCAGGTGTGTCAATCTGCTCAAGGGTAGGAAGGCTCGACAGAGGGGTCTGGACAGGCTGGATCAATGGGCCAAGGCCAATTGTATGAGCTGCAACAAGGCCAAGTGCCAGGCCCTGCACTTGGGTCACAACAACCCCATGCAATGCTACAGGCTTGGGGAGGTGTGGCTGGAAAGCTGCCTGTCAGAAAAGGACCTGGGGGTGTTGGTCGACAGCAGGCTGAACATGAGCCAGCAGTGTGCCCAGGTGGCCAAGAAGGCCGACGGCATCCTGGCTTGTATCAGGAATAGTATGGCCAGCAGGAGTAGGGAAGTGACCGTCCCCCTGTACTCAGCACTGGTGAGGTTGCACCTGGAGTACTGTGTTCAGTTTTGGGCCCCTCACTAGAAAGAAAGACATGGAGTTGCTGGAGTGTGTCCAGAGAATGACAACGAAGCTGGTGAAGTGTCTAGAGAACACTTCTTTCATGCACAGGAGCAATGCATCCCCCTGAGAAAGAAATCTAGCAAAGGAGGCAGGAGACCTGCATGGTTAAACAAGGAGCTTCTAGCAGAGATCAGGCAGAAGAGAAAGG
>Ga0065711_1041003_pt1 | contig 16482 bp, 13 predicted proteins | sample Hoacrofraction12_FD_59098 | JGI IMG/M metagenome (GOLD analysis project Ga0065711, IMG submission 59098) | Hoatzin crop microbial communities from Cojedes, Venezuela - Epithelial fraction 12 v2 (version 2) | ecosystem: Host-associated > Birds > Digestive system > Esophagus > Crop | place... | reverse complement strand
CGCGGCAAAAGGAAAAAAAAAAAAAAAAGGCGAAAGAAAATGAAAAAAAAAACCAGATTGAATGAGAGAAAAAAAAATCGTAATCATAATCATGCAAGTTGGTAAATAAAAAGGCGTAAGGAAAAATGATATATATACGTATATATATATATAAAAATATTCCACCCCCACCGTTTGAGTTTGGCTGCAGGAGCTGAGGGCAGACCCTGTCCCCCCAGCAGGCTCAGACCCTCCCCGACACCTTCGGGGGTCCCTGGGGTCTCCCCGCTGCCGTGCGCCGGTACCGGCCCACCACGGCCGCCCCACAGTGGCAGCGGGGCCGGATCCTGCCCGTGCCCCCGCCGCGGCCGTGCCGGTGCTCTTGTGCTGGGGGGCTTCTCCTCTCATGAGTTATTTGACCGTGGGGTTTTATTTTATTATTATTATTATTATTACTATTATTATTTATGATTCTTAATTATTGTGGGCTGGCTTTTTCTGAATTATCATTGTGATGATGGTGATTAATTATTTTTATTTCCAGCATGGGGAAGGCTCAGCTGCCCTCGCCTGACCCCAGCCCCGCCACCGCCCCCAGTCCGGGCGAGCCGCTGCCTCCAGAAACTGAAAGATCCATTTTATTAAAAAATTAAAAAAAAGGAGGGGAAAATAATTGAAAACTCCCCCCGGGCCACGTGTCGCAGCTAAAAAAGGGAAAGAACAGCAGCAACGCAAGCTTTTCCCAGTCCCCATGGTGGCTGTGCCGGGAGCATCCTCCTGCCGCTCCCTCGCCGGGGTCCGGGGGTTCGGGGTTGGGGTTTAGGGAATTCCCACCCCGCTTTAGGCCAACGCGCTCACAAGCCGGGAGCCGGTGGGTGGGGGTTTTTTCCCTCCCCCATTTTCGCTCCCCAGTCCTGGTTCCACAGCTCCCTGTTCCAAGTCGCCGCTCGCTCGCCGGGGTCGCGTCCAAAAGCACAGCTGGGCCACGCCGCACAGGCTTCCTCCGCTTGCCGGGGCTGGCCGGGATGGCTATACATATAGAGATCTTTTATTTTATTTTACTTTTTGTTTAGGGTATTTTTTTTTTTTTGGTTTTGTTTGGGTTCTATTCATTTTTAACTCTCTCCAGTGAATGCTTTTTCGTGCTGCTTTTTTCTTCCCCCTCCCTCCCCAGTCCTCCCCGCCCTTTTCGTGGATGGTGTTTTTTTCTCTCTCATGTGGGGAATGTTTGTGCTGAAAAAAAAAAAAAGGAAAAAAAAGAAAAAAAAACTTAAAAAGCAAACTTCAAAAAAAAGCGAGACTGAAAATAATTTAAAAAATTTAAAAAACACACACAAAACCACGAAAATGATTTAAAAAAAAAAAACAACAACAAAAATCGAATGTAGTGTTTACATTGAAGCCACCGTTTTCATGACCAGTCCCTCGTCATTTCTACTCGGATTAGTAACCAGACGTCTTCACGGTTTCACTTTTACAAGTTACCTTTGCTGAAGAAGAGCAGTCACACCTGTTTAAAAGAAAATGAATAAATAAAGAGGAAACTAAAAAAGAAAAAAAAAAATAAAACTATTATATATATATATATATATAAAGCGCCAGGTCTTTCTAAGCCTTTCTATTACCAATCAGTGAGGTTTCTGTGATATATTACACACTGCCAATCTCTTTCTCTGACTAATGGAAAAATTCATGTGTAGCTCAATAAAGAGAATGTTTGTCTGTACCCCGGGCTCCCCCTTCCCGCGCCTCTGCCTCCTTCTTTCCCCCCGCGCCCACCGGCCTCCTTCCTCAGGGAGCGTTGCGTTATCAGGAATGGAGGGATTTGAGAGTAAACCCCATTGCATTTTAACTCTCCTCACCGGAGCGGGAGGCTGGGTTCTGCTGGGTTTAAATTCTGAGTGATATCCAATTTGCCACTACCAGTCCAGGAGCGTTTTATATGGATATTAAATTACCACCATTCTGAATGCACTAATAGCAGCCTGCACCTTCAGTCCAGTCGTGCTCATGAACTGGCACGGCCGCATTCGGTCGCGTTCAGTGAGAAACTGTGACAACTGGCGACTGAAACAGCGCAGTTTTATTTGTGCAACAGGTATATAGGTTTTTTGAGTTGCCGGCGATAGTGACTGTCTGCAAGAAAGCACGTGCAGATATAAAACGCGTGAAAAGGTTATAAATAATACAGCCTGGCTATAGACATGAGGGAGTAACTATTCCCGAGAAGAGCGCTTAGTTGAAGCCTTACCCAAGGCGTCCCAAGGGGAGAAGCAAGGCTCAGCCCGTCGGCCGATCCCGGCTGTCGGAGGCAGTCTGAGGTGGAGTTTCCCTTGACTTGCTCACGGTGTTATCTTCTTCTGGCTATTTTTATATCCTTTCTACCTTTAAGGTGGAGTTTGAGTGACTGCAGTCATACACACCTTTTATCATGATTGGTATAAAATTCTCTTGCTTCACGTTTAAAGGTATCGTTTACGAAAAATGGAGAGCGCAGACTCGAAGAGGGGTGGTCGCACCTCGGAGGCGGGGAGCCTTCGGGATGGAGGTGTGTTTTGGTATTAAAATGATATTAAAACGAGCAAGTTCATGAGAAGATAGCACTTTGACAAGGTTTCGAAAACCTGTTGGCTCAGGGGGCCAGATGAGCTGCTGATCAGTTCTAGAGGACCATTTCTTCGCGCTTTATCATCACGGAGCAGGGCCACGGAGTCTCCGCTCCGTTCCGTCCTCTGTGGTACATTGCAGGGAGTGGCTGTGTGAGTGGATTCCTCGCATGCCTGCTGCAGCTGTGTCCCATCCTCAGAGGTCCTTTTGCTTTTATGCTTTTCCTCAATGGGTGAACAATGCTACGTTTTGCATATAAACTTTAACTTTCAGATGTAAACCTTAATTTTACTAATAATCCCACAGAGAGGAAGAAAACAAAAATGAAAAAAAATTAAAACAAAAAATCACCTTTTTGGCTTGTAGCACTGGCAGGAGGGGCTGAGCCAAGAACCGCGTGTGAACCTGGGGCGGTCGGTGCGCGGAAGCCTTTCCGGATGGCTCGGGCTGCTGCAGAGCATCCCCGGGAGCGAAAATCCCCTCCCAAAAGCAAGAAAATATTTTTAATTTTCTTTTGGCAATGCGAAGGCAGTCGTCAGGGTGAGCGAGTCCTTCGCCCTGTCGCAAGGCCAGAAGCCCCAAACCATGCGAGCTCGTTCCCTGAGACACAGGGCAGGGTTCTCCAAGAAAGCTGACGCGTTCTCGCTGCTGTGGGAGCAATTTCATTGCTGGGATTTGGGTTTTTTTTCTTTCTCCCGCCAGTTAGGCTATTTTTTCACAGTTTGGGGTTTTTTTCCAGCATTTGGTGTTTTTTCCCCCTAGTTTGGGTTTTTTTCCCCCTAGTTTGCAGTTTTTTCCCTGCATTTGGGGTTTCCCCCACCAGTTTTGGATTTCCCCCCCCCAGTTCGGGATCTTTTTTTCCCCAGTTTGGCTTTTTCCCCTGCATTTGGGGTTCCCCCCTCCCCCAGTTTTGGGTTTTCCCCCCCAGTTTTGGGATTTCCCCCCCCCAGTTTGTTTTTTTTTTCCCCTTCTTCTCCGTCCTGGGTGCCCAGGCTCCCCAGGCGCCGGCGGCGTCAGGCACCGTGATGGCAGATGGGACGCTTGAGGGCCAGCATGGCTGGGGACCGGGCTGTTTTCCCAGTTGTGTCCAGCCGAGGATGGGCTGGCAGCGCGGTCACCATCCCCTCCCGAGCCACAGGAATGCGTCCGAGCCCCGTAGCCCGCCAGCAAAGCCGTTGACGGAGCCGAGGGAAGGTTGCCAACGCAGGCACGACCCCCCGCCGCCCCTCGCAGCCCCCGGGTGCTCCTGCCGGCAGCAGCACCTCCCGACCAGGTTCCTTCAAGGCTCCTGCTGCTTGCAGCCGTTCCAAAGCAGCTCTGGGGTGTCAAGGAGGCTTCTCCCAGGGTGACTGGGAAGAGCATCTTCACATGAATGCTTCATGTGGGATGCTCTCCGCGTGAAGAGCATCCCATCCCTGGAGCTGAGCCTTCTGTCCCAGGCAAGGAACACATCAAGCAGCTGCTCCCGAGGGACGAGCTGCTGGGAGCAGGGGAGGAATCCCACCCGAGGAGGATGGAAGACCAGCCCGAGAGGCTCTGGAACATCCCCACCTCTTCCCGGTTTAGTTCCAGGAGCCGCCCTCCACTCTTCGCTCATCTCTGCTGCAGCCCGAGCCACGGCAGGATCTCGGGCAAGAGGGTTCCCGCAGGATGGGCTCCCAGTGCCTTCTCCTTCCCCACCAATCTGCTGCTGGGCAAAGGGCTGGACTCCACAGCAGGGACCCCCAGCACGCAGAGAGAGGGCTGGTGGCCCAGAAGAGCTGCTTTACCAGTACCTTGCCAGGCCAGCACGAACATAAGGAATGAGAGATCGGGTTATTATCGTTTCTAGGGGTGAAATTGGGGGTGGCGGAGATGCCACGCAGCTCAGAGAGCAGCAGCAGGCAGCCGAGGTGGTTTGTGCGACACTGCTGCAGCCCGGGAACCCAGGGCTCCTCACCCTCGGCGTCTGAGGAGGGGAAGGGAACCTCTCCCGGGCACAGCTCTCCCTCCTCAGGAAGGCGGGCAGGCTGGCGGGGGGATCTCGCAAGCCCAAAGCCAGGTCAGAACCATCCTGGCCGCCGGCATCCCCTCTGCCGAGATGAAGTCGTGTTGTATCATCACATACAAAATGCTTCATCACCTACAAAACCTCCGGGAATTGCAGCGAGGAGGAGGAACTCGAGGCAACCTGAGCCCCCGAGGAGGATTTCTGTGCTGTTTTCTCCTCTCCCGTCCACACTCCCAGAGGTTTTTGACTCTGCTGCATCAATAAAGACCCGAAGTCTGTCCTGTTCACGCGTACAACAGCCCTCGTCCCTTCCGTACGCTGCCAGGCAGTTCAAAACCCCGCTTTCTTTTTACAGTCCCTCAAGATGCCGTTTGCCTTCCGTTTCCCCGGATTCCAGCAGCAACCGCAGCTTCGCAACCCCAGGCTCAGGGAAACGCTCCCGATGAGCGATGGCAACAGAACGGGGGAGCCGAGGGGGAGCGCGGGCACCGGTGCTGCGCTTACCGACCCAACGCGCGCCAGGAACGCAAGAAGTCACACTACAGAAATTCTGAACAATTTCCAGCACTGACCAAGGTTTTCTTTTTGTGGGTTGTTTTTTATTTTTAAACAATAAAAACCAAACAGCTGTGCTCAGAGCAAAACCAAAGATCTCCAAAAAAATTCCTTGAAGTTTACTAATAGCATTGCAAGGTAAGGCTTCCCAAACAGTTTTATTGAAATAAATTATTTTTACCTAAACATTGATGAAACTCCTCTCGTTAAATTCACCTTCAAATGTCCTAAAAACCAACAGTAAAAAAAGTTACCAACAATTCTAGGTAATACTGGGCTCCTTCTAAAGGACAGTGCTGCTGGAACTCACTCGTCAGAAGCTTAAAAATTAAGTCACTGCCAGGTAAAAGTCAACTATGCAAGCTAGCATCGGCGGCTCCAAGTGGATCTCGTGTCCAAAGTTCTTTAGAAAAATCAGAGGTGAGCAGGGAGGGCTGCAGCCCCAAATCCTCCGGGCTTTCGGAATAAACTCACAGTGAAGTCGTGGGGTTAAAAAAAATGAAATAAAAAGCGAGATATCAGAGCTGTCTCCACCAAGTGCCATCTGCGCTGCTCTGGAGTCCCGAACAGGCAAGGATTTTCTCTCGTACTCCCTGGGCTTAGGGTAACACTGCGGTGCGGGGGCTGTAACCTCGCCTTACGGCCCCTCTTCGTCACTCGCCTCCCCTCACTTGCTGCTGGCCATAAAGGGCAGAGGAAAATCACGCAGCCCTGGGGAGCGGCCAGAGCCAGACAGCTGCCAGGGCAGAAGAGCCCAGCAATGGCAAACATGCTATCGTATGCTGGAATCGCTGGCAATCGCCGCATCGCTGCACAATTCATGAATCGGGTTTTTTTTCTGCGTTACGTGGCTCGACAGCTTCCATCCAGCCTACAGACGGACTTTCCAGCGATGCCACCCAGCCCCTCCAGCCAGCCTGCGCACCACGCTCCGCTGCCGCCACCAACAGAGACGGGAGAGCGGGCGCCTGTTCGTCTAACGTCGAGTTGGCTGCAAATTTCTAAGCTTTCTTCCCTCTTGGAATAACGCTCCCTGATCTCAAGGCGGAGAGGCCAGTGCCCTCTGCAACCTGCGCCCACGGCTGCTACCTCGGAACACGCTCGCCCCAGCCTCTGCTGGGCAGTCAGCCTAACGCGGCGGAAATCACACCCCCGGATTAGAAACTGCCTTTTGTTTGTGGAGGGGACGGAGGTCACACAGAAAATCTTACAAAAAAAGGTTAATTTGTCAGCTCTCCAAACATGATTAGACCACATGCTTTATACAGCAGAGGCAGCCAGCTCGCTCAGCAGCACCGCTGGCTGAACTCTGAAGAGACGCTTTCCTGCTGGTATAGAAAGCGCAGGGGGTTTTTTTTGCATTTAATTTATTTATTCAACACTGCTCACGAGGAGGAGGAAGGAGAGGCGGCGAGCGCTAAGAGTTTTGCTGCAACTGAAGTCTCCGTTCAGCGGCGGCGGCGAGCGTCCTGCGGCGCAGGGTGACGGGGTCAGCAGACGCTCCCTCAGGAGGAGGAGAGGGCTTCTCTGTTGTCAGCTCCTCCTCGGAAGCTTTGTTTAAGTAACGTCTGTAAGGGGAAAAAGGAGAAGATGGCCTCAAGTTGCATCAGGGGAGGTTTAGATTGGAGATTGGGAAAATTTCTTCTCTGAAAGAGTGGTCAGGCGTTGGCCCAGGCTGCCCAGGGCAGTGGGGGAGTCCCCATCCCTGGAGGGGTTCAGAAAACGTCTGGATGTGGCACTTGGGGACATGGTTTAGCAGGTGTGGTGGGGTTGGGGTGACAGTTGGACCTGATGATCTTAGAGGCCTTTCCCAACCTGATTGATTCTGTGATTCTCAGATGGGTGAGCAGAGCCCACCTCATTTTTGCTCTGGAAAATACTTTGCCGATACATCCACGGAGTAAGGGAGGGGGCAAGGCACACTGCAAGCAGGAAAATGAAAGCACACACAAGCTACGTGCTCCAAAAAAACAAGCCCGTATAATTTAACGACAGACTTTACAGAATTGGCAGAAGCTCTTTGTGTTTGTGCAAGATTCTTATCCCCTAGGAGGGAGCCAGTTCCAAAGGCTTTACTCCTAACTCAGAGCAATCCACCAGGACTGCAGGTGAGTTCTGAATCCTCCGCCCCCGTTATTCCACCATTGGCAAGATGCTGGCAGCGTCTAGCACAAGAAGCCACTCCCTGATGACAGCGAGTGAGCCTTTGAGCGAAGGGACGGGACACTGAGGCTGCAAAGCATCAGAGAAGCTGCCAGAGTTCAGACCCCCATGAATTTTTACACCTGCTGACAACATACAGCAGTCTGCAACCGCACAGCTCTCCAGGGCAGGAGGGGACCCAGCAAAGCAGAAAGTCAAAACCACTTTGTCTCCCTAAATGTCATTTTTCAAACACAAAAGGAAAAATGATTCTAGGAGCAAGCCTATTTACAAACTCCTAAAAGGTGTCACACCCCCAGTTATTTATACGAACGCGTTTCAGTGTGGAACAAAAGGAACGCAGGCAGCCTGAGAACATCACAGGACGCAGAACTCTGTGTAGTTCTGTAGCCCCTTCCAGCAGTCTCCCAGGGACATAGATGAAGGGACAACATTTGTTACAAATGCTAAAAAGTTTCCTCTACATCACTACAGCACTTTTCCCTCTCTTTCTGACCATCAGCTGGACGCCAGTAAAGTTCACCAACGTGACTGGAACACGAAAGAAGTTAAATTCTACCTCTATCGCCTGGTACTAGTTGGGCTAAAAGAAACCGTTCAGGTCGGTGCCTCTCCCTTCAGCAGCGCTGACCGGCTGGTCACGAGCTCCTCTGGCGCGCTTTCGTAAGCGGTCACCTGCCAGCTCTGCGCTGCTCCGTGCTTCAGACACTTGCTCTGCACTTGGGAAGAGCAGTGCCTGACTCATTCCAGCCGTCGCAGCACGGGCAGCGTGAGCTGACGCCCACGCCAGGAGACAAGCTAAAGATTGCTACGGGACTCCATGCAAGTGACGTGTTCTCCCTTCTTACGGGTTCAGGTGAACGCCCACCGAAGCTGGAGGCATCCTCCTCTGCTTCCACGGAGCTTTGCACCAACCGCTTTGGAAGCTGTGCGCGCGCTGGGGCGCACGGTGCCGCCTCGGAATTGGGTTTGTCAGCGGCGGCTGTCTTCAGCAGCACCCTGAGCCCGCTGCAGCGGCCGCAGCCATTCCTCTCACTGCTTTTTGCATCAGCCCGGGCTCTCGGTGGTCATAATCCACTTGAAGCCCATTCTGGGGAACTAAGACCGAGTGGCCACGCTGGGGTTTTAGGAAGGAACGTACTTTCGAGCTTGCTGCAACATGTCCTCCTTCCGCTGAACCAACATACGCTGCCGTTCATCAGCCGACTTCGAAAAGCGACTTCCCCTGGCCTCAAAATCTTCGGCTTCGCTGGGCTCTGCTTCCATTTCGCTCAGTTCCACCATTTCTTCCAGTCTCGAGTGGAGTTCAAGTGGCACTCTCTCTGTCTAAGAAGAAAGGAAAAAAGTCTTTAGTCTTTGCAAAATCTGCTAACAGTGCTTTGCATCAGATTAACAAGCAACAAAGTACCGTCATTTTCGGAAGCATCGGAAGAAACCAGACTCTCACCTGCTGTACCCAGCTCCCTGGGGCTCCTTTGCAAACCCCAGCCAAAATACAGAACAAAGCCATTTCAAAACATGTTCAAAGAGCCGGTATTCTATAACACTGTATCTTTTATGCTGTGTTTGAAAGTAATCTTAAAGACAAACATTAATTACTCCTAATTCATGCTCTATGAAAGTGGGGCATTTGAAACAGTCAGATTGTGCAGCTGACTCGACAAGCAATGCGACAGTAAGGAGTTGAAAAAGCAGAAATCCATATACAAGGCAAGAAGAGCAAATGTATTTGCAAAGAGGATGCGTGCTCGAGAAGGCAATTTCTGAGGCTTCGGTTCACCAAAATTATCGTGTATTTGGACGGCCCAAGCAAGGCTGGCAGCCGTCCCGCGCATAGCGTGTCAACAGCGGGCGCTGGCAGCCCTGCCCACGCCGCCTCTTCACCCCTGACAGCAGGCCGACGCCAAGGTGAAAACCGAGCCGATGGATGACGACGCTGGCGAACTAGCGTAGGTGAAACAGCGTAGCCTGATCACGTCCTCTCATACCCGACGAGATCAGCTCCGCGATGGGAAAGCAAGATGCTGCTAAGCATGGTAGCGTCAAGAAACAAATCACCTCAACGGAAGGCTTCAGGGTTCAGCCATCGCTTGGTGTCCCGGGGGATTGCTCAGACAAGGAGAATGTGTTAGAGAGGTATCAGACGAGCCAGCCCCCACCGCCCAGTTTCAGGCCTGCGGGAGAGCCGCCGCCGGAGCCTCGACAGCTGGGGAGCGGGCACGGCCCGGGCACCGCTGCCCCGTCCCGGCAGCCTGGGCGCAGCAGCATCGCAGCATGAAACGCACCGCATCCAGCAGCTGACGCGCAAAACGAGTCAAGACATCCCCAAGCCCTCGCGCCGGTAACGCCGTCTCCCCGACGCAGGGCCTCCAGAGAGCAGAAGCCAGGACAAATGTCACTTCCCATCAGCTCAGTGAACCCAGCAGCCACGCCAGGGCCCCAGCCAGAGCAGCATGAGCACCGCAGCTGCCAACACGAGTGCATCTTCAGCCTCTTTCAGCAACACCCGGGAATTCCGGCGTGCCAGGGGAGGGCTCCCCGCAGCACCCACATCAACACGGTGGGGGAACGTGGTGGAGTGCTGCTGGCCTGCCCCAAAGCAATGTCCCGTCCCAGAGGAGGAAGCGAGAGCTGCGCTCCACAGAACGATCTCAGGGACTTCACCCGGGGGGCCAGGACGACCTCGGCAGAGCCAGAAGAGCAGGTACGGAGCGGCCCGACGGCGGCTGCCCATCGCCACGCCAGCGGACACGGGCAAGGGAAGCTCTGCCAGGCAAAGCACTGAGGAGGGCACTCACTGCACTCACAGACAAGATCAGGCTTTTTTTGCCCCCCCAGGCCATTTGTATCAGAAGATGCAAGCTTGCTCACCTAAGCTTTTTTGCTTCCATAGCGTTACAAAGATGCACAAATCAGTACCAAGAGCCCATTCCCTCTATCAGAGCACAGGAGTGGTTACTGAGGAAGTTTTAGAGACAAAAATATCAAAACTAATTGCAGTAAAGGTTATGACAAGCCTCAGTACGAGAGCAGATCGCAGATGCAGAAACCCATATGCGACAAACTACTCCTCCTTCAGGCTCCGAGGAAAAAAGAATTCGTTTCATGAAAGCCCCGGGACACCTCAGCAGCGGCTCTAGAGTCACCACGTACTTCAGCAATGACAACAAACCGGATTCTCATGGGAGGGGGGCAAGAGCTGCACCAGGCGAGCGCCAGCCCTGTACTAACAGCTTACTCATTAGGCCTGAGCAGTCCGAGCCCGTAAACAAACACACAAAAAATGTTCAAGGATAATCTTTCAATACAGAAAATACACGCTTGCAGAAAGTAGCTGCAGCTGCTCAGGGATCTGTTCTGACAGCCCAGTCAGAAAATCAGGGAGGGAGGGCAAATACAACAGTGATGGAGCGCGAGCGCGTAGAGCACTGCGCACGCTGCTGGAAGCGCCAGCAAGCCACCGCACTACTGGAGTAAAGCACGAGCACAGCGCCCTGAGAGGGCACGGCCAGGCCTGTCGGAAGCAGTCTGTGGTCAGAGCGTGATCTCACAAACCTTCAACACCATTCACACCATGACGGCGCTCAGAGATGTCTCTCAGCTACCCTTACGTTACGTCAGCACCCACACCCCTAAACCGTAAGCTATGTTTGAGGGGGGGGAAATCAGTCATTATATCTTAAGAACTTTGCATTCTAGGTAGAATTAAGTCATAATATGAGGAAAATCAACAGCACTCATGAAGAAAGGTCCTTGTATTCGTGCAGGTTAGCTCCCCTAAGAAGCGTCGTCTCCACCAAGCAGAACTCCAGCGGGTCTGCCACTTGCCACTTCTCAGTGGGTACACTGATATAAAAAAAGGAAAAAAAGATACGGAAAGCTTGTAAAACTTACTCTAAGGCTGCAGCACAAAGCAACTAGAGTTGCCACGGTCCCTCTCTGGGACTGTGTCATAAAGTGTGAAGTTACATCCATCCGCTATTTGGAAATTCAAGTCTCACCCAGAGGAGATGACGATGGGCTGCTTCTGACCCTCCCACTCACATCTAAAAAGCTTCTTAAAAATCAAGTGCAACCTGCTGAAGTAGCTTGTTTGCTGCTAGACCTTTCCACACAGACCAGAGTTTGACTGACTACAGCAACGTATTCTTCTGGCAAGAAGCAAGAGAACATCTGCAATACAGCAGGTACTCAGCTGAAAACTGAAATCAAAATCAAAGATACACAAAAGCGACGGGAATTTCCTAGAGTTTCTTCTCTCCACCACAGAAATACTATCAATAGCAAGAAGGCAAGCGAGCTGGACTCCCAGCTGCATCTCTGTGGCTCTGATCAGCTTGTTTGAAGCCAGCCCATGCTAACACTGAATCCACCAAGCATTTACGAGGCAGGAGGAGGACAGCAGCAAGCGGAGCTTCCACAACGCTACCCAGCAGCAAGTTTCTCTCAGCGCGTGGCAGTCTCAGTCTCCAGCCTTCGCCTACAAATCCCATTTAGCACAGTAAATATCCCCCAGGAAAACCTGCGCAGAGGCCGCCTGTTCATCCCACGCACGCAGCCAGCAGCAGTCCCACTCCGTTGCAGGAGATTCGCCACTGCTCACACGTCTCCAGGCTATCACCGCGCTGTTCTACAAAACAAAACCGCATTCTCCACCCAAACCGCCGTTAGCTCCAGCTGAAACACACCACTGGGGCAAAGCGCTTGGCTGCAATTCGAAGCAAGAAGACACCGCTACTAGAGAGCATGTGCTCAGCGACATGACGGATGAACATCAGTCCCAGGTTCTCCAGGTTCTGCAGAGGGAGGACAGCGACAGAAGCAGCACCGGGCACGGAGGAAGGAAGGTGAACAGCAACAAAATCATTCAAAGCGAGATCTGAAGCCAGCACTAAGCCACGGAAAACTGTGTAGATATCATTGTAGAAAGAGAGGTTTTATAAAGAAGAGGGAAAAATGCCTCCAAAACCGTCAGGTTAACCCAACAAGTCACTGAAGAGTTGCTAGACCCAGATCAAGATTTTCATTCCTGTAGTTCTGCATCTCTTCTCAAACCCCAGTACCAATCCCCACCACCCTTCCTCAGCCTCAACTGCGGCGTCAAACCGAACGCAAGTTCCTCCTGCCTTGCAACCTGCTAACCAGGGAGCTGCCACGGCTCCATTTCGGGCAAGCAACAGGTTGGCTATTCAGGCTATTAAAAGCTGCAGAGGCAGAAAATCACACACCTCACAAACTCACTCTCTTTCCAAGCCAGCAGAAAGGAAGGTGTATAAACCAGAAGCCCTCAAGATTTTGCTACTGCAGTCAGGGAAAACAAAAGTGGAATGAGAACTTATACGACTCACAGGCTGATTTTTTTTTCTTCCTACCACATTTTAGCTAGCACACGCTGCTTAATAAAGCCCTTAGTGACGAACAGCAAACCCATTCTTGTGATTTATATGTAAAATGGCCGTTCTGTCTTGGCCCTGTGTGTATCCCACCCCATTCACACCAAAGCTCCCCATGTCCCCAAGTGCTTCCTCCAGAACACAAAAGAGTTCTTATACCCAGAAGAGAAATACTCCTCATTTTAAGGGAAGTGTCTGGAGACGTACAGAATGGGAATGGGAAGAGGAAGAGGAAGAGCAAAGCATCCTGCTCTTCACACTCCACAGGCGGGCATGGGCAGACCAGACGTGAACAGAGACATGATCTGTTTCTGTTCTTCGTATCGCTTGAAAGCGCTTTCCTTCAAGGAGGAAAAGGGAAAGCACACAAGTGATTCTTTAGAGGAGCACCATGCTGAAGTCTTACTCCAGTTGCCTGACAGCGTTAGTTCTGGTGTGAAATGCAAGGAAGCGCTGCCACCAGCCGGAGCTGGCACGGAACCAAGTGCCCTCATCTTTCCACTCAGCTTCTAATTGTGTTTCTTGCCCGTTTTTTTTATGCCAAATTACCTGGGTGACACTCTCTGTCTCCTCCTGATCAGTACCGTGCCGCTCCACAGAACTGTTCAATGCGGGTCTAATGCCATCTGCACGCTGAAATGCAAACGTCATGGGTTTAACACAGTGTGTGAAACGGCAAAACAAAAACGAGCCCTCTGAACGCATTCAAGCTCTGCCCTCTGCATCGTCACGTGTTATGTTCAATTTAGAAACAGGTAAGTTAGCAGTAAACAGAATGCACTGTGTCGAAAGAGAATTCTCTCTGCTTCCCCACTCGCAGACTCCAGATAACAGTACTATCTGATGTGCGCAGAGCCAGAATTCAATATTCTTATTAACAGAAACATCGTCCCCAGACTGCTTTACTGGCATCTCCTATCACTAATTAAGAACGAGGCATTGTTTTGCTGACTACTTTCTTTGCAGAAAACCCTCCTAAATGGTACAATTCAATTATCTGTCAGCAAAGAAATCAACTGGAAATGTTCTAAAGGCTCTGCACAAGAGCAACCAAGAAGAGCTGCTTTAACTGAGCAAATATTTGTCTCTAGTCTTAAGCTCGGACATTTTCAATATATTTTTGGTACATGACTGAATATACTGCATTTACACAGATTTAAACAAAGAGAAAACAAATCCCGAGGTTTTTTGGCTATAATTTGGCACTATAACGTGTTTGAGACTGTACAGGCAAGCACTTCATGCATCCTGCAGTCCAATCACATCCATCAGGGGCAAGCTATAGGGCATGGGTGAGGAGACTCCAACTTTCCCTCCTAAAGAAAATACCCTGTATTACAAATGGATAAAGCTACAGCACACCTGAGACCCACCCTAACACATCACAAGGCCTTCTTCTAAGGGCCACAGCAAGGAGGAGATGCCCGTACCTCAATCACGCACTGCTGTGAGACATTCCAGCTGAGCCAGATGTTGCAACGTGGAGCCACATACCATACACTACACTGCCAAAACTGGTCTGGTGCTTCTGCTGCAACATCTCCCTACAGGTAAAATCTGAAGGATAATACTGCATCAAGCTAAGCTGGATTGACCAGCGCTTCAGCTTACCTCCTTCCCCTCACTCGCTACTAACAGGCTCAGTTCTGTGGGGAGTAAGAAAGTCGGTCGTTTTAGGTGCGTGGTCTTAAAACTTACCTGTGTGGGGAAAGGTACCTGGATGCGCCCTTCTAGGATGTTGTCAGTGGTGATCTCTACAGAGCGAGTTAGCTGCAGATCCTGCAGAACTAAATGATAAGGAACCTGAGGGAACATCTCCTGAATCTGGTGGGCCTGGAGAAAGCAAGGTTTGTACAGTCGGTATCAGCAGCAAATAAAAGCTAGCTGGTTAAGTAGCTCAACAGCGAGATATTAAAGAAAATGAACAGCTCAAACATGCTGTTTATGATATGATAACCCACACATGGAGAGAAAAACATGAGAAAGAATGTTGGCATTGACTTACAGGGTAATATTTTTACTCCATTGCAGCCAACAGCAAAACTGCAATTCCTACGGAGACACCACATGGTCCTGAAAATTTAGGTTCCTGAACAGTGCTTGTAGATGCATAAAGGCTTCAAAAGCTTCCCAAACCTCTTTCTATGACAGCCTTTTTAATAAAGATCTATACAAAATTCACGACTGACTGAAAGTTAGATCAACACTGGGGAAAAAAAAGTAATTTTTCTTTGTCCCAGATGGGTTCTAAAACAGTACTGGTAAGGACAACTGGAGTAAGTTTTAATAACCTACTCTCTCCAGCCACCCTGCCTACAAACCAGTTTAACGGGGTCTGAAAGCTCAAGTAAACTAAACTGAGTTGTCAGAGAACTGTTATTATTGAATTTCATGTTATTTAAATAACACCCAAATGAAACTGATAAGGGGGCAGACAAAGAAGAGGCTTTTAGAGTCCAACAACTAGACTTCATTAAAATCTGTATTTTAGATTAAGTTACAGGGCAGGTTGGGGGGATGATGAGAACAACAAGAAGAAAAGAAGGGTGGAAGGAGTTTTGAGAGCAAAGCAAAAATGATGCACCAGCTGACAGTGAGTTCAAACACAAGCAACTACAGCAAACCTAACCCTCCACTGTACTAACCTGTGGCCAAAACAAAATTCAGTATTTCAGCCTCTGGCCTTCCCCTCAAAATACTTCCCTAGATTTTTATTCAGTAACACCAAGGAGAATTTCACTTATTTTCTATTAAAAATGTGTAACAGTAATAGTTTGCTAACCTGGGCCCTTCCACTACAGTAGGCATTTTAATGCAAGTTGCTACTGTACTTTTAATTGCACACATTGCTAAGAAATCATTACTCATCCTTAACAAAAGCCGTTTGTGTCACTGTGTCTAGCAAAAGAAAAACTAAACTGACCTTAGCTGGAGAGTTCCTGCATATTTAACTGGTAAATCATCTGCCAACACCTTTCCACTCCCTGCCTGCCCCACCTCAAACCCCCTAAAAATTGTGGCCTTATCCTGTTGAGGCTTAAACAGTAGCAAAGGCTGCGGCAGAGATCTCACGTTCAGAGAATTTCATCACTTCCGCGAGATACCTCGCTGAACATTTATTAAATAGCACACAGCAGCTTTAAGAACTCAAAGGGAACAGCACTTCTCGAACTAAATGAGCAAAGCTGTGAAAGCGTGTTTCCCGAGGCCACAGGCTCCTCTTTTCAGATGACATTAGAGTGCGTGTGCATGAAGTCAACAAACCTGGGATTTCATCCTCGACACTCCTATCATCATCACAAATCAGCAAGAGTGGACTATGCCACAGAGAGCCCCAGCTCACACTGACAAGACACTCAAACAGAAACAGCTATCTTGGAGCTTAGTGCTATTAAAAATAAATGCTAAAAAAATAAAAATCAAAAGCTATAGAATGGGTTTGATCAGTTACCACTTGCCCAACACCCAAATTATCTGCTTACAGACTCACACCCTTTGCCACTGCAAGTTGTGAGTGAAGATAAGGACTGAAATAAAGCCAAAGCAGCTGCACGAAGCAAGTTGAGAAAAGGCCTACCTCTCTACACAGAAATCACACGCATTTTTCTCCCTCACTTACCTACCTCCAGACCTGTTCTTTTATGTTTGCACACTTGAGCAAACATGTAGCCCAAAATCAAGCTCCTCTCACTCAGAAACATAGCTTTCACGTAGCATCTCAACACGGTTTTGACTGCCTTCCCCCTGACGTTCTCCATCTACAAGTACCTCTTTCACCGCCCCCCCCCCCCCCCC
>Ga0065711_1041001_pt1 | contig 16482 bp, 12 predicted proteins | sample Hoacrofraction12_FD_59098 | JGI IMG/M metagenome (GOLD analysis project Ga0065711, IMG submission 59098) | Hoatzin crop microbial communities from Cojedes, Venezuela - Epithelial fraction 12 v2 (version 2) | ecosystem: Host-associated > Birds > Digestive system > Esophagus > Crop | place... | reverse complement strand
AAAAAAAAAAATAAAAAAAATTAAAAAACACTGGAGCAGCCCTTGGATCTTATGATTTGCCTGGTCTGTCCTGCTGGAGTTGAGAAGCTGTTTCCAATAAGGCAGCGTGAAATAACAGGCATGTGGGGATGGAAGGTTGCTTTACCCTTCTGCACTGATTGTGGGTGGCCATCCTGAGGAGCCTGGGAATCGTTTCATGCAAGACAGAATGCTGCCTATGGGAGACCATGTGGTTAGATAGAAAAGAAGATTTAAAAAAAAGAGAGGAGGGGGTTCTTTGCCTGCCAGTCTGCCACCCTGCAGAAGGAAAGGTTTGCCCTCTTTCGCATACGCAACACGAGCGTTGCCTCTGCACCTGACCTCGCAGAGAGAGGGAGCCTTGGACCTACGTGCCAGATCAAAGGTACAATTAATCTCTTGTGTTCTTCCGCTTGTAGCAAGCTGCTGCATCCAGAGCAGACTGATCATTTTATAGGATCACCTAAGCTCCAGCGGGGCTTGGCACTCTCTAATTGCCCTCAGGGAATTAGTTATACACCTGAAAAATGGACTAGTAAAGCAGATAAGTAACATCTCTGCTGTAATGCTTTCATGCAAAAGGAGACAGGGCTTGTTTTCCTCCTTTTATTTATGTTTTGTTGCCAAGGTTGTTTCTCTGGTGGCCAAATTCGAAGCTGTTTGGGGCAGCCCGGTAGCTGGTTCTCACCAGCAGTCTGAAATTGTTCTCTTTGACGCTTCTCCAGGAAGAGATGATTCACTGAGAGAGGTCGTGGCTGTGTCTGGGGAAAGGGGAAGGGAAGGAGACTTTGCTTGGAAGGACTCTTCCTTGAACCATTTCTTTTGATTTGCTCAGCAGCTTGGCATGCTCTGTGCCTGAGTTTTGTCATTCTTCCATGAGAAAGGGCATAAAATAAATGTCCTGGCTTGGAAAACAGGTGGCAGGACAAACAAGATGGTGTCCATGCTCCTTGCTTGGTGGGAAGGAAACAAATAGCTTGACAGATGCGAGGGGGAAACCACGCTGAATTTAGGTCACCACCATAAACGGTACCTCATTCAAAAGGACAGAAAACAGACGGACTTGGATGAACTTAGGACAGAGCCATTAAAACCTAAGACCTGCCACCAGGTCACGGACACGGTCCTGGAAACGTGAGCTTTGTAGGCGTTCAGCCAAAGAAGGCCGTGTGAGAAAAGCAGAATACATTAAAAACAAGGCGGCAAAAGGAAGACAAGAGTGTGAGTGGTGTGGTCCTGGCAGACGGAGTTTGCGTTGCTCACGCCGGCCCCTCTCTTCACGTTCAGCTCCGGGGTTTTCCTAGTGCTGTACCTTGGCAGAGTGGCTGGGGCAGGAGCTGGTCTTGCAGGTGCTCAGCCAGCGCTTCAGCTAGCAGGGAGGATCTGCTTCTCCGCTGCAGAATGCAACCGCTGCAAAGCCTAAAATCAAGACGCAAAAAGCTAAAGCCAAAGCTGGTGCTCTGGAGTACATTGTCTAAGGTGACCTATATTGGGCTTCCATCCTTGCCACATTCTCCCTGTTTGTGTGTAGGGACCTTAGTCATTTTTCTGAGTCTGAACTTCACGTTAGTAAAACAGGGTGATGGTGTTTTCCTTTTCACAAAACTTTTTCTTGTCTTGATTGTGTTGGCTGGAAGCTTGCTGGAAGAGTGCCTTTCTGTGTGAGTGTCCAGGGCCCAGCAGACCTCCAGCCTTGGCTGGACCTCAAGTTCAGTGTGTAATATGCATGTTATGGAATTACTAGTATGCAGTAAAATGTAGGTTCTGGATTCAGTCAAGATACTCCTTTCCATGAATAGCTGTGCTAATCCTGGCGTGTTGCTGTTTTTATTATGTACAATAGTTTGTTTGCTTGTTCTTGACCTTGTACTGTAATGCTTCATGTATACTTTATAGCAATTTATTACATAGAGTACGTGTGCAACTTCTCAATTAACTTAGAGATCAGTATGGAGTAAAGCAAAAGATTTGTACCTAGGTTTGGTTTGTTTGTTATTTAGTATATTTAATGTGACTGGAGTCAGCTTGAGAACCAGGCACTTTCAGTGTGTTTGTGGAAAGCCGTCCTGGGTTCGTTTTGCATGCTTGTGACCACAGAAGACTCTGTGGCTCCAAATACTCACATGTAATTGTGTCATTTTCTCTCTCCTCTGCAGCTCCTTCATTCCCAAGTTCATTAACCATCTCTTCAAGTGCAAACCTATTAGCATGGTGGGCGCAGAACAGGTAGGAAAAAGTAATTGCATTGGCTGTATTATTTCAGCACTTTTGGGTTCAAGAAGTCGAGGCAGTTTTTGTTAAAAAGGGGCGGAGAGCTGAGTTACGTGTCCTGAGATCTGGTACGGCTGGGGCAACGCGAGCACATGCTGGTGCAGCGGGGTGGGAGCGGGTTTGTAGTGATCCTGCCACAGCAGAGGGGTCCTAGGCACCTCCCCAAGCAGGGGAACTCTCATTTGCCAGTCAAAGTAACACTAGCGCAGGAACAACAAACCTCTTACGGGCCTCTCGAAGGTGCCGTGGTGAGGCTGTCCTCAGTGTGCTCACACAAAGGCAAAGAAAGTCACTCAGGGCAGAAACTGTTGGAAGAAGCTCCCGTGTCCTTGTCGGGAAGCCTTCTTTTTCTGTCCCATCCTTTCGCAAAATAGGTCATGACTCAGTCTCCCTCTGCTGCGGCTGTGCCTTCTGCCAGGGTTAAACTCAAGCCTGTTGCTTCTCTGCTCAGAGGAGCTGGGGCACGGTCAATCCATGGTCGGTAACAGGAAAACTTTACCAAAGAAATCCCCAAACCCCCAGCCCAAAAGACCCAGGTGTCCAGGCAGTTTCTCAGCTCAGGTAGTTTAAACACCAAGACTTTTTTTTGTAAGTGTTGCACATAAAACACCCAGTGCCTGGTCTCACATGACAGTGTGTGTGCCGAGAGCAGGTTGGTTCCTACACATTCCCCACGCGGGGCCAGTGACGGCGATGTCCGGCACCACGTGCCGGTGGTGTCAGCGTGCCAGCCCTCCAGCGAAGCGACACCAGACCCTCCCGGGGGCTAAGCGTGCTGCTCCCGGGGCTGGCTCCTTGCTCTCTGGGGAAGCGAAGCTGTGGGAGCCCAGAGGCTCCTCCGCAGCCCGATGGCAGTTTCGCTACAGCCTGTGTCTTGGCTGATTTCCAGTGAGTGCAGGTAGATTTTTGTCTCCTCCGATTTGCCTGCTAGTTATGGATGGTTGCCGTCTTTCTCTCCTTCGAGCTATGCGGGGAGGATGGGGTTGTGGAGGCGTAGTGCAGTGTTTTCTCTGTTCTGTCCCAAAAATTGCTAAACAGAGGTCCTGGGTTTGGTGGGAGTTTTGAATCTCGCTAGGCGAGCGGTGCTGCCGTGCCTTCAGACAGGACGGTCTCTTTCCTGCATAAATGGCTTCCAGGCCTCGCCTGCTCAGGCATTGCAGACAGACATCGTAACCCTGCTGCGTGGCGGGGACGAGCCGTCTCCACCTCTGCAACTCGGTAACGGAGACCCAGGGAAGCGACGACCCAACATCTGGGGTTCAGGGCTGCTCAGGACTCCCCAGCTTGCTCCCAGGAACCTCTGCCTCCCTGTTGTGCTTTCAGAGCGCTGTAGACACTGCAAGATGGTGAGACGTGATCTCAGGGAAGGAAGGAAGGATGCTGAATTACTGCCACTTGAATTAATGGACACGTTTCTGTCAAAACGCTGTCCCTTGACAGGAGCCCCATCCCCGAGTTGCCCGTGGGTGGGCAGCACAGGGTGTTTACTACCTTGAGACCATGGGTCAGTTCACAGCTGAAGGGCTGTGACCCCCCGTCTGCCTGTGGGCTGGGACCCCCCCTGCTCCGTGAGGATGAGGTTTGGATTAGGCAGGCTTTCAGCTGTCCCCTGCACATCCAGCAGCTCCCCTGTGGGCTGTTTAAAAAGAAAAAAGAAGCAGAATAATCCCTAATGGGACTGCTGCGATCTTCAAATCTGTGCCTTAAAAGCTGCTTGGGTTTTAGGCATCAAAGATGGGTTCTGACCAGTGTGTGTCTGCGAAATGAAACAGGAGCTTTACATCAAAACCTCCCTCTTTCTTAATGGAAAGCAAATGAGCGAAGCGTGGTTCCTGCTCATCTTGTGCGATGAGCAATAACCCGAGAGTGATTAAATGAAGTCTTATTTTAAATAAGCATCTAAAGTGATTAGCTGGTTGCCAGCAGTGGGCTTGTGTCTAATCTTAAAGGTTTTACTATTATTGTATTGGAATAACAGGCCTCATTTGGTGTCTAAAGCTGACTGGGAGGATTTTCATTAGCCTGATTCACAGTGGGTACATCTCTTAAGTGGGACGTACCTTCCTGGGGTTAGATGTACAGAGGCCTTCAGGAGCTGGTCTCCTCTGTCTCTGCAGCGTGTAGGTCCTCAGTTGCCTTAGCGTGTTTTGAACAACCCCCTGGTCACCCCCCGGCATCTTTCCATGCCGGTTTCTCTCCCCTGGTGCAAATGTTGCTATGGAATGCACATTCCCGACCTTTCTGGTCCTAAACACAGTTTTTCCCACTGTTTTCAAATGTGATTATTAGCAGTCTGGACACTAGGGTGGTATTTACAGAGGTGTTCAGCATGGGGAATGAGACCTATGGGGCTCCACTTTCTGTGTTTGTCTCTCTGACTTAACAACAGTTCTCCATCTCAGCAGGTTTTGGCATGGAGTTAGCAATGCCAGGGACCTGGAACGGGTAACGGGGGGAAGTAAAAGAGGGGACAGAGCCTGCGAGTGCTGCGTCTGTGGGAAAGGCTGCAGATTGCACAAGGCTCCTGCTAGACATGAGAGAGCTTATGTGGGAAAGATGTGAATTCCCCAACCGTGGAAAAATCTTCCGTCTGTGGGATTCCTCGTAGACATGCAGGAATCCAGCTACAACAGCCTGAACTGCCATCAGGCTCCAGCAGCTCCGGGGTGCGCAGAGCTGCTCGTTTGTGCTGTGGTTTCCTGGCTTCCCAGGACGGGATTGATGGCATCGGTTCATCTCGTGCAAGCTGTGAAACGGGCAGCACACAGCAATGATACACTGCCGCAGATAACAGGGTCCAGATTTGAACTGGTGCGACCCACCGCTCCTCCGCTCGGCTCAGCCCTTTGTATCTGGGCTGAATTCCCATGTGTGCAGAAAGCAGTGCCATAAATGTTCATATGGTTCGTGGTGACGGCTGGGGGTTCTGCAGTGACCGTAACGTGGTGCGTTGCTCCAGAACGAGCTCCCACCCGCTCCTGAGATCCCTTTTGCAGGAAATGCCCTGGGTGTGCCGGCAGCCCAGCGGGTTTTCACACTTGCTGCTATGTAAATAAATTGTGCTTCCCTCCATCTAGTTTGATATCAGATTGCTGTCCTTCACCAGTCTTCTGTCACCTCTTGAGACACAGTTCGCGCAGTCAGAAGAGTGCGGTATTTGTGGTAATTTTGCTCTAAGAAACCCTAACCCACAGCATTTGTCATCAGACAGAGCTTGTCTGTCTGGGCTAAATTTTGTGGCTGCTGCTTGCTGCTGATTTAGCCACTGGTCCAGTAATAAATAGCGTGCGGGCTGTGAGTTTCAGTGTACCAGTGAGCACAGGAAATTGAGCGGTTCTCAGTGTAGCTGTATTGTGTTCCAGTTTTCTTTTTCAAGAAAAAAAATGATCGAGTGGTTGAGTAAATGCAGAAAGCCTGCCACAACGGGTGGCTGGGTGCAGGAGGAAGCATGGCGTGAATTCATTTGACCTCAGTATTAAAGTAACGAGAGGGCTACAGGTCATGGAGACTGTTTCACTTTGTGCTGTCAAGGGGAAGAAATCCGTGCCGCGTGTGCCAGGTGTGGAGCTGCCGTAAGTCATTGCACTTTGGCAGAGCGGTGCCCTCTGAAAATCAACCAACGGTGCTGATACGTAGCCGTGGGTGATCATGTCTCCTTGAAGTGTCATTACATGGGTCAACCCCTCCTGTTCCTGCACTCCCATTACCAGGGCTTTGTCCAGTGTGGGAAGCGTTCAGCTTCTACGGATGTTGGATTATAGCAGCTGATGGAGCCTGATAAAAGGGACCGGAATAACAGGGTGCGATTAACTATTGCAGCTGCTGCTGGACACTCACTCTCTGAAGATGGTTCTCCTGGATCTGCCCTCCATTGGGTCCCAAGTGGTGAGGAAGGCTCCTGCCAGCTACACGAAGATAGTGGTGAAAGGCATGACTCGGGCTGAAATGATCCTGAAGGTAACTCAAGACTTTTGATAAGCTGCCAGCCAGACTGCTGGACTGGGAATCGGAGCGAGCGAATTCCAGGGGGCCCTTCCTTTGAACGTGGCAATCTGCAATTGCACGTGAACGTTTGTGAGCTTGTCCGGGTGTGCTGCCAGCTGTTCTGCAGAACTGGCTTGTTCGCCTTGGGTTTGCCCCCATGCTCTTCTAACATCGCGTTTGAGTTTTCATCCTCATTTTTCAAGGTAACCGCGGGCTCAAGTTCTGCTTGCTAGGAGAGCTGGGGCACCGCATTCCCTCAGGAGCTTGTGAAAATCAGAGCTAGCATCCGTAAGTGTCTGCCGCAGGGCAAACCCTCCAGTTCAGGTTACTCCGGGCCTCTGTGCAGACTCCATCGCGCAGGGGAGCCAAGCCGTGCTTGAGTCACCTGTTTACTGTCTAGTGTAACAGCCAGTGCAAACATGTCTGGGTTACTGTATTCACCAGAGTTCTTTTTCATTTTCCAGACCTGGTGCCTGGAAAATGACCCAAAAGCAGTGTGTTGTCTTCATAAAAAGTAACAAGCAAAGCAATCTCCCCTTGCCCTCCTTGCTGGTCTGATCCCAGAAAAAGCTGCAGGAGCTGTGCAGTAGTACGCTCCGGGGCGATGGGACTGTCCCCTGCTCACCAGCAACGCTGTGAAGATGCTCCTGTGGGTGAGTCGGAGGGACCTGGGGTCAGGCAGGGCAGGCAGCTGCCAGCCAGAGCCTCCTGGAAACCACAGCCACGGCACAGGGGGGTGCGGAGCCCCAGCTCTCCGTGCCTGCCTGCTGCTCAGTGTGGCTTTGCTCCCACGCCCAAGGTAATGTCACGGCTGAATTTGTGCTCGGAATTCAGAAATTAGTTCTGCAATTCCATGCTTTTGGAGTAAGGTGACTGAGATGTTAGTAGACACATTAAAGCAAGTCTAAATTTTCTTGGAAATGACCTGAAGAAAAATAACCTGGTACTGCTAGCAGAGGAGCAAGGAGGATCGATGCCCATTGCATACAGAAACGGGTCTTTCCGCAGAGCTTCTATGTGAGTCAGAGAAGTAATGGAGTTAATCTGTCTACCCTGAACATCGCATTGGCTTTGTCAGGATGGAGGTGAAAGCCGTCCAGGAGGTACCTGGGGGTGCCGGCTGCGGGGTGCTGCTGGCCCGTGGGCTGCACAGCAGCAGCCTCACTGCTCTTCCAGACACCCCGTGCTTGCCGTGACGCTGCATGAAGCACTTCTGCCGGCCCCAAGCGAGGGCTCGGTGTCAGGGTCACCAGTAATTAAACAGCCACACGCTTACGGCATGCAGTGCTCCACAGAGCTATTTTACAAATTCATGCCCGTGTAATCAGCAGGCGACGGGGCTGAGTGGTTGGCTGGGGCAGGTTCATTAATAATTCGGGCTGAATAGATCACCCTGAGCCTGGGTAACTCCTGCACAGCGCTTGGGGCTGGTGTCAGCACCCGTCTCTCGGGTTTGGGAGAGAAAAAAAGGCTCTTGGAAGTGCCTGCTGCCGCTGGACGACCAGTATTTCTGTAGGAAGGTTTCCTTGCAGGAGCCCAGAGCTGGCTGGTGATCTATGGCTGTTCGGTTTGCCTTGTGAGTTGTCTCTTTTAATCACTGCTCAGACTCTCGCGGCTGGTTCCAAATTCTACACTGAGGAGTCTTTTCCCTAGAACTCTTTCACCCCATCAGAAGCACAGGCCAATACGCTCCTCCTCAGTGTTCTCCTACCTGGTACCGAGACGGTTCGGAAGCGGTGCCTCTGTTGCACACAGCAGTGCCACCGCAGAGCAGCGTGCCCGGGCTGACGCCAGTGCAGCTGATTCCGCAGCAGTATGGTGGAGCCCGTAGACGGCACAACCCAGTTCATTCAGCTGAGCCCCACAAAGCGCAGATGCGAGCGGGGAGGAGGGCGTCAGGGCGCGCACGTCCCGCAGAGCTGTTTCCTCTCTCCTCTGCCTGCGCCGTCTGAAGTTCCAGCTTTTCAGCTTGGCAGAAGATTTTTACAAGGGCTGTAAATTAAGGATTTATAAGTGTATACATGGCTATGAGGTTTCATTGGTCTGAAGTGCAGGGAAAGAAAGAAATGTCTCGGTGACAGAATACAGTGTGGGGTGAGCTGGGTCAATGGAAACACATGGAAATGTTTTCAGAGACAGGGAAGAGTCTGGTCCTGTGCTGTTTCTGCCCTGCATGCAGGCACACATTCACACACACGCACGCTTCCCCAGAAAGATGGGTTTGCTGCCCAGCATTATCAAAAATGCATTCTCTGTGGAGCTCGCTGCTTATGTAAGGAAAATATAACAATCAGTAATCATCTTTCCAGGTTCAAGGCTATTTTAATTTTTTTTCCTGACTTGACCATTGCTGGGACTAAGAGGGTGTGAGCTCCGGGGCAGATGTCAGCCGGGGTGTTGATGGAGGGAGTAGCTGCAGGGTGCTGTCGGAGCCCCCTGCGACACGCTGCCTGTGCTCTGCCTGTGGGCAGGAGGGAGCGAGAGGGTTGCACAGCCGAAGGGGGGTCTGGACTGCGTCCTGGCTGCCGGATTGGCTGGGGACTTGCTAAGCATCACCGCTACCACCAGCGCTGCCTTTCTTCCCCAAGTGACTCACCGGCTAGTCTTCCCCATGCAACAAGATAAAATCTTGAGCTTTGCCAAAATGCCAGTGCCTGCCAGCCCACAGGGTGCAGACAGAGTCCTGCCGCTCTTTGAAATGGGATGCACAGCCCCTGCAGCCCTGGGTCTGAGCACCACTGGTGTCCAGGAAAAGACCCCGTCCTCTCCTCTCCCGCTCCGTTACTAGCAGTGTGTACAGCCTCTGTCTTGTTCCTTAAGCATCTCATTTTAGAAGCCAGCCCTGCTGTCACTTGTGTGCCTGAGTTGACTGAGCACTGGCTTTAACTCACAGAATTTGTCTGATCTCTTTTTTTCTTGTCTTGCAGGTGGTCATGGCTCCGCACGAGCCCCCGGTTGTGTTTGTTGACAATTACATCAAGCTCCTTGCTGACTGCAGCACAGACACCTTCCAGAAGATACTAGACATGAAGGTTAGAACCAGTCCCGCAGAATGTCTGCTGGCGCTGCATCGAGATTGCTGGTGGCTTCTTTTCAGTAGAAATAGAGGGGTTTGGGAGTGGGAAAAGTACTCTAAGACAAGTGTGTCTCCTGTACTCTGAAAGTGCGTAGAGCTGCTGCTGAAGAATAGCTTTTCAGTTGACTTTGCATGCTCGTGGATGCTCTGGCTCCCGGGGCTGAGCTCAGTTGTCTCGGGATTGTTTGGAGGTCTACAGACAGCTCTTGGTGGGTGAACAACCGTGTGAGGTTTGAAGCGGGCTCTCCCGCAGCGATTCTCATGCGCGCGCGCTCCCAGGTCGGTGAGGTCCAGCCTGATTGCTTCACCCTTCTTTGCTCTCGCAGGGCCTGAAGAGGAGCGAGCAAAGCAGCATGCTGGACCTCTTCCGCCAGCGCCTCCCGGCCCCCGCCTCCGGCACGGAGAACGCCGGCTCCCTCTCGCTGAGCGCTCCCACGCCCGAGCAGGAGTCCTCTCGCATACGGAAACTGGAGAAACTCATCAAAAAAAGACTCTGAGTGAGCAGAAGGAAACTCTGTTGCTCAGGACTAGCTGCGCTGACTGGGAGCAAAACTCGTCAGGTTTATGATTTATAGTACGCTGCTGAAAAATCCATGTCCCATCACCCCCTCGCCCTGTGATCTCCTAAGCACTGCATACCGTGGCGCTGCATCTCTGTTCAGACCGAGGGAGGCTCTGACCAGGGTGTTTGCCCTTAGACAGCTTAGCAGGAATGAAACCCAGGACATGGCTGGGTCCACGTGGTGGAGAAAATAGAGGTGTCTGGAAGTCAGCAGCTACAAAAACGGCCGGGGTGGATTCAGAGAATATCTGGCTGTGGTTCACTTGGTGTCCCAGCCTTCAGCCTGGCTGAGCTCCTGCTGCAGCACGGAGGATTTTGCCTGAGAGTTCGGTGTTACTGCTCACTCCCTGTTGCAGAGCTGTTCCTCTGTTTCATTATTTATTGGGGGGTGGGGGGGGTGGGGAAACTAACTCCAAACAATAACCACGACCAAAAACTCCCCAGCCCTTTAGCAGCTGGAATCCAGACATCTGCAGCTCCACTGAATTAATGAGATGCCCAGGAGAGAACCCCAGAGCGGATTTCTCCTCTGCTTCCAGGACAGGCGTGCATAAACCACCAGGAAAACAGCAAGGCAAACCCTTTGCAGAACAGGAGGAAAGGGCTGAATTAATGCCTTCTGCACCTGGCAAACCTCCTGCCAACAAGCCGGCAGCCTCAGTCGCTGTTGCAGCTTAAAGGCCAGACTAGACATCTGCGGAGCCCATCTCCAGCTGCTTGTTATTTCTCTCGCATGTGTTGGACTCGCCCGCTGTCCCTGATGGGAGTTCCCGAACCGCATGTTGCCCTCTCTGCACAAAGGGCCGTTCATGGAGCAGGCGTCGAACAGCACCAGCTCCTCGTTCTGGTGCCAGCCGGCGTGTCCCAAGCAGGGGTGTGCCCCTTTGGCACCTTCGCTGCCCTCCGAGGAGAGATGCTGGAAATGTTGGCTGTGAAGAGGAGCCTGGGGCTCTTTCCAGGACGGGATGCTTAAACCACCTCAGACTTTGAGGGCCTTCCTCTCCTGCTCTGAGCTTCAGCTTGCACCAGTGTGGAGAGGAGGAGATCCAGAGGTGAAGTGTTTCAGGTAACTCGGCCACAAAGCCAGTGTGGAGCAGGGTTGGGGTCAGTGGACGTCTGTGCCCTGCCCACTGCGTGAGCTTCCCCGAGGAGTCTCGGTGCAGGGAGACGTCACCTTGTCGTTGGCAGCGCTGGGTGTCTTCCCAGACTCCCCTGTGCCCTTTTTAGGGGACTTTGAAGGCATACGCCCAACCACGAACAGTCGAATGCTGTATGGGTTTAGGGGCAGATGGACCAGTCATGCCTGCTGTGTGACTCAAGCTTCACTTGTACGTACAGGAAGAAGAAGTCCTGTTCCAGTTTTGCAGGTGGGGAGCAGCCATGCTGTCTGATGCCTTCTTGGGAGGGTCACGCTCCCCACCAGCTCAAGTTTGGGCCTTATCCGTTAGCGGCTGTGCTCACCAGGGATTGTCGTACACTTGCTGGGAGGGGGGATCGGACACGCTCCGGGAGAATAAGCTCTGTCCACCCAAACCCAGAGCTTCACTGGGACCGGGGAGGGGGGAGGTGAAGTGAGGAATTCCCTGAGCAAGGCAGAACCTGGGCTCACACTGTGTCTGCCTCTTCGTGCTTCAGCACCGTCTCTGCTTGGGCACAGGCTGCTCCCCTTCCCTCTCCTGAGCCCAGTGGCTGTGAAAGGGCAAATTTGGTGCCAGGCTGGTAAAATCCCATCCTCCCTTTGCACAGCCCGGCAGGTCAGCCGGCGCTTGAACAGGGGGGAGTGGATCACAGGGTTTGAGCAGAAAGAATAATTCTGCAGAGATTAAATTCTCCCTGGTCAGGCTTTCTAACGCTGCTCAGCCCGACCTGCTGCTGCAGCAAGGTGTGCACTGAGGCTACGCTAACGCCAGCTCCTTGGGGTGTGTTTCCAGGGGTCCCCAGGCCGGGGCCCCGGCTGTGGTGCGGGTGCTCAGCTGCAGAGAGCCGCAGCGGCGATACCCGTTGGCAGAGCAGCGGTAACAATACCTGTGGGGAGGGATGGCAGTTTCTCATCATTCGGTTTTACAGATCTTCCCAAGTCCGCTGCGGCTTCATTTATTTCCTCTCCCGATTTCACATCAGGTGACAAAAGAAGGAACAGTGGTTGAAAGCACGTGGGGATCGCAGACAGCCGTTCCCCAGGGACAGATTATCTCAAGGTGCACATGCAGGATGGTTCACACGTTATCAAATGCAATAGCTGGGGAGGAGGGAACGTGGGTTTGCAGAGATTCATTATTCCCATGGGGGGATAAATAATTTATTTTAGATTAATTTTTCTTTGCTCTGTCTGTAGATGACTCTAACTAAATTATGAATAGCTGAAGACGGTGTTCAAGTTATCGTCGCGTGTCTTTCCCTGAAGGCTTCCCCCGTTTTCATTCTCCACATTTTATTCTGGAGATAAAAGGAAATAAAAGGATAAATGAATTTTTAGCTTCAGCCTTTGAAGAACGCAGCAGGTCTGGGTGTTTGGAGTTCCACTTTTAGAGGGCAAATCCGCATTTTCCCGCTTTTGGTATAAGGATTTTTGTCCCCCTGGCTCTTGGGTATTTATCAGATTTGGCACGTCTGTATGTGTACGTTAGCTGGTTGGGGTGTACTTCGCTGGGGAATAAAGGATGATTTTTTTTCCTGCATAAAATGCCACTTATGTTTTTTGGCTGAGGTGTAATTCTGGCTGTATGTCGGAGTGTGACACTAAAATGAATTAAATGGTTACTGATGTTCGGCTGCTGGGTGTTTTCTGTACAGCTGCCCCGCAGCAAACCCCCGGGGCGGGACGGACCTCACCCACAACGCGCCGGGCGCAGGGCTCCGCGCTGGCCGTCTCCATTGCTCTCTCCTGCAGCTTCCCTCTTCTCTGGCGTTTCCACCTTCTGCCGCTCCAGCACGCAGCTCTCCGCAGGCAGCGGCCGCGTTCGCAGCAGCTCCCCGCACCGTGCGGGCAGTTCAGCAGAGCTGACCTTGTGCCCCTAAATAATCGGATCAGTTCTGGTGACTTGTGCTAATGGAGAGATTGCTGAGAGATCCTGATTTTTCCTTTGAAATTAACTAAGAGGTAGTGCCTTTTTTCCACACGATGCATGACGTTTCTTTCGCTTGGAGAATGAATGACTCATCTGCTGTTCTCCTGCTCTGCCGGGCCTGCCCTCTCCACCCTTGGGCAGGAGCAGCCTGCGCCGGGCGATGCGAATGTTTATTTCTTTCACCAGATTTACAGCCGTGACTTCGAGCATCCGAGTGACGATGTCCAAGTCCCCACAAGCCTTTTCTTGGCCGCAGCTGGGCGGGCAGCAGGCGTGGATGCTGTCCGACAGCGTCAGGCCACGGCTCTGCTGCACTTAGGAAAAGGAGCTGAAGCATTTTGTCTCGGGGCTGTGTCAGAAGAGGCTCTGGCAGAAGGCGTTCCTCCGCACGCCTTCTCCGCTGGGGCCGGTTACACCGGCTGGTGCTGTCCTCACCCAGAATTTCTAGATTAAATCCTGTGCTTGTTCCCCTCTCTCAGCCGGAGCAGCTCCACACGTCCCGAGCCAGAGCCCGAGTGGGAGCCCGTGGGCCCCAGCATGTCGCTGGCCTTGCCTTTGAGGGGACGGCTGGGGGTGGCGGGGGCCTGGGGCCAGCGCTGCCGGGGGTCCCGGCTAGGAGCGGGGCAGGGGAGCACTGGCTGCGCCCTCACCTCGCTGGGTGCGGGGTCACCAGGACCGAGGCACCATGGTTTCCCTGCGCTCAGGCCCTGGGTTGGGGTGGTGCTGTCCTGTTCCCGGCAGGACGTGGGAGCCCACGGGGCTGCCGTCGGGGTCTGGGTCCCGCGGGGAGGGGAAATCGGCCTTTGCTGCTTGCAGCACACGGAGCTTCCCAAAGCCCTGGGAAAGCCTTGGGTCACGGGCTTGGTGGCGGTGGTGGCAGGGCTGTAAAAGCTGATCAAAACTCAGCAATTTCAGCGACGTGCCGTCAGCGTTCGTCCCTGCGGCCGAACCGCTCAGACCGCTCCCGGGGCTCCCGTCGATCCCACCACCTGGAAGCGTCGCTGTGAGCGCGGCTCCCATGCCCGGCAGGTTCGTGGTCTGTGCCGCGGGGAGCAGCCTGGCGTTTCCCATCGTTTGGAAATAATTTTCCATCATTATCAAATAACACGGAATCCTGACCTGCTTCCCCGGCCCACTGCGACGGCCCCCAGCACCCTGTCAATGTGCCTGTTGTTCGGGTGCTGATTAAGCCGAGCGCGCCCGGCCCAGTGGAAAGTCCTTTATGGAAGGAGGATCTTGATAAGGTTCTTGTATCTGCTCTGTCCCGGCTGTGCGCAGGCAGTTAAAAAGTAAATAGCATGGACAAACACGCTGTGATGTACAGGCAGGGGAAAAGATTTCCGATACCATCGGGGATTGCACGGATCGGTACGGTTTGAGACTTAAAAAGAGCTGGGCTTTCCAGGAGGGCAGAGTACATGTGCCTTAAAAGCAGGGGCCCTGTATACAGTGGCTATCAATACTGTTTTAGTTACTGAGTCATTAAAATTCTTGTTAAACGCTCGCTTTTTCATCCTAGCAGGCGAGTTTGCAGCTCTGGATGTTGGTGCTGCGGGAGATCCTTGGGTCTGAGCCCAGCGCGAGGCAGGGCAGGCTGCGGAGCCCCCTCGGCTGCTCCAGCACCCCCGTTTCACCTGCCAAGCCCAGAAGCGAGAGCCTGGAAGGGCACAAAAAAAATTGTCATTTGTGTGAAGCCAGGCCAGAGTGGGAGGTATTTTGCTAGGAAATAAAGAGCAGCAAGATTTCCAGAAGCCCGTGCGGCTCCGCTCATCGCAGGCACGGCTGGCTGGAGCCTCGCGCAGCTCCCCAGGCCCCAGATCCCTGGCACGGGGACCCCGATGCCGTGGGGACACCCGCAGCCCTCGGAGGCGGCTGCTGGAGGTGCCGCAGGTTCCCCCCACTCCTAAATCGCCCAAACCCGCGTGTTGGCAGCGTGGGTTTTAGCCCGGGAGCTCCACGGCAGCTCTGAAATAATGATTGCGTTCATCTGGAAACTGCTCCAGCGCCTTCTGAGGCGTCTAATTTCATGAAGGGCTTTTATGGGAGGTTTTGGAGCAAGGCGTGAGCAGCTTTCCCATTGCTCGCGGAGACCAGAATCTCTCTTTTTTTGGGATGCCTTTAAATCAAAAGGAAGAAAACACCTGTCCAGCACATTTGCTCAGACCCCAAAGATTTCAATCCAAATTTTTAATGTTCTTTTTCTTTCCATCTGCATTTTTCAGCAAACAGACTCATAGTATTTCTTCAAAGGAATGTAAATTCCTTGAGGAAGTCTCCGGAGTTCCCAGCACCGCATAGCTGCAAACCACAGACGCCTACGGCTGAAAGCTCTGCTCTGCTTTTAATTTTGGGGCAGGGAAGGAATTCTTTTCAGGGGTTTGGGTTCACTTGTGCTGGGCCCGTCAGGCCAGACTGCTTGTTACTGCTCAGGGGAGTGTTGACTTTGGCCAGCTGCAGGCAGTTGCTTTCCCTCCACGAGAGTATTCCCCCACCAAATCTGATGACACGGCGCAATTATTTCATTAGGATTTTCCAAAAAACGTTCCCTCGGTCTCCTCTGGTGCTAGAAAAAGACCTTTTCCCTCTGTTTTCTTGTTTCAGCTTTGGCAGCTTTGCCTGCAAAATGCAATTAAGGGTGGCAGCGCTGCTGCCGGAGCCTGAACCCTTGGGATGGGGGTGCTGAGAAAGAGCATCCGGGGAGGAAAACTGAGTTTTGCAGGGTGTCGTTGGACTCCCGGGGGTGAGTGAAGCCCGTGTGCGAGAGCTGCTGCTTTGCAGCCCAAACCAGGCCCCGGTTTCCGCTGCGAGCTGCGCTCTGAGGGGCAGCTGCTGCTGAGGCTGAGCGAAGGGAGAGGGCGGCTGCACCACGAAGGGACCACTGTCCCCCCGTTTCCTCCCCAGTCCTGCCCCGGCAGCTGAGCGAGCACCGCACTGCCCCGTACGTGTGCCCCCACTAACTACTGTGGCCTGTCCCCCCCAAATCGCCCCTCACCCTCCCTTGGCAGGCAGCGGGGTCGGGCCTGGTGTCAGCAAAAACGCTTGGTTTAATAAATCTGTTACAGTGCATGGACACTATTAATAATTCCCGGTTGCTTTTCTGTACCCTCCATCCCAGGCAGCTGCGACACTGGGTCCAGGGGGCCTGGGGGTCCTTAACACCCAGCGGACCCTTGCTACTGGGGAAATTGGTGTGTAGGAGGTGGGGACAACCCAGCAGGATCTGGCAGTCAGGGCTCGCTCTTCCAGTGCTCCCCACAACCCGTGCTGGCATGGGGCATGCAGCGCACTAGGGCAGTGCAGAGTCCATAGCTTGGACTAGGGCCGTGTCTAGGGCAGCCCGTCGGGAGCTTGGTGTGGCCGCTGCTGTGGGGCTGGGGACGGGAGTGAGGGTGCAGGTGCGCGGTGTGGGGATATGGGGATGGGGTACCAGGGAATGGGGTCAACGGGGGGATGGAGGCACTGGGGGGATGAAGGCATTTGGGGGATATGGGGATGAGACACTG
>Ga0065711_1041000_pt1 | contig 16483 bp, 10 predicted proteins | sample Hoacrofraction12_FD_59098 | JGI IMG/M metagenome (GOLD analysis project Ga0065711, IMG submission 59098) | Hoatzin crop microbial communities from Cojedes, Venezuela - Epithelial fraction 12 v2 (version 2) | ecosystem: Host-associated > Birds > Digestive system > Esophagus > Crop | place... | reverse complement strand
GCTGCCGGCCGCTCTGCCGTGCCCGCCTCAGCAGGCCCCGGGGTGCCCGGCGCCCGGGGGGTGCCTGCCGGCGGCGGGCGCTGGGCCTCGGGACGGCCATTCCCCTGAGCTTCGGGCGTGGAGTGATGGTCTGTGTAAACCGCGTGTTGTGGAAACGCTGTGCGGAATGCCTGTGCTGGGAGGGGGAAAGCCGCCGGCTGCTGTGTGTCGCCTGAGGTGTTTCTGACATGAGACACTGCTGCCTGCGAACCACAGTCCGAACAAAACAGAGTTCTTGGCACTGATGGCAGAAAGTCTTTTAAACCTGCTGATTTTCATCTGGAAGTTTTCTTAACTTCAGTCTTTTTACTCTAATCCCAGAACATGCAAGTCTGTTTGATCCATGAAGTGTTGCACAGTTGAGGCCCTGCCGGTGCTTGTTTAGTATCAACCTATTTTTCCGAAGTTTTGAAGAGACAGTGGTTGACACCGAGTTGTTAGTCCACAGCAAATGTCACAGGCCGTCAGAGAAGTGTGCACCGAGCGTTGATCCCCATCTTTGTCGGGTCTGTACTCCAGCTAGTGAGATTCTAGTGTGGATACAGTACTGGCCTTAAACGAAGGGGGGGGGAAGGAGAATAGCATTATTATACTTGTCGGCTGTTGAGTAGCTGTACAAGGGACTGGTGAAATTCTCCATGTGCTGTTTCATTTCAGAATTTCCTGCAAACTTCTGAGGATGTTTTGTTGTTTTAGCCACGTACTAGTTTTTCATCAAAGCTCCTGAGGTTTGAAGTAAGTTGTTCTCTGAACGTATGACTTTCCAACACTCAGTCATAGAGCCCTCCTTTCCAGGTGCTGATTTAATGCAGTCTGCTGTGAAATTTAAACTAGTTGAGGAAGAGAGATGTGTGGTTGTAGCTACAAAGATGTAGGTAAACTGAATTTGTTGAGACCTAGCCATGAATAGATCTTTCTCCTCCTTTAATCATGAGTCAGGGAAGAGCTCCTTTTAAACATGCTTGAAGAGTTAAAACCTGAGTTTTCAGTAAAGGGCCATCCAGCTCATATTTCTCCCACAAGCATGAATTTCTGGGTTACTTCCAACTCTGTTTTATAAATGGTTGTTAAACCTTGTTAATTTCTACAACGTAAGGAGGAATTTTCTGATGTTGCAGGAAAAAGTGCTGGACTTGTGCACTTTTTACAGATGGACATGGTCCTGTTCTTTCATTAGTTCTTACTGTATTATCTCAGGGTTTTACTCCAAAGGGAAAGACAATGCTGAAATTAATAGAAGGTAATTTTGGGGGAAAGAAGTTTATTGAATATTGCTGGGTTTTTAGATTGCTTTTTTTTTTTTTAACTCTGTTGAAGTGATCAAGAGGGTCTTAGGTGATGCAGTGCTTACCCTTTGCCTTTTGTCTGCTCTTGGTGCCTTCAAGGAAATATTTGTGCAGTTACCTAGTACAAGAAACTATGGATGTTTTGTGTTTTGTGAAGTTGAGTTTCAACCCCCTTCTCCCTCCAGTAAATCTTTGCATAGAGCACTCAGTGAAGATTTAATAAAATGTGTCAAGTCACTTGGTTAGGCTTTCATCTCTTCACTGACTACTGTTTTGCCACCTGCCCCCTCACCCCCTCCCACCCCGATGGCTGCAGGGGAGATTTCTAAGGGGTTTGTCTACCTTCTCCCATCCCATGCTGTGCAATCTCTGTCACTTTAGGCTCTCTGTCAAATAATCTGTTAGTCTCTTGGGCGTCTCTTTCGAACAGAAAATAAGTTTATTGCAGAAATTACATACCATCATATAGTTAAAACTTCCCAGTGGGCCAAGCAGCGTGTGTTTTGGGTTTTTGTTGTGGTTGGGTTTGGTTTCTATTTTTTTTAATGAACCTATGTGGAGCTCTGGGTTACTCAAATTTATGATTAAACACAGAAAAATAACTTCTAGTGTTCAACAAACCAGAGAATCACGAAGGAAGATGGAAAAAGACTTTCAGTGCAGAAATAGTTACAGCTCTTTTCTGGGAAACAGGATAGTCTTACTGCCTAAAAATGTGGGTGGTTCTTCAGTATGTGCAATATGATAGAAGTAATACCAACACAGAAGTTGATGATCCTGTTCCCAAAACTGCAATGTGGAAATCCTGGTCAGGTAAATTGTGATTCGTAATACAGTATGCTGTTAGTGAAGAGCTTGCTTCTATGTCAGATGTACTGCTGGGGAGGAGGGGAGCAGCAGCTCAGAGCTTTTTGAGGCGGGTATTCATACAGTCCCTGTTTTTACAGGAAATGAAACAGCATAGTTCTTTACCTAGGCAATTTCAGTGAATTGGTGAGGAAGTAAAAAAGACTACTTCTAAATGTCAAACAATGCTTTACCGAGTGAACTGTCTTTTTTCTTTTCCCCTCCCTCCCATTCTGATGTGGTTGTAATGATGTTGAATTACTAAAGCTTTTCTATTTTGTTAGGCAGCCTTTTCAATTGATTTTTATTATAACAGGTAGTTGATGGTAATATAGTTCAGAAATAAGTCTTGTTTTATGATACAAGAGGCGATAGACACCTCAAAAACCTTGGTGTTTTTTTTTTAAACAAATAAAAAAACCCCACAACAACAACAAAAAGTTTTTTCCCAAAGGCTTTGATTCATTGTAGAGGACTGTTTCTGGATGTTGTTTGAGTGATTTCTTTTGCTGTTGTCTAGCGTTTTGGATAAAGCTGATAACCTCTCTGCTTAACTGCAGCCTGACAATGGTTTCCTTCCTTGCCTCTGCTCCTGACAGCTCTTCCACTAACACAGAGTGGAGAGTCATGGTCAGAGTTCCCAGCTGGAGCAGCGTAAAGGGCTTTGTACGCCTCTTGCTTCCACTGAAAACGTATGAGCAAATACTGAGACTAATGTGACTTTCACAAGTTTTCTCAGTGTTGGAAGGTCTAACTGTAACCACAAAATAGAAAAATTAAGTTAGTTACTTTGAAAAATTAACATTGACTTTCATGATACTGGGTATAGTAGTAGAGGAGATATAGTGTTGGTGCTTTGTGGACTTAACTTTGACCCTGGACTTGAAGAATCTGCATAATTTTGGGGATGTTTTTATAAATTAAATTCTGATCAAAGAGATGGTTTCTCCGCCTAAGAAACTCCATCAGTTTAAACACAGTAGAAGCAGCTCTGTGTAGCTTTATCTTAAAACAAACACTTGGCCAGCTTGTTGGAACAGCAAGTTGCGTGCGCTTGTGGTAGTTTGTCCCAATTAATTAATTTTTGTAATTGCATACTGTAATAAAGAAACTTGATGGAGCTTGATGTTTTCAGGACTGTTGGCTTTTAAAAGGAAGATGTTATGTGCAGTGTTGAACCCCATAAGTTGAGTGAGTGATGTTGAGGAAACAGTGCTCGTCATAGGGCACTGATTAGCAGCAGATACATTAGTCAGAAGTGTTTTATTCAGAGTCACTGGTTCTGGATTGTACACAGTTGAAATCCGGTGCAGTATTTTGCTATGTTTGTTATAAAACAATGTTTTATTCCATCTGCGCTCTACAACAAGAAAATCTGTTGCAGATGTAATGTATATAGTAGCATAAGAAGCCTCCTGAGAGCAGCTAAAAGTGTTTGACAGATGGTAAGAGGCATTTGGGAAGTGAGACTTTCGTTTTGAGGAAGTAGCTTGGACCTGTGATGTTAGGAGAGGAATAAATAAACCACGTTTTCTTGACACTCTTAATTATGGATGTGAGGTTTTATCTCAGCCTGTTCCCTCGGCACAGGGCACAGCACGGATCCTTCATCCACTAAAAATGCTACATCTGTCTCTTTGGCAGTTCTCATGGTTCCAGTGACTTTAACACAATACGGGAATGTGTATATCTGATTTTCTTATTTTTTTCATTCAATCACTCATCCATTTTGAAGCGTTCCTGTTGCATCTAAGCTTGGGCTAGTTCATATTCTATTTTCATACATTTTTCTAGTGCAATAATCCTGTCACCCAATGTTTGTGTTGTAGTACTGCAGAAGCTGTTAATATGACTATTCAGTTAAGGGAAAAACAGCATGTTTCTTCTGGAGTTATCTTTTGCTTGCCTGCAAACTGAAGCCATAGTATTTTGAAGGTTTTTTTTAAAGACCAGTTAGTTACTTTTTAAAAGACTTGGACTTGGTGCAGCTGTATTACTGGTCATTTAAACATGTGAAAAAATACTTTTGTTGATTTTAGTGTTCTTGCACAACTTGGGGAAGCATACGTATTGTAGGTGACTTTTGTTTGTTGATGGTTTTAGCTATTTAGGGAATTATATATCAGAAGAAAAGAGGTTAGTTTTAATATTCATGTGTTTGAAGCTGATAGTAAGTGGGTGGTCCGGTAGACTGTGTCGGTTACTTGACTGTGGCTTGGACCTTACTTATCTTAGGAATGCTTTATTTATCTTAGGAATAGCTTTAGTAAATTACAGGATACTTTTCACCTCTTCTCTCCCCTCCAAGTGAATTATTTACTTGACTCTTCAAATGCCAGAAGCATCATTCCAAACTTGGCTTTGTCTCATGTACAGTAGGTCTTTACCTACAGAGGGCCTCATCTCAGTGGTTGCCATATTCTTCCTCAAAAAGATGTTCTTTAGATATTGTATTTCTTATGGGTGATTGGGAGAGTTAAGACAGTTTGTTACTTATAACTAGATGATGCTACTTAGAGTGTTACATTGTTGATATGAGATAAGCCCTTTTCAGTGCTAAATAGCATATTTTTTTCTTTATTCTTGCATGTTAAATTCTGATGTAAATATCTGCTTATGGACCGCTGTTTTTTTTCTTTGAAGCAGGCCGTAGCGTGAGAGGCCCTCTATGATCTGTTTCTGCAGGTGATGTAAATACTGTAGAGTAGATGCCTGGAGTTAGGGAAGTTCACTGCTCTTGGTCTCAAATAAATCCGCACAAGTTTGTCACCCCTGGTTCACGCGGTTCCTTCCAGACCCGTCTCGGCAGTGGCTGCCCGAGGGACCGGCTGTGGCGTGCGTGGGGCTGGGCGGTGGAAAGGAGCGGGGCAGGACTCCTGTTCCCGGTGCTGTCCGGAGGAGGCAGTTTGCTTACAGTGGAGGTTTTAGAGTGACTCGTAAGCCTTTATGTTGCATAAAGCAAATACTGTTCTTAAACACAGAAGGGATAGCTAGGATATTGTTCAGACATTAAACCAGTGAGTCTGCATAAACTGCAGTTCGTTGTTTTACAACTGTGGGAGTTGCATCCTGCAGCGCCATACTGTACCAGGAGAGCTGGTTTACCATTGTTCGTCACTCGAGAACTAGTCTAAGAGAAGGACTACAGCCTGAACACAAATATTTAATGTGGCTCTAGAAGATCGCCAGCCTCCTTCCGTGTGTGATTTTACCTTTGTCCGATAAGAGCTCCATTATAAGGCTTTTGACGTAGCCAGTTTCTTTTGCATAACTGAGACCTCTTGTGATATTTCTTTCAGTATTTTTTCCAGTGGAAAGCAATCACAAAGAACAAGTTTATTTCTGTCTCTGAGCTGAGCCAGTTTAGGATCCATTTAGAGCGGTGCAATTAACTGCATAATGAATGGGAAATGTTTTGGTTGAAACAAATGTTGTATGACTTAACTCATATGATGCAGTGCATGTTACTCGGGCCTGACTCTGAGTGTGAACCATTTAACTTTTTCTCCCCCCTCATCCCCACCCTCACGTGTAGCATGAAAATGAGGCAGTGCATTTGCTTGATGGATTTGTTAATTTCTCCTTTTGTAGTTTGCCATTGGTGTATCTCTCACCTTTTAGACAGGCACAGATAATCGTTATGCTGCTTGTGTAGGAGGATGACATTAGCGCCGACTCCTTGTCTGTGTTGCCGCCTGCACTGCGGCTGCCGAATGTGAAGCTGCAGTTGTATGTGAGCTTTACTGAACACTGGCTCCTTGGAGTTACAACTGGGAGGTAAACTTGATGTAACTGCTAGGAGTGGTGCTTGGTGGTGGTGGTGCGGACGACCAGGGAAGCTTTCATAGAATCATATGTTGGAAAAGACCTCTTAAGATCATCAAGTCCAACCGTTACCCCAACACCACCATGCCTACTAAATCATATCCCAAAGTGCCACATCTACACTTTTTTTGAACACCTCTAGGGATGGTGACTCAACCACTTCCCTGGGCAGCCTATTCCAATGCCTGACCAGTCTTTCAGAAATTTTTCCTAATATCCAATCTAAAATCTAAATCTTTGGTTCAGGCTTTGCTCCTTTCCAGGTAAAGAGAGGTCAACCAAGCACTTCAGAAAGCGGACCTGTCTTCTGCTGGATAGATGGACGTATAATCTAATGTTTTTGGAAGAAGTCACCTGCTCTGTGCTCTAGTATGTGTACTGCTGGTGTTACTCTCTTTTTGCACTAGTCCTGGAAGCTGCTGCACTACAGGACACTCAAGATTACTGATTGTTTTTTTATTTTTTTTTTGCAGTCTAGAAGACTGAGTAACTTTAAAAAAAGGCCATATACTTTTAATAAGATCAGCGTGTTTAAAGTATTTATATATAGTCCATGTACAAATACTCACCTATATTAGGGTGATGCGTATAGGATGGTAACTAAGGAAAACTTAAACTTTTTCTAATATACTAGTCCTAGAAATACAGGAGTGGTCCTGAGTTGAAGTATTAATATGATGAAAATGACAAGAATTGAAGAAAAGTGGCACAGCTATTGTTCGTTTTAGCAAACAGTCCTTAAGTAATTACTAATAAGTTTAATCCAAGTCTGAGGGAAACAGAGTTTGTGTAGAAGCTGAAGCAGAGTTAAAAATAGAAAAAAGCTTTAAAATGATTTGTTGAAGACCTCAAATAATAGCCAGTGTGATTGGGAGGAAAAACTGCAGAAGAAAAATTTTGTAGACTTGAGTCAGAAACAGGCATCAACTTGGTGTGAATTCATTGTTCCTAATAGCATGGCCTCTTTCCAGCCAACATTGGCACGTGAAGGTACAGCACATCAGCTAAGCTTTGTTAACTGTCTTTGCACTCTAAATCTGGGGCAAATGCAGTGATCATTTGGCTTTGGCTAGTCTCTCTGGGCTTGTTACATGCACTATACAGTCTACGTACGTTTGTTCTGAGGATAGTATACAGGGTTCTATCTGATTTTGGATAATAAGTTAAATTTTGCTAGTACTGGATGTGTAGTTGAGTAACTGGTTATGCTACAGCAGAAGTTACTGCAGAAATGCTCTCTTCCCTTAGTGCTCATTCTTCTCAGTGGTCTTTTCCCCATTTGGGAGGGGGAAAGGTGTGTGCGTCAGGAGAACTCATTTAGGTCTTGTATTGGGGAGCCAAGTTCCAAGGTCTACAAGAATCAATGTCGGGATCAACAATAGTGTTTAGACTTGCATGATTTTCAGCTCTCTAGATGCCAGACTATGAGTAAGTCTCTGAGCAAGATATGCGCTCTTCTGCTATTTCCGTTTCTTCCGGGGACAAAAAATGCTCTGTGCTTCTTTGTTGTATTACCTTCTTTTTTCCTCCTGATCATACTGTCTTTCCAATTCAGGCAATGTCATGAAAGTTACGGCAATGTGGAGGAAGGGAGCAGAAGGAGGATTGAGCAACATTGTTAGATTATTGCTTGAAGCAGCAGGTAGGGTTAATAGTGTGGCTGAATATCTGTCTGTGGTTCTTGTAGCTGACATCTACCATACGTAGTGTGGCTGTAATGTGCACTTCGCTAATGGAGGAGTATCTTTTGTGCGTGCAGATGACTCGCATCGCTTTCCTAACCTAATGGCATCTTTTCTGGCAGTGTAGAGGTGGCCTTTTTGCTTCTCTTCCATCTGTTCTTCTGCGTAAGTAGGATGGTGAGGGCTTTCTGCTTGTTAGTTTTATTGAGGAAAAGACATCTGGGATTACTGTGTTCCTGTGATATGACCTGTCTACTTTCTCCTGCAATTCCAGCTACACTATCTGTCCAATTTCACTGGTTACTTACCATCTTTCTCCTGCCTTGGTCTCCTACACAGATCACGGTTAAATTGCTGCAGGGAATTTTCTGCCTCATTTTTTGTAAGTCTAGGCACCATCTGACTAATGTTAGCTTTAGCTCTTTTCAAAAGATTATAGTTTTAGAAGAGGGCATGATCATAACCTTGTATTCCCTGCAGATAGCTCAGACGATGCAGAGAACTACTAGCTGGGGAGGGGATTGGGGTTTTCTGGGGTTTTTTTGTTTTTTGGTTTTTGTTTTTTTTTTTAAAGTGGTATGCTCATTTGTGTTATATAGACAGTGGTATGTGCTGTCTGTGTGTGATACAGACGGTGCCTGTGTAGTATCTGCTTTCCTTCAAGGACTTGCTTAACCTGTCAGACATAATCTGCATGTGTGCATGTATATATTTGCGTGTAGTAGTAATACATCAGAAGCAGATAACCTCCTGTAAACTGCTAGCTGGCAATCCTCAGTGTAGAGCTCTTGGCTTGCTCTTCAGGCCAACATAGCAGTAGGGGTAGCTGTGACCTGGAGTCGTTCATGTTATTTGCAGCCTCCTTTAGAAAAAGAAGCTTTTCATATGGATAAGCAAAGCAACTTTGATCAATCTGTATGATGCAAATTGTAGACTTTCAAGGTACCTCTTTGCTTTGATTAGCATCTTTAAAAAAAAAAAGTCTAAATTGAGTCTGCATAATACATGAGAAGTTGCAATTCTAAGCCAGTAATTCTGGCTTCAAAAATTTACACTGCGGATTTTGCAAGGCTGTCTATTATGACGTGTTGGAGGCAGAAGATTCATGTAACAGTACATATTTCCTGTTCTGAAATTACAATTTTGTAATGTTTCTTTTACGATCGAGTGCAAATCTCATCAGTAATTAAAATGTAGTCTTTGATATTGCAGAGAGAAGCCCGTGAGCTAACATTTGAATCTTGTTTTGTTTGCAGAAGTAAGGACCACACACTAACCTACCTATAAAAAATATACTGCTTTCTGTTTTTAAAAACAGTACCTTGAATCTAGCTTGCAAATAGGATTGTAGTTATACTTAACTGTCACTAACCTGTGCTGCCTTGAAAAGGGAGTCGATGAATCTTAATGCAGACAACTGCATTAAAATACCTCTGATAGAAAATCATCGGGGAAAACATGGTCTTAAGGCCTGTGATATTTACAAGCAAAAAGAAACCTCCTCTACACAAATGCCAACTCTATCTATTTGAAGAACACACAGAATTAGTGAGTGTAAGGAGGGGTTTTAAGACGGATTTTTGAAATCATCAAGAAGAGTGAATGTTCTTCCTTGATGAAAAAAGTTCTTTCATTAAAGAAGAAAGTCTGCTGAGGCAAGGAAGCATCAAGTAGAATGCTTATATGTGCTAATCAAGGCAGAAAACAGAATGGAGAGAAACAAGCTGCCCTAAAAAATGAGGGGAAAAACTGGTGAAAAATAAACGTGAGAGAGTGTACAGATGGATCTGTACTATGTCAGCTACTTGGGTTAAATATTAACTATACATGCTTAGTGCTTTAAAGAACAGTGGTTGATACTCCTCTCTATGCATAACAAGAATATTTTCTTTTAAGCTTCATAATCAGTTCCTTCCAGTGTCATCAGCTCCGTTTGGTTCTCAGCTTGGAACAGGAAAACATGCTTCTTCTTAAACTAAGTACTGGTGTAAGGAAATGAGGCCTGTAGCGCGAGAGGGTTTGGTTTATGGTGGTTTTGCTTTGTTTTGGTTTTTAGATTTGTAGAAGACCTCTGTTCTGGTCCCTGTCACATCACAGGTTACAAATCCTGCTATTTTGATTTTCAGAGGTGTGTTCTTGTTGAATTAAAACAAGCTTTAGTACTTTTTCCCCTGTTTTTGGCATATAAACAAGATTTGTCTTCACTGAACTTCAGAAAGTTGTCCTTGTATAAGTTATTGTTGATTTCTACTTTCTTGCCAAATAGAGCTTGATTTATCTCAAAAAAATTATAAAAGATCTGGTAGGTGGTCACTGTTTTCAAGCATAATAAATCAATGAATGTATGTTGTAGCATTTATTGAAGGTAAATATTTAATTTTTGTTAATTAAAAGTGACCAGAACAGAACTATTATGCATAATGTTTTAACATATATTTTATTAATTATCAAGTGATATTTTATTCATTTTTATGAAATAAACTGGTTGTTCTTTGGTTATCTTAAGCCAATATGTGACTGACAGATTGTTTTTGTAAATACAACCCATGTACGAACAGAACTTATGTTATCTTGTAATGTAAATATTCTGGAAGAACCTCCATTTTATTAATTGTCATGTAAGCAGCATTGATGGAATTGGGGCATGAACAGAATAAGGTGAAAGTCAACATTCAGCTGTGCTGTTTCATTTGCTCTATTCTGTGAATGCTTCCAAGTATCACCCGTAGTCTTTCATTCAAAAAGACAATAAATTATTTATCTTTACATCCTATATAGGTTAAATATTTGTCAGTAGAAAGTTCAGAAAAATATGTTGCAGATGTTGTTCTACTTATCTTTCTGCATTGTAGTTCTCCTTTGTTCCCTTACGTGGATTTATTTGGGAACTCTGTTGCTTAATTATTCTGTATAATAAATTGTGGAGTGGTCCTTCCTCCTATTAAAGCGGCAAGAATTAATTATGCCTCTGAAGTTCTTACCAGCATGACAGTACTCATGCTGTGAACAGTTCAAAATCCTATCTTTCTACTACATTTGTTGTTCTTTGGCAGAACTCGCAACAATAGCTTGTGCATCAAGTTATTGAAGACCCAGCAGAAAACTTACACTACTGAATGGCTTAGTCTGCTTTTGGAAAAGAGACCGGTCATGCTTCTGTACACTGTGGTCACTCGGTATCGCTGAGTAGCAACGAGAGGTTCAAGCCTCTCAAAACTCTGGCTCTTCTGATTTTTGTTATTAATTTTAAACTTCAGAAAGCTAAGGCTTGTTGCATCATAAGCAAATAGTGTAAAGGGTAACTTGGTTGTGTATTGTTCCTGAGAACTGTAGACTAAAGACAATGAGTTTTTAATTATTTTTATAATTTTGAATATGGAATTTTGTCTGGCAGTTGACCTTTTGTGAACATAGTGTTTACAAAAGTATTTGTGGTGGCAGACATGGTAGAGGAAAGGGAAAGCAGGGTGACAGAGACCTGAGGTTACTCTCAATATATAGTGTCCAGAAGTGATAGCTGAAACATGTCTGAGATACTGCACGTAAGTCTGGACTATTATTCATTGTAGGTATTTTTGTAGACATTTTTGTGGGTTTAAAAAAATGCTTACCTTTCCAGTGTTAACAATGTTTCATTTCATCAGTTTGGATTTTTTTTTTTACTGTTAGTTTCTTGTAGGTGATTCAAATGTAATCTGCTTGTTTAGCGGATATTTCTTAAAAATGCAGACTTAAGAAGCTTGGGTTGTCTTGCAAGATGAGTAGCATCTGTTGTGATTCATACGGCTTTAAGATGTTGGGGGAAGTGCTGTAGAAGCAAGCTCTTGTCTCGTAGAATGATTTTCTGAGTATGATTTAGTGCCTTGATAGAGATGGTGTTTGAATTTGAGCCTCTATCTGTGAATTGTTTGATTGAGGGAAGGGAGGTGGTTTTTTGGGTGTGTGGCTGTTGGTTTGTTTTTTTTGGTTTTTTGTGTGTGTTTGTTTTTTTTTTTAGGCAGCAGCTGGTGTTGTCATGACCTGTGACTTGCTATAGCTGACCTTCCGCAGCCTGCACTGCGTGTTCTGCGGCAGGGCAGCCCACAGCGGAAATTCTACAGCAGTGAGAAGTAATTGCTAAACAAGTTTCACATTGGTGAAAACCTGGGAAAAAAAACGTAAGTGAAGGAAGGCATGTGTATGTTATTGGGGTTTTAACTTGTAATCTGAAAGCCCTCACTGAATCCTCACCCCCTTCTCCAGTGTCAAGGGTGCCAAGAGTTGAGTCTTGGAGGAGGAGAGGAGAGATGGTGGGGATTTTCTATTACCATTTAAGGGTGTAGTAGATACAGTTTTCACTCAGCATCTGACCTCTTCTTGTGACACAACGTTGCTGTTACCATCAAAACTGCATGAAAGCCTGCTGTAGCTCTGGCAGGCTTAATCTCCATCCTGTTGCAGGATCATGGTTGCTTGAAATTTATTCTATGTTTTTAAAAAAATAGATTTTTTTTTTAAATTTTATTCCCATGTTTGTCTTGTTGTAGCCGTCTTCTAGACAATTGCTCTGTGTCATTAGCTCTTTTGGTTGTACTTGTCTGACACTTTCAAGTGCCTTTTCTCCATCCCAGCTTTATTCTAGGTTTCTGCTTGGATAATGACATTATTTAGCATCACGTATAACTACCTTGTCATCTTCAATGTCCATAATATTTTCATCTTTAGCCCCAAGCACCTCTCATTTTCTTCTTTCGTTTAAGCATATAGTAGCATATTTGGTTTTCTTCTTGGCTGCTATCCTACCTTAGCAACTTAGAAACCTAGTAGCATTTTTCTCTGTTCTTTTGCTTTTCGTTACTTTTGCTGGAGGAAAATACAGGTGTTGACTGATTTGAGCTTACCAACATCCTTGCATATTTTGCTGTTGTGAAATTTTGAACGTCTCTGCTTGAAACCTGTGCGTGGCAATCTTTGCTGCTTAACTTGTAAAGATCGTGCTGTTGTAACAGTGTGGGAGAAGCTGCAGTGGAGGTGCTTATGTCAGCAAGCGTTTCCTCCTGCCCCAAACAAATTACTACAGGCATAAGCTGCACAAGCAAAAATAGTAACACTTGACTCCTCCCAGTACTGTGTCCAGGGAGTTTATCGGCATAAATTTGTTTGCTAGGACCAACACTTGTAGGAGCCCTACTGCTAATACTCTGGTGGAATGCAGTGATATCAGTCTGCTCTCCATTGCAGCCTTGGACTTTGTTATGTTCGCTGACTTAATGCCACGTTATTGTATCTTCTGCTCCTCCTTAGTCACCGTTGCTGATGTCTCATGCCCCTTGTAGTTCCCAGTGAATGTTTTGCTGAGGAGCGATTACAGTAATTTTAATCTTAAGAGAAGCAGGCTGTCCTTCCTGATAGGAAGTGGAAATGCTGCTCTCTTATGAATTCTAAGCATTACGATGAGAAGCTCTCATGCTTGTTGTCCTGGGAGAACTTGTTTGAGCTAGCGTTTATGTACTTAGCTTGAGATGCATAATGAGGTAGACAGGAGAGAGTTTTTAGCTGGGGAAGCATTGAATCTGCTGTTGAGGTGGTTCCTAAAACTGTTGACTTGCTCGTGATTGAGCCGTTTTTCTATCTGTTATGAAATAAATATGAACCCATCATGAAGGCGGCATGGGATTTTCATAGTCGTGCTCTTAATTCAACCTGTGTGGCAGAATCTGTAAGAGTTGTAGCAGTGCGGTATAGCATAGTTTCCTTTTCTCAAAAAACTCCAGTAAAAATTTTAGGAAGAAGGGGAATTGCCATTCAAGGCAGTATATATCTGAATGCCTGTCACTCATGTTTTCCAGGAGTGAGCAGTGGTTCATTTTTGTGAAGCTTATGGCATCCGTGTCATGAAGCACGCAGAGTCACCTTTCAGACAAAAGTGACTGCTTCTGGGAGGTTCTACATGGAAAGCTTGTTGCTGATACACTAGAGCCATCTTAAAGAAAAGAGTTGGAGAGATTAGTGTTCAACTTGGGTGCTTGCTGTGCAGGCCAGTATTTTCTGTAAAATCCATACCCTGATTCCAGGCATATTGGAAGCCCGGAGGATCCAGATGTGCCCTACTACATCAGAACAGCACTTTCTGTTCAGAAATTGGAGGCTCTTACAGAAGACTTATTTTGATTTTGGTCAACTGACATAAAATTTCGTAGTGTGCTCAAATCCCATACACAGGAACACTTTATTGTGGGTCTCTGTTTTAAGGATGTTATCTCACTTGAAGTAGCTTTAAATTTTTAAGTTTAATTGGCATTATGGTGCATGCCATTAGTCAGCTGAGAAGGGACCAAGATTTTGTGTTTCAAATTAATACATTTTGCATGCTTTCTTATTACGTATGGTATGTTCTGCAAATGCTTAAGCTGAAGACTTTTGCAGCAACCTTAAGCTATATTTATCGTGGTCTAGCACCAGCCAGCAACTGGGACCATGCAGCCACTCGCTCACTTCTCCCCCCACAGTGGGATGGGGAGGACAATGGAAAAAAAATAGTAAAACTCATGGGTTGAGATGAAGACAGTTTAAAAGGAAAATAATAATAATAATAATAATAATACTATATACAAAACAAGTAATGCACAATGCAGTTGCTCACCACCCGATGAACGGTCTTGAGCCCGTCGCTGAGCAGCAGTCGCTGTCCCTGGCCAACTCCCCCAGCTTACATGCTGAGCATGATGCCATATGGCATGGCATATCCCTTTGGCCAGTTGGGGTCAGCTGCCCTGGCTGTGTCCCCTCCCAGCTTCCTGTACACCGGGCAGCCCAGCAGGAGAAGCTGAGAAGTCCTTGATGACTTAGCAACAACTAAAAATATCAGTATGTTCTCAACATTATTTTCATCCCAAATTCAAAGCACAGCGCTACAGCAACTACTAGGAGGAAAATTAACTCCATCCCAGCTGAAACCAGGACAATATTCTGTTTATTGTGCTGCTGACCCCCAGGTTAATGTAGAGAGCTGAGCTGTGTAAAACACTGCCATCTACAGCACAGCTGCGTAGAGGAGCTGTCAAGGGTAACTTGGCAGTGATCAAGATAACTCCGTGTTGGAGTTAAATGCTTGAAATTTGTCTTAATTTGTCTTGGCATGAAGATGATTCTGACTTTTAGACACCTCATAAAGGGGCTGCTTTCAAAATGAATAGCTAATTCAAGCTTGTCTAAGTATCTGAACAGATGCTTGTGAAGCAGATATTTTGTGTGTATTTGAAAAGAAATTTTTAAAATGAAAAAAAAAAAATATTGCCACTGAACTCCAGTAGTGAATGGATGAAGTTGTACCAAGATATAATATGTAGATCACTGGAAACAAATTTCTGGTGTTAAAACTGAATAGTAACTGTAAAATGGTGATAATTGTCTCTGATTCACTAGACAATCAGAGCTCTCTTCACCTACTTTTCCTTCTGTTGAAAAAGAAAAGTTATGATTCTGTGTATTGTTTTAAGTGGAAAAAAAACCCATGAATTTATTTGCTCTGACACTAAACACTAATTATGATGGTTCATGTGAAGGGATAGGAGGAAGAAGAAATTATGAAGAGATGCAGGTTTTTCTTCTGTTGTCATGATGTTACAGTCTCCTATACAGAATGCTGTGAAAGAACTATAATGTTATTAAAAGAGCAGAGTTTCATACCTCGCTTAAAATCTTTTAGTATAATATGAATTTCAAGCTCAGTTGGGAAAGTGTGGAAAACAGGAATAATCACAGAATCACAGAATGGTAGGGGTTGGAAGGGACCTCTGTGGGTCATCTAGTCCAACCCAACCCCTGCCAAAGCAGGGTCACCTACAGCAGGCTGCACAGGATCTTGTCCAGGCAGGTCTTGAATATCTCCAGAGAAGGAGAATCCACCACCTCTGTGGGCAGAATAGTAGTTAATTTACTTTCAAACAAAGCTGCAGAGTGCATTTGGTCTGCACCTGTGACAGTGTTTGTCATGCAAAGTAGCTCTGGTTCAGAGTCTGGATACACTGAAAGGCTCTTGTAAGTGGCTGGACATTGGTCTACTATAATCTTTTGTTTCTTTCATTATTTAGGGGTGTGACTATAGTCTTCTATTCCCTTCATTATCCAGGGGTGTGGTAATAGAATAAAGTAGCGATTGCCCCAGCTGCAACAAAACCAAGGGGTTCAAAAGAAACCTGTTCATCAGTGTCCTGGGTTTGGCCAGGACAGGGTTAATTTTCACCGGACTCCAGGAAGGGGCATAGCCAGGGGGTGGAGGCTGACCCCACCTGGCCAGACAGAGCCCGGTATTCCATACCATGTGCCATCACGCTGGGTTCTGGTGAGGGCGGCGGCGCGGCGGGGACTCACTCGCGGCTCGGGAGCGCGTGGCGCCGGTCCTGTCCGAGAGAGCGGGTCTGTTGTGCGAGTTTGTGTCTTATTTTCTCCTTATCTGTATCGTTGTTGTTGCTGTTCCCGTTGTTTGCTGTTTCTGTTAAACTGCCCTTATCCCGACCCACCAGTTTCTGCCTCTTTCTTTTCATTCTCCTCCGCACCCCGGCGGGGGGAGGGGCGGCCGCGTGGCGCTTTTTGTTGCCAGCAGCAGCCGAAACCAAAACATTAATTTGGTGCCCAACGTGGGGTGGGGATAACGGCAGGGCTGAGCAGTGTGTGTTAAAACTGCTTTCTTAGATTTTGTTAAATTTGTTATACGCATTTTTCTGTGTTAGTTAAATAGTCGCCGGTAAAAATGTTTCTGTCTGTGATCAGATGGCTGTGGTTTTTGAATCCGTACTTGCACTATGTTTTCCCTGTGGTGCTGTT
>Ga0065711_1040999_pt1 | contig 16484 bp, 9 predicted proteins | sample Hoacrofraction12_FD_59098 | JGI IMG/M metagenome (GOLD analysis project Ga0065711, IMG submission 59098) | Hoatzin crop microbial communities from Cojedes, Venezuela - Epithelial fraction 12 v2 (version 2) | ecosystem: Host-associated > Birds > Digestive system > Esophagus > Crop | place... | reverse complement strand
TTCCTTTTTTTTTTTTTTTTTCTCTGCCTTTTACAAGAAGACAGGGACTTGTGCTCCTGACTGGCAGGCAAAGATTTGGGCTCTGTGGCTTAATTGTTAATATCCTGAAATGATTTATGTTGGAAGGGATGTTTGGAGGCCATCTGGGAGTGGGAGTGTGCGTGGGAGTGTCCTGCGGGGTGCCGGGGCCGTCCCCTGGAAGGGTGCAGCCTTCCACCCCTGCTCTGCACAGGTGGCCGGGACGTGGGCACGCAACCTGGCCACGGCGTGGCCGCCTCCTTCCCTTCCACCGTGACCTTGGGCCACACGGTGCTGCTCCAGGGTGGCAGCAGCCAGCCCTCTCTAGTCACCGTAATGTAGGAATCTCAGCAGAGGTCGGCCTTTCGTAACAGGTACAAAGAATATAGACTTCTGTCACCCCATCACTCGGTACTTGCTATATCTCACGGAGTCATCCTTGGGAAGTGCTTCCAGAGACTCAGCTGAAAGAACTAATGGCAGCACAAAAATCTTCATTTAGGTTTTCTGTACGTCCTCATTCAAATCTGGGAGTTACTGCCCAGGGATTTTGTCTCCTGTTACCTATATTTTAAAATACTGTATCTCAGGGGAAATACGTTATCCCCAGCTCTTGAGAGTGCCCAGCCTAGTTTTGCCTGTGAGGCGAGCTAGCGTGCTGACGTTTTCTGTTTTTCTTGAAGAAATAGACCATACTTTGCCCATCAATAGCTTTATGGCTAGTAGTCGCGGTTTGCAGCGTGGCCGTACGCATCTCTTGCATATTGTAGCAGCTGCTTTGTAGTTGGCACCAGTTTTTGGATCTTCATTCATGGCTAAGGCAACTGCACACAGTAGAAATAAAAATAACCCACTGGGTTATCTGGGAAATAACTGTATCAAATATCCAAACCCAGAGTAATCTGAAAAATGGTTATTTCTCTCCCACTCAGTGGCTTCTTTCTTACTGGAAGTAACGAATGCAGACAATTATCTTACAGAATGCTTAGGATTATTAATAATATCTAATAGGGCAGGAGTGAACACTGCCAAGTGCCTACATTTGATTTTCAGTGGAAACACTTCAAACATCTAGCTTTCTGCTAATGTTGCTACTGATTAACGTTTGCTGCGGTGCCATAGAGTTAACCTGGGGCAGTAAACAAGCTGTCCTGTTCTGCCCTGGTTCACAAATACTGGAGGGATGCTCGGCTGTGTATCTGATAGCCAGAGTGAAGTCAGGTGAGGATGAGGGCAGTCCTCGGAGAACAGAAGCGGACGGGAAATGCACAGAAGTAGGAGCTTCGGCAATGTCACTCTCGCTTCCGAGTCACTAGCGAGCTGAAAATCTGGGCAGAGCGTGAGGGGCTGTACTGATGTGGTAAGCTAATTGCTGTCACAACAGTTGCCTCTAATCTTATTTTCGTGTATTTATAGTGTGTAAGATAACATTTTCTCTCGAGTGAGCCCTCTTGCAGGCCCCTTGGCACAAAGAGACCGTTTTCTATCAGCCTCTGATGAAGCAATACGCTGATTACTCCAAGGGGATCATTATTGCTGCCTTGCCAGGTTCTGCTGAGTACGTCTTCAGGTTGAATTCAAGAGCTCTAATGGCCTTGATTACAGACTAATAACGAGCTTTGGTGCCATGCTTAAGCCCTGAGTGGGAAGAATAGCACGCAAAGAGGAAGCTGAAATATGGGACCGTTGGGACAGTTTCCAGCTTCAACTTGTGATCTTTCTTTGTGCTCCCAGGCTTTACCCTGTCCATGACTCAATTACTTATTTTATACGAGTATGAAAGATTGCTCTAATGTAGCTGGTTCTTTGTTTCCGAGGTCTGTTTTCAGCCAATGTCCTTAGCAATTGAATTTGCTTCCACATTGTTATATGCAGAGCTGCCTTTTATTTGCCGTAATTATCTGTTCCTAGCACAGCTCTGCCACACAAGGGCTCGTGTGTGTGTGCCTGTATTCAGACACACAAATGGAAACCGCTGCCCTTTGTGCTCTGGCTCTAGGTGGGAAAGCGTAACACGGAAAGGAGGATGAACATTTTGCGGGGATTTTGTATCAGGAGAACAGAACCAAGTTTCAGAGTTGCGAATAGCATTAGAGTCCCCTCACCCTCCTGCTTATGGGGCAGGGAATCAAAATACTGAGAGCAAGAGGAAAGATAAACAGAACCTTCCTTTATTTCTTCCTTTCGCCAACAACGTTATCTGCATAACCCTGTCCACTCTTCATCTGGTTTGTCTGGGACTCAGCAGTGCTAGAAACAAGAAAACAAAACAGATATTCACATCAAAAGACACAGCTTTTTGTATATATTTATATGTAATCTGTTTATTAAACTTTATTTATCTATTTCTACTCTTCATTAGCTTGCTTACACATCCCAAAGTTTTTTTCCAATAGTTTTATCTGTTCCATTTGTCAAACTTTGGTTCCCTGTCCCCACTTCCAGCTGCTCCCCTGTTGTGATTTATACAGGTTTGGAATTAATTATAGCTGTTTAGTTTCACTGCTGCTGCACCCATTTGTAGCAGTCCCCAGATATGTCAAAGAAGCCCCGTTTGTAGACTAGCCTGGAGAACTGGTGTTAGCTGTACCTTTCAGGAAATGTAAAATCAACTGTGGTGCTCTGGGTTTTTTAGTTTCGTCTTGCTAAGGAGCCCAAACCCATGACCAATTTAAACTTTTGTTGTTTGTTTCCTAGTTCCAGTTGAGGCTGGTAAAAGGTGATGCTGTTAGTAGTCTCTGTTCTTTGCTAGGAGGAGAGTTGCTGCCTTTGCCATCCTTTTGGGTTTGCCCACGTAAAGGCATCTTCACATCCCCTTCACTGCAGAGGAGCCTGGCTTTAGGTATCTGACACAAATATAGACCAGCATTGACTACTGCAGTGGAGATTACTCCCGTGTTTAAATGAAATCTCTGTCTGGTAACATCTCGGTATCTGAGGGCCTCCTGTTAACGTAGCTGTCACAGTTCCCTGGACAGCGTGAAGGCATTTTTATCTGGTTTTACAGTTCATAAAAAGAAAACAAAGAAATACATTTCCAAAGCAGCAACTCATTTGACTTGTTTCTATTTTGGGAAGCCCGTTTCGAGGCGTTAGCCAAGCTGTCAGGCCGGCTTGCCCACGTTCGCAGGGTAGCTCGGCGGCAGCGCCGGGCGCTCATCCCACGCTCTTGACTTCCAGCGTCGCAGCTCTCCTGCGATATAAAGCGCTCTTCCTTTTTCCTGAACCGGTCAGATCTGTCTTGCTCTGTTCTCGTTCTGAAGTTCAAGCTGAGTAAGCGTAGCGTGTGTCCTGGCTGCAGACCCTTCCAACGCTGCTGAAGCGCTGCAGCCTGGCCGGTCGCGAGGGCTGCCCTTGGAAGGGAGCAGCTTGCTCACCTTGCAGCGCGGCCGGCGAGGTGCGGTAGATGGCATGGAGCACGTCAGTGTCGTCAAGACCACTGCGATTAAATTGCTGTGGAGATAGGGAAAGCCATCTGCTATTTGTTCCCCCTGCCTGCTCGCTATTCAGAAAGCCGGTGCCGGACGTGACTGCCAAGCCTGGCTGACTAGATGCCAGGCTGTCATGTGGAGCTGGGTCTGGGTCAGAGGTTTGGTGACCCGTTTGCAGGTGACATTGTACGTACGTGCGGAAAGGGCTTGGCTGTCGGTTGACGGAGGGAAGTTGCAGCGAAGGGTGTGACGATCGCTGGAGCACGCCTTTTACAGCTGGTGTCTTTGCACTGCTGGGTGGTGATCCTAGCTGAGCTGATAATATGTTCTCGCTCTCTTCAGATATATGGCTGCGAGAGCTGGTCTTGTGCCTGCTCCTTCCCTGGAGAGAGCGAGGTGTGTGGGACTTATCCCAGCATCGCTGTAAGACGACGACCTGAGGCTGCTGCTGTGCCTGTGGCGGGTTGGTGATCAGAGGGGTGTGCATCCCCTCCATGCTGACAGGCTTGGGGCAGGCTACCGGGGTGTTTGTGTGGGGCACAGGGATGGGCGTGTGGGCTGCGGGCAGTTCTGCGGGCTTCCCAGGTCACGAATAGTCACTGTCAATCTTCTGTGCAGGTTCCTGAAGTCCTTTGATATACTGTCTAATATACACTGGGAACCAATATCAAATTCCTTAAACAAACACAAAATGTTAAAAGAATATTACAACTGCTGAAATGCTAAGGTTAAGGATCCAGGGTTTAGGAAATGCCAGAAGCAACATGTCCTAGGTGTCTGCTTTTTGCATTTTGTGACGTGTTTTTGTCGTGATGATACAGTTTTTAAGGGCATGATCATATACTGGTTTTCCTATGTTGGCCTTGTACAGCAGTGAATTAGCAGTGGTTATTTAAGAGTGTGTTCTATTAAAAAAGAACGGTATGTGAGACTCTAAGCTTTAGTTATTGCACTTAATTCCTCTCTAAACACAAATTTCTTATTTCCTCTTCCTCCTGCCCCCATGGATTTTGCCGCTTGGGTCCTTCACAGTGAGCAGAGCCGATCAGTACAATCCCGAAATACTGTATTGGCAGTAATGTACCTTCACCTCATGTCTGGATGAGATTTGGTGGATTATGGGGATGGTATAATCTCAATTATAACAATAAGGGACTGAAACACTGGGAAAGTGAAAAGTATTTTACCAGCTCTGTGCATAAAATATGAACCTGATTATTGGGCAAACACTGTGTAGTATTTTATCAGTTCAGAGCTTCCATATCCTAATGCTATCTCTTTTTTATACCTGGGTGTTCATCCCAGTCCTGTTACGGTTGTTGGCTCTGCTCTTCAGACGTTGTTCTTTGGAAGCAGTTTCCATCTCCATGTTCCTCCATAGTCCATGCTCTCAACCCCACTTACAGGTTCCCTCCTTGAGCCTTGTTATGTTCCTCTCTCGTTTGGTTCTTCATCTTGCTTATTCCACCGTGGTACAACTCAGCTTTGGAATTAGGCACAGGTAGTGTTGTCATTCATAGCACTTGTGAACCAACAGGAACATCGTTGGCACTGGTGGAAGGAGAAGGGTTTTTTTATATACAACTGTTCAAAATATCGGTTGCAGAGCTGGGGAGCACTCGGTTCAGCCAGGGCTCTGGTACCGAGCAGCACCCTCGCTTGTGGGAGCGGAGAGGGGAAGCATGCAGGAGGTTGGGCTCGGCAGATCTCAGCTGCTGAATTTAAATGTTCTTACGGAGCGTGTATAAAATGAAGTGACTTTTAAATTGGGTGGGTTGTGAGTGTGTTTTCAGAGAAACCATGTTAAACTTCTTTCTGGCACAGATGTCACTATATTGCTTAATTGTGAGCTCCTTGTTCGAAGCTCTGGAGTGCCAGAGCTTGTCAAAGCAAAGGTCACTGGCCCTTTTGTACGTGGTTGAGTAACGACATAGCCTTCTACCTCAGCTCTGGCATTTTGGCTAAAACATCCCAAAATTTTCAGCCAGAGGTGAGCTCTGGCATTGTGTGCTTCATACCAGAGTACTGAAGTTTGACAGAATGATCAGCAGCTGAGAAGGAGGTATTAGAGTGGGAAATCTCAGTCAGCTTTAATAAAATGATGATGGTGTTTATAAAAATTATACCTGAGATTTAATTATTCCCTAGTGGGGTTTGAAGCTTCCTGTGAGCAACACGAGTGGTGCAGGCACAGCGCTGCCCAGCCCAGCACTCCAGGATGTTTGAGCAGCAAGTGCTCGTGGTGGGCTTACAGTGATGGATTCTGATTGATCTGTGCTAATGCAAGGTTAAAGCTTTGGTATTTGCTTGTGCTCCAATTTTTATACGGTATGCTAATTACTCCTTTGAATTGGAAATGCTTGTCCAGCACAGTGGAAGAGAAATGGGAATTGGCTTTGTGATGCTGGGTTGCAAACAGTGTCGAACCTTTTCCTGTTTATGTCGAAATGCTGTTCTGGTTTGCTCAGGCCAGATTGGGCATCACCGCGTTTTTATTCAGCTCGCAATACGTGTGCCTGTGCACGCATGCATATGCATATTCATACACAGTTGTGATTTTTTATTGTTGTACTAGCAGCGATATTGTCCCGAAGAATTTGTTTTCCTAACATCATGGTGGAAACCTGATGAGGATTCTGGAAATGGATGCAGCTGTCTGAAAATGAAAAGACAAAATAGAAACACAAATAGCTTGCGTCTGTGCAGAGGGGCTAAAAGGTAATTGGCCAAGGATAAATAAATGAGTTTATTTTGAAAGACCTAAAATGGTGACCCAAAATGTTTTGAGAGGTTTTCTGTATGATGACATTTCTATGTTCAAAGTTTCAGTCCAGGAATCCTCAGACGAGAGTGGTAACTGTTGGCAGGGGGGAGCAATGCACAGTTATGCCTGCGGTGGGAAATAATCTCATTTTTAAAAGTGAACATTGCTATTTCGGTTTTTAATTCTGGTAATTAGAAGTAGCAGCTCGTCCTCAGATTGCTTTTCTAACATTAGGCGGTCCAGAATTGCATGAGGTAACTTAATAAGCCATTTTATCCCGAGTGTCTGTAATTGGAAAAATACAGGAACCAGCTAACTGCTATTAATTGCAGAAGCTATTTAAAGCAAGGAAAATTTTGTTTCTCATTTATATACATACAGAACAGTGTTAGTGCTGCAGCGAAGTGATGCGCGTTAAAGGTCTTCCTTTCATATTGTGTATCAAATAGTAATTTATCTTACTGCAAGTCTGTGTCAACCTATACTTCGTTTGCATCTAGCCAGAGCACCTCTCTCGTGTGTTCTCCTTGCCTCTCAGGTGGGTATGGCAGACTCCTGGAGTGCCATCTCTAGTATCTCCCTGCATTCTTGCCAGCCTTTCTGGTGGCCTCCGATCGGTGGAAGGTGCTGCTCTGGTTCCTGCCTTGTGTTACGCCAGCTCTCTACTTGCGCTCTGCCGATGAGATCTGGATGCTGTAAGGATGTTACTGAGGATGCAGTGGGTAGCCAAGGACTTACGGAGATGTCCTGGTGCTGCAGTTTACACGTACATTATACCCTGGGGTGAAAAAAATGCATGGTGGTTTGCATTTTGTGTCAAAATCACTGTTAATGCAGGCTAGGTTCATGTAAATTGCAAATGTAAGCATCTGTTCTCATAGTTTGAAGTGATAACACATTGGTGTTTGTGAGAGATGTGGGAGAGGAACTGAAAGAAACACCACACTTAAGCATGTGCTACAGTTTGCTTCCTAAAATCTGATCTGCTGGTATCCTCTGCTGGACCTCCTGCCTAAGCCTTTTCTTGTGACGGGCCAGATTATTGTTCATAGCTGATTTTCACTTTAGGTTCTTCCAATGGATCCTAATGGATATTTTTATTATTATTATTTTAGCTTTTATTTTACCTTTACTTTTATTCAGGGATCGTTGGGGTAATTCAGCTTGGAAGGGCCCCCAGGAGGTCTCCAGACTAACCTTCTGCTCCAGGCAGGGTGAGGTATGAGATCAGACCATATTACTCAAGGCTTTATCCAGTTGGGCCTTCAAAACGTCCGAGGGCAGAGACCGCACAACCTCTGTGGGCAACCTGTGCCACTGCCAGACTCTCCTTGCAGTGCAAGGTTCTCCTCGTACCCAGCCTGAACCTCCTGCTGCAGTTTATGCCTGTTGTCCCTTGTCCTCCCATTGGGCTCTGCTTTGTAAAGCCCAGTTCTGTGTTCTTGATAACCTCCCCACGGATAGCAGGGGCTGCTGTTACGTGCCCCTGAAGTCATCTCTTCTCCAGGCTGGACAAGCCCTGTTCCTCAGCCTCTCCTCCCAGGGGGAGTGCTCCAGGCCCGACCGTCCTGCTGAGCTCACTCCAGTTTGTAGAGAGAGAGTGGAATACAATAATTGCTTCTCAGTTAGAATTAACGTTGTTTCACTTCTTAGAGATGCAGTTGTCATCTCCTATGCTTGACTGGCTCGTTAACAACTCCTTGCCACCACACTGCCAGTGGGGATGTCTGTCCGAAGTCTTTCTGTTAGCAAATGGACTTGATGTATGGTTCCATACTGGATATCGTTTGAGAGTAGGTGTAGTATATGCTCTTGTGGGGGGTGACAAGGGTGAAGAGATGGATGCCCAGTGATGTTTTCCTCAAGAAAACTCTTAACGGTGAGGTCAGAGATATAGAGCTGGTTATGACTAAGGTCGATTCTTCAGGAAGCCAGAGGTGCAAAGCCTCAAAGTAGAATTGAAGGTGGAACAGATGTTACGCGTGCATTGAAACTTCATTGGGAATTACTATCTGAAAAGGTTTAGAATTTGACCGTTATTTTCCAGATGATCTCTTTTAATGTGGTGAGGTAGCAGATGTGTTTGTTGTAGTCAACTATTTGAAGTCATTTTAGGTAGTTAAACAGATGGATGCGTTTTGAAATTCAGCAGCATCTCTTTCAGCATCTGTAACGTCGTCGTTACATGCACCAACTGGGATAGAAGGGAACAGAGCATCTGATAAGTACTTTGCCAACGACAAGCTGACCCATTTGCCAACAGCCAATAATATGCTAATGTTGTGACAGGAATGATTGACTGCTTTTACAGCGGACTCATTTGAGTTTCCAGGCGCTTGTCTTTCTTTTTTTATCTTGGACTAGCTTGAATACAGGTTGTTTTACTGCTGGAATAAACAGAGCTCATCTTAATTCTCACACAGGAGGTGACTGTGTCTTCAGAACACAGAAAAGCATTCCAGCAGTTGATTTCCATCTATCTAAAAAAAAGGTTGTATATTACAATGATCTTACTACTAAAATGGCGAGAGGAAATATGAAGTACAGTAAAATTATGTCTTAGTGCTATGCCTTCTGTTTGTTGTTTGTTTTCTGGTGAGAAACATCAGCCATATCTGCTTGAGGGTGATGCAGCGTATTAGGGCTTTGTGGTGTTTTGACACTGACCCCTTCCCAAAATATTCCAAACACTGACAGTAGCGTTATTAAAAGTCAGATGATGGCATGTGTGAGGTAGATGCAGTGCTGTCAGGTCGTTATTCTGTAGCTTTAAACAGTGGGAGCTCAATACAGCATCACGGGTAAAATTCAGGATGGCAGGAAATCTTTGGACAGAATAATATCCTGTCACCTTACAAAAGTAAAATCGGTTAAATGTTGAAATAGCAAAGCTGTTTAAGGCAACAAACACCATTAGTCATTACACTGGGAACCTCCTTTGTTTTGGTATGAAACAAAATATTAGGACAACATTCTGTTATTTTTTTATGTCATTTTTGGGTGGCTGATATTACAAAAGCTTGAAAAAAATGAGTATTAAAACAAGAAGAGGGTTATTTATCAGTTTGCTACTGCGAGAATGAGAGAACAAAGGAAATATGTGGAATTTGGAAAGGGAAGCTTGATACTGCCATGCCTGAGGCTGCGTGGTGGCCCTGCAGCTCTTTAGTTTTCAGTCTTCTGTATGAAATTAATAGAGAGATTAAAGAATAACTGTTTCCTGTACGTCTCCTCGCAAAGGGATCTTTGAAGCTTTCTGGTTTAAAACCGAGTGTGATGTTTGGCAGGTGCAAGTAAACCTCTCCCTCAAATGTGATTTTTAAATATAAAATGAACCGGTGCTTTCTGTTGTTTTTCCACAGTTCCTGGAGCAATGATCCTCAGGTTGCCCAGTGATGGAGCATCACACTGGAGGTGGAGGTGGCAGATCGGTTTTTTTGGACGTTGACTCACAAGAATGGTCATGGCTGTTGAGCGGAAGGGTGACTCAAGTTACATCTGTGTAAATCTGAAGACGTTTTGCTGAAATTTTTGACTTAAGAATTTCAGTAGGACCATTAGTGTACCCCAAATTTTAGCTGCTAAGCATGTGCTTTTGTGTTCCGTAAACATCAAATCAGGACTAATCTTTCTTTAAAGGAGCCGTGGAGGTTGGCGACATTCATACAGGGGCATTGTGTTAGGCACTTTCTGTGTTTCCTTTTGTGTCATTGTGAACAATCTAGGTTTATATATGTGTATTTTTTTTTCCTGGTAACACGTTCAGAAATAGCTGGTGTTTCTAACATTGCAATTAATCATTGTGACATTATATGGTGCGCTGCAGGTGACCTCCAGCAGTGAACTGCTCCTGAATGGTGGCCCTGTGGGAATGCTTTCTTTTTTTGGCATCTCGAGACGAAGTGGCAGCCTGCAGACCTTGGTTGTGAAGTGTGCCTGGCAAAGCCTGCAAGTGTGGGACGATATTGGTTGTTCTCTGATATCTGGCTGGCAGCGGGTGAGCACCGTAAGCACGGCTTCCACGGCTCCAGCACTGCGCTCTGCATCGTCACCTGAGTTGGATGCCTGGGCTCAGTATATGAGAGCATTTTTTTAATACAAATTGATTGGTAATATGTACTGCTGGGAAGGGAGATAATGTGAATATGGGACAGGATTGGAATAGTTATCTAAAGAAGATTTTTTTATAAATATTTCTAATTTGGAAGTCAGTTTCTAATGTTGGCTGTAGAGGAGCGATGATTTAGGGCAGGTGACAATCTCACTCTGACATTTAGTTTGAATAGTGATACTTTGCACTTTACAAAATAGCTGAAGTTGCTTAATGATAATTTGGCCAATTTGTGTTTGTTCAAAACTGCTGATGTGGGAGAGGCTGATGGCAGCTGAGGCTGGGCTGGAATGCTTAAGCAGATCCAGTTGAAATAGAGACTTGGAAATACAGCCTTTTCTCCTCATCCACTTCTCAGATGGTTTCTCCCTTTACGCTCTGACAGCTCTTTCAGGTGATGGAGCAGGTGTGTTTGAAACGTGCCAGTGAGGACAGCAAGGTTACAGGAGGTGGCTACCTGATGATATGAGATTGTTAGTTTGTAAGTGGTCGATTTTTTTTCCCCTGCCACTTCTTGAGAAGGCAGGGAGAATAGTAGCGCAGGGAAGAGAGCATTTTTTTAGGTCCTCCGCTTCATATTTCATCTTAACTGGGTGGTTCTGAAAGTCAAGAGTAGTTTATGGTATTTGGATCATCATCACCTTCCTTCTGTGATATTCTCATTAGTCACAGATGTTTTCTTTGCTTTTCCAGATACGTGAAGCCATAGGCAATGTCAGATCAGGCATAAAATAATGTAGGAGCTATTACTGTTAACCTTGTGGAAACAAAGGACACATGAATAGATTAAGAATACCCAGATGCACATCTCTCTTGGGAAGAAGTGATTTGCAAGGACCTTTCTAAAATGATGTTGAAATATTTATTCCAAGTGCTGTTAGTGGCATGGAAAGATGATGTCTCTGCTTACGGTCACAGATGTTAAGAGATGCGTAAGTCAAGGTGAGCTATAGGTTGGCATGACAAAGCTCTTCAGTTAGGATCGTAAAGATTATTCACGCGTGTATGTTTTACACATGGGTCACTGCTGTGGCTACGGTACAGACCTACGGTATGCATCTAAATCCTGCGGCACTGCAGAAAGCATTAACTGAAATAAGCTCTTGCATTCCCCAGCCCTTTCACTCCTTTTCCTGATGAGTTGAAGTCTGAGGAAAGAACTTTGCATGTAAAGTCAGAGGTGGATCTTTTCAAAGCCAATCACAGAGCCCCTCTCAGTGCATCGGTCTCCAGCCAGCTGAGCCCAGTTTTTATTAGATTCTGAGAAACTGATAGGGCTACAGATCCAAAAGCAATGGAAACACAAGGAAATCAAAGATGTGGATGTTGATCAAAATGCATTTGCTAGGACAGTAGAAGCTTGTGTAGCTTTTGAGTGAAGCACTACCAGAGTTAGATTTGTGTAAAATGTCCATGTAGTCCAATGACAAATGCATTAGGAAATAAAAGAACACCAGCCTGGAACGAGGTGGGAGAAGTCTTTCAGTGCAGTCGTGATGCCAGCTCCTACTGCTCGTGCTTACATTACAAAACCATGAAGTGTCCTGGGACAGAAACGGGATTAAATACGAGCGTTGCTCAGAAGATGCACATTTAAAATGGTGCCATTTTGTGTCACCGTGCGAAAGTGCCTGCGTGCATCACTCGTGTGGCTAGCGAATGTTTCTGTGTGTCTGCTGAAAAGGAGTGCAACGGGTGTTCTGGTCCAGGTGGAACTTAGTTTGTGCATTTGTTAAAACATGGCACTGTTATAAATTGAGGTGGAATTAAACTCAGTGTGAATTAGAAATGTGTCAGGGGATTACAAAAGGGATTTTAGATCAGAATTAGTGTAATGCAGACAAGGTTTCTGTGAAAAGAACTGGGAACTGAACCAAGGTTTCCTCCTTTTCTCTCCACTCTATATAAAGAACTCACATGTACAGATTATGATTGCTGTGGCGAGAGGATGCCAAATTATATAATGCTTCTACTGGCATTCCTCTCTGCTAACCTCTACCATTCCTCTTGTGGGAACACAGCAAAGGAATCAGGAGCTTGATCCCATTGACACCTCTGGGTTCTTTCACGAAATGGTAACGTAAATCTGTAGACGGGATCAGGCTTTTCAATATTCAATACTCTGATGAGGGACGGAAGATGGATGTGAATGAGCAAAATGTCTGCAGTATCAAAAATAGGTCCATATTTATTCCTGTCATAACTTCTCCTAAGTTGATGGAGATGTGCCAAGGCTGAATCTGCCCACGTTCTATAGGACAGCCGGCCTGGCAGCAGTCAGGTTTGACGAGAAGACTTTAGTAAGAACCATGAAGCCTGCTGATATTGGCAGTACACAGTGACATTTTAGGAATATTCACCTTGGCTTGAAACGATTTTCTGGGAGATTTCAGATGCATCTGTAGTGCCTAAAAGACGAGGATAGAATTGATCAAGGGATTTTCAAGCCTTGAGTTTAGTTCCATCAGCAGTTCTGATTCACCAGATCAGTTAATGAGGTGTCCTAATTGATATAGTAATTCTGCATAGTTTTTCCACTTACACTAATGTAACATTTGGCTTCACTGAGGATGAGTATTAACCATAAGTTGAAAGGAAGATCTGATTCTCTGATCCTTTGCTACGTTTCATAAAGCTTTTAATTTTACTTGCAGTCCCCCCATGCAATCCATATAGGCATTTTCTTTCCACTTGGGTCTAGAGGCCCCGTTTAGTTGTTAATTAATAGTGTATGAGCAACAAAGGCGACTTCAATAGTTGTACTGTTCCAGAAACACTCATCTCGTGCATAAAGCTCATCTGTTCAAGAGCAGTCAACCCTGGTTTTTGTTCTGTTTACTGGCTTTGTTTTGGGCAATGTGCTGACTTGCCTACAAGCTCTTCAGCTGCAGAGTATTCAAATAGTTTCCACTGATATGTTAAGGCCTCTGGTTCACATCAGTCTGCTCGCGAAAATTTTGAGAATATGAAGCCAGTTCTCGATACCGGAGTCTTGGCAGTTGAGATGACGCTACGTGGTGCTACGTAGCCACAGCTTGAATCCTGAGCAGTGGCGTTTCTTGAGCTTAAACATCAGTCCTATAAGCCAAGTCACCGGGGTTTTTTGCGTGTTTGTTTTTTTCCTAACAGGGAAGTAAAGTGTGTGTTTACAGTGCTTTTCCCTCCATATTCCCCCAGTGGGCGGATGATCGCTGAGCTCCAGGCAGATGAGGGGGGGATGTTGGGGTTATTCAGGCAAAGATACTCATCAAATGTAAAGCTGCAAGGGGGTGTTCCCCGGGTTAGTAGCTTATCTGACATTTGTGGCAGGAAGGGATGAAGCTCTTGCTTTTTGTTTGGATAATTTGCCTGCTTTTTGGTATTATTTACTCATAGCTTAGGTCCAGAAACTGGGTGGATTCAAAACAGGGAATGGGAAAACTGATTGGGCTTTTCAAGGAAGATAGGGAAGACAGGTTCCCAGATCCCATTGACTGTCCAAGAGAAGTAGTTTCTTTTAAAAATCCTAGCCTTAAAAACAGGTGAAATCAGCTATTTAAAAAAAAACAAAACAAAACAAAAAAAACCCAACACCAACACTAGTCACTTCCAAAGACAGGCCAAAATTAGTGTTGCCCATCTTCACAGATACAGCCTGTAATGTGGCGTGGTAACAAGTTATGACCTTGTGGTATGGCTGCACTGCCACTGGGTATGGTGTGTTGCATTTTAGTGGCATTACGCTGTAGTGTTTGGGTCTATAAAGCAAAATTATGCATGACATTAAAAAACTCCAGGTATTAGACGACAATGGATGATTGTTAATGCCAACTTTTCTCTTAAATAGCTGGTTTTTACTGCGGTAGTTCTAGGCCACTCTTCACGTGTTATCAGGAATTCACATTAAGCTTTAGTAAAGAAGGGGGTCCATGTTGTTGATATGGCAAAATGACAGTCGGGAGCATAGACTGAGTGTGTCGAGGAGGGACCATCTTCACTTCAGCAGGCAGGGCTGCACACCGAGAAATGAAGTTGTTTTCTCTCGCTGTGGAGTACTCAATCCACCATCGTCAAAGGATCAGATTCACTACTTGTTAAAGGAGCAATGAAAGGAATCCTTTTCTTTTGCTCAAATTAACTTTGTGTCTGTTTTGGTGTCCTGTAACCTAGCCAGTTTTCCAAGATGAAAACAGAACAACAAAAACTGGCAAGTTCTGAGCGTCTGGGATTGGCGGCCTGGACCTCATAAAACGTGTAAGTGAAGAACAGGACATAAAGCTGTCAATTAGATCTTCTAATAGCTTTTAAACATCACTATATTTTATTACAGACCTAAAATTAGCCCTGTTTTCAGACTTGGATCTTTTTCAAGTTTTTCATACTGCAGCCCAACCTTCTTTTAGCGAGCGAGGCTGAGAGCAGCACTGAACAGTGGAAATGGGATGGGAGCGTTGGACACGTTTCTGCTCCCGTAACTGCCGGTCCTTTTATATGGCAGATCTGACTTCCTTCATCAGGTGGTTGGGCTTTAAAATGTTCTCGATAGTTGTGTTTAAGCTGACGCTGTGCGTGGTGTTCTGACAGGGGGGTGTCTTAGTGAGATGTGCAGTTTCCAGTCTGAGATTAGTGGATAAAGAGACTAGGGTGAAAGCGGTTACTCGTAAAAACGACGACAACAAAAAAATTTCCCGCTTCCAGTTAATACAGAGAGGCCTGCACAGCTGGCGTGTGTGAAAGCAGCTGTGCTGAAAAATCCCAGCAACAACCAGAGCTCCCGTTAGCAACGTGAGCTTCACGTGTGCTGTGGGAACTCGAATTACGCCATCAGGGGTCAGTGCTAAGCGCAAGAGGTGGCAGACTGCAGTGACAGAGTGTCCAGGCTTTGCTTTTGGGTTTAAATGATCCAGTTAATGTGAGATATCTCAACAAACAAAACAAAATAAAAACTAGCAACAACACCCCCACACACACAGTACAGCTAATATCTTGTGGCACTGTGTTCTGTTCATGGACAGAGACCTTTCCACGTTGCAATGCTGACAAAGGGTTGATGATGAACGGCAAACACATTCTGACTTTAATTTCCAGTTCTGCCATTTACTCACTACGTAACCTTGGATAAGTCATTGAAGATGCTATCCTAAGCCTGCTGCCTAACCCTGGAGGCACCTACAATCCAGAAAGGCCTCATTTTCCTATCGGGAAGAGCCTCATTTGTAAAATCCTGGGTTTTGCACGTTCAAAACTTTCCAGAGAGTCGGGGTGTCAAAGAGGCAGGACCCAGCTCTGCTTGGAGTGGGTCGCGGAGCCATGCTTCAGCCTTCCTCCTCAGAGCACTCCTCACAGCCTAGATGGGGCAGGGCGGTGGGGCTGCGTGTCCTCTGTCCTGCCGAGGAGCTCCGTGGGTTGGACGCTCACCCAGCCTGGATTTCAGATGTTTCAAGGGTACGTTCATTGCTTCTCCCTGCTTGCTGGGAGCGCTCCTGTCCCTGCCACCCGGGCGGTGATGGAGGGATTCGGTCTTTGGGCGCTGGGCAAGGTGAGAACAAGGAGCTGAAAGAAGTGCCCCTGTGTGGGAAATAATGTGATACCTGGGGCTGTGATTTTAAAACGCACCGTGTCTCGTGTTGGCTTTGTGAATATTATTCTGAGGCACCCTCCCCTCCCTGTATATACTGTAAGGAGCCTATGTGGTAACTCAAAGCCTTTGGCCATGTGAAAAGTAGGTGCCGTGGCACCGTATGTTCTGGTGCCAAGACCCCCTTCCGAGTCCGAAGGTGTCCCTCGGTGCCTGGAATTTCCACGCCGTGGGAAGGGCGGCCAGGACGGTGCTGTGCGGCAGCAGGGAATGAGGGGTCTGGGGGCTGTCAGGGCCCGAGACACCCGCGCCCCTGGCAGGAGGGCTCCCGGCAGCCGAGCGCGGCGGGACGGGGCGGGATCGCTCCCGGCGCTGACTCAGGTTCCTGGCGGCGCGGGCAGCGGCCGTTTTCCCGAGCGGCAACGACCAGTGAGTCATCTCCAGGTGGTTTGAGCTGAAAGCGCTTTTTTTTTTGTTGTTTGGTTTCGTTCGGGTTTTTTTTTGAATTTCACAAAGCACCTACCTCCTCGCAGCATCTCGCCGCCGCCCGGGGCCGAGCAGCGGGGTCCCGGGCCCCCGCGGGAGCTGGAGCCGCCCCCCCCC
>Ga0065711_1006759_pt1 | contig 16484 bp, 5 predicted proteins | sample Hoacrofraction12_FD_59098 | JGI IMG/M metagenome (GOLD analysis project Ga0065711, IMG submission 59098) | Hoatzin crop microbial communities from Cojedes, Venezuela - Epithelial fraction 12 v2 (version 2) | ecosystem: Host-associated > Birds > Digestive system > Esophagus > Crop | place... | reverse complement strand
GGGGGGGGGGGGGAGGAAAAATAAAAGAATGGTTTACATTGTGTGCTTGAAAAGGAGAAGTTCTGACAGGCTGCCAAAGGTGTGAAATGGCCAAAATGGAAACCATGGTTCATTCCTCATATATTGGTTTGACATCAGTGCAACTGCACTAAAATCAGTTATATGAGAATGTAACTATGTGCTACCAGAACAGGTCCTTGCTATTGAATATTTGCTGAATAGAGGACTGAATAATCTACAGCATTTTTCAAGGTTGGGCAAGTGAAGAAATAAAGGGTATACCTAAGAATGAGCTTCCAGAGTTCTTACGATGTAAGAGTCTGATAAAACAATTGTTCAACTTTTGGTTTAGGACAGGAGGTTTATGTATAAAATGAATTTATGTAATTCTCTGTCAAAACTTCCTAGTCAGCCTGATACTCTAATTGCAGAAGTAAGAAGATGAACAAAACAGAAGACTATTTTCATTCCAATGTGTACATATTTTAAGTGATTACTTGATGTTCTGTGAGCATCGTGTCAAAATTAAGACACAGCTGTTGTTGCAGGATTACAGACCAAAAATACTTCCTTCAGTGGGAGCTGAAGCCAGTCGTTATTTAGTAGAAAGAATTCAGTGTCTCAGTGATTTGTTCCCCTATACATAATGGCACCCTTCTAACTTAATTCTATGCAGTAAATTTATGGAATGAACCCCAGTGAGTACAAACCGAGCTAGTTCTTCTGAACTCAAAGATATTTAAGTTTATGCAAATAGAGAATCAGTCTGTGATTCATAAATTCAGTTTATATATGCAGGATGTACCTTCATTCATAACTAATAAAGTGTGTAAGCCTTTTAAGTAATTTCTAAGTTTCTCAGAGGTTGTCAAGCATTGAAATAATTTCTTAAACAGTACTCAGTCACAACGAGAATGCAGACTGCATACTCTCAAATTGGTAATTGGCTGATGCAAAGTGGGAAAAGTTAAAAGGCTACAAAATCAAATGAAGTTTCACACAGATATTCTGCCTGTTGTGTCTTGCATTACTATTTACAAGTCTCCATATAGTCAGTGCACATACTTTAGTAACAGATAAATGGGAAAGCAGTTCAGCTTGCCTTGAGGAAGAAAATAAAATATAAAAGAGAGTAACCTGTAATTTTGGTATCACTGGCTCTGCACTCAAACACCCCTGCCTCACACTGCGCTTAGTGGAAAAAAACAGTCTGGCTGAAGTAAGAATAATCACACAGAAAATTGCTAGAAGGAGGTAAAATCCAATCCGATGTTCTGTGTGGCTCAGGACTTTAAGAAGAAATTGCACAGCTCATGCCAGGTTTCACACTGAACCAATTAAGAAATCAAGAAGTGAAGAAAATAGAATCCCCACTGAAAGCAAAAAAGGATCTCCTTGGTTTTTATTTCTTTGCAGGCTTTATGTTATTCTTTTACAAAGACCTGAGATTCAGAATGTCATATGGTTTCTGAGAGAGGAAAAACTAAACCTTAGGAACAGATCTCTGAAGTTATACAATTCTGATAAATTCCTCTAGCTCTTGGCAATCTTCCGGAAAAAACAGAGGGACAGACAGAATAATCATCTATTCTATCTCTGTTCTTAGTTTCCATAGACTTTTGATGTTGTTTTCCTTCAGATCCCTTTTAATGAGCTCTAACTCTTGGCTCAGCTCTTACTGAAATGCACTTCTGGTATTATTCTAGACTTTTCTTAATGATTGTTTTCATGGTAAATTGAACATTTGTTCAAAAGCCTGTTGCAACCAGAGGAAGTTTTTCTTGTCTCTTTTTGTTAATAACTTCTATAGGTTTTTGTTAAGGATTTTGAAGAATACAGATTACAATAAAAATGAAGATTTAGGCTATGAGCTGCAGGTTTGTGGAACCATCATGTCCTCCAAATGTTCCAGCAAGGAGAGAGAGGATCAGGCTAAATTTCAGTTGCAGACTTGCATCTGTATTTGAGCATTGCATTTCTAATTTTGTGAGTTCTGTTTAGTCAAAAAACATTGGCTGAATACCTGTGTATTGAAACCAAATCCATGGAATGCAGTATTTTACTGAGTATTTGGAAGATGCAGGTTTTAGTTTCTTTAATGTAACATCTATATCATGTAATTATTACTTTTATTTATTAGAATCACAGCTTTTTCACAAATTAATGTGTCAATTCACCATACACTTCTCTTGTAGGTTGGTCAAGTGAATGCTGATGCATTTATGATGTTTATATTGAAATGAAGGTGATCAATTCAGAAAAAAATGAATTAGTCCACTAATTCATGCAAGAGCCAAGTGAAATTTCAACCTTTGTCAAGTTGTGTTCTCTCTAATTTTCTAACAGTGCTTGAATACCTTTGAAATCCCAGAGAATCCACGGGGGGGCAGTAAGAGTAAAGATGGGATCTTTCTAATCCCACAAAGCCGGATTTTTGTCATCCTGCAACACAGAATCTTTCAGCATGAATAGCTATGCTGATAACATGGGAAAGTCATATGCTGTTTAACAAGAGTCAAAGTAGCACAATCGATGTGTATTTAGTGGGGAACCCTGGGAGGGCAGTGATGCCAGATGTACACAAGGAGCACTGAAGAAATTATGGAGAAAAGAAGCTCTAAAAAGAATGTACAGACCACACCGCATTCAGCTGATGCTGCAGTGCGCCCTAGCAACTGAAGACACTAATACAAGGAGATGTAAGGAACATATTCAAGCACAGTGGCTAGTTGTATACTGTGTGTGAAGGGTATAGGGTAAAGCAATAAAAAAAGAACCAAAAAATTTCTTTACTTGGTAAAACTAAAATTTCTACCTCTTCTCATAGCCAGTTCTCAGGATATATTTTTACAATTATCTTTTTACGGCTAAAGTGAAGATTTTTCTATCCTGCAGCCGCAATAAAGCACAGTGAATATAACTTGAAATAATAACAAGAGTTTTAAAATTCAGATTCTGATATAATTTATCCCAATTTTATTTATTATAGTAAAATGTAATGTATAAATAATTATGGTTTATTGTTTAATAATTTTTCTTTTATTAAAGTAATGAATGTAATAACATTCTTCCCAGATATTGCTTTAGAGATACAATTATATATTCTTATTAATATGCTGTTCTGTACTTCTAAAATATTAAAAAGCATAGAAAATAGGTCACACAGCAATTTGATCATGTAACTAAGGTAATGACTTTAGCGAGGCCAAAAGAGGGAAGTGTACACATTAATTTTATTTATGTGTACATAAATGAGTAAATGAACAGGGCATCAGCTATTGCCATGTATATATATATATTTGTGTATATTTACCCGTTCCTGTGTAAAGATTGTGTGTTTCGACTACTGATGTCAGTAGAAGCATCCCTTCTGTTGTCTGTTTCAAAGCAGGCTTTGAAATGAAGATAGTGCCTTCTTTTGGTTTTGTATATATTCTGTGATAGACACCAGTGGAAACATCTTGCTGATTTGCATTGCACTGGAGTCCATCCATCTCAAGAGACTTGGCTTCAGTGTGCTTCGTACTGTTTATTCATTGATTAAAGAAGTATGTGTACAACTCAAAATTCAAGGAAGCTTGCATTACCAATTAATGAAAAAAAATCAATGAGGTTTTAGGTACATTAAAAGTCTTCTAATGACAAGTCCATGAAATGGCACACTCAGATGAATCATTAATGAGGGCTGCATTTTGTTATCAATTTGCAGTAGTGTGATCTTAACATGTAGTTAAAAACCAATAGAAACAATGGGTACTGTTGAGGTGTTAGAGAATAAATATTTTTTTTTTACAAATGGATACTGGAAAAAATATTCAGAAAAAAATACTGAATGCGATATTTAAACTATGCACTTTTCTTCCGTGAAATGTATACTAGGAGACTATAATTTGTGTCCTGCTGTGGAATGAAGCTGAAACTTCTGAACCTTTTTGAAAGCAAGGATACACAGTTGTTGAAATTTTCTGTTGGAGGAACAGCTACATAAATGGGGCTAAGGGCTCATCTTCAAAATTCAAATGTCTGAACCTGATGCAGGACAGATTTTTTAGTCTGAATACTTTGAATCTCACACTCATCAAAGGGATACTATCATATTAAGCATCCTGTTTCATAGTGTCGTGTTCAGAGGAGGGTATTCAGCCTTCATGACTTAATCCTGTATAGAAGACAATACCTACATTCCTTGGATGTTGCAAAGTATTTCTAGAAAAAATAATCTTGTCTACATTAATTGCTTTCTTTTTAAACACTGACAGGCATTGGGCACTGACCACCTCTCTAGGAAGCCTGTTCCAGGCTTTGACTGCTCTCTCAGAAAAGAAAGGCTTCCTAATGTCCAGTCTAAACCTCCCCTGGCACAGCTTTGAATCATTCCTACTCATCCCGTCATTGGATCCCAGGGAGAAGAGATCAGCACCTCCCTCTCCACCTCCTCAGGAAGCTGCAGAGAGCAATGAGGTTGCCTGTCAGCCTCCTTTTCTCCAAACTAGACAAACCCATAGTCCTTAGCCGCTCCTCAGAGGACATGCCTTCCAGCCCTGTCACCAGCTTCGTTGCTCTCCTCTGGATGCATTCAAGGACCTTCTCATGCTTCTGAAATGGTGGGGCCCAGAACTGCACAGCACTTAAGGTGAGGCCTGTATATATAGAGAGCGTTGATATCTATGTAGAGTTCATGTGTATCTCTATGCGGTAGATATGTATATATGTGTAGCAATGCGGTCTAAAATGACCACATGCACAGCTCTGAAATTCAAATGCCATGATAAGACCAAAGTGTGTATTCAATTTAGTTCTAAATTCAAAATTTTGCCCAGAACAGGTTCATCTGACTCCTCAAAATTAGTGCCACTGAAGTCCAGTTCTGCTTTCTTATGCACTTGATAGCTTAGCTTTTAAAAGTCATATATGAGAGGTCAGGCTACCTGATTGCCTAATTTACACTTATACACACACACAAAAGAAAAGAAAAATTATACTCTTTCTTCTTGGTGGTATGAAGTCAAAAACTACATAAAAACTTGAAGTACACTTTTTATTTTCTTTCTCTGGCAAAAATTCATAGATTGCAGCAGTGAATTAATTCAGGTATTTTGTACACATTATATTCAAGGTAGTGTTCATTGGGGCTTATAAGAGAAATTACATAGCCCTCACTGATAATTATAAGACTTTATGCAGTGATCTTGTGTCTAACCTAAATCTTGCACCTTCTTCACTTTTGGTTACTCTTCAACATCCCAGATATCTACAAACTTAATTATTCCATCATTTCAAAGGACTGATGTGCTTTACCTATGTCATGATTGTTTGCCTATAACCAATCCATATCTGAAGCAATTACTTTTAGACGTCTTCTAATAAGGAGACACTTTCATGGTATTTTGAAATTGTAGAGGGATAATTACAACAGCCAGAAACCACCCCGTGGTTACCTCTTTCTGTGCAGTTTGCCGAAAGCACTTCAGGTTTGTTAAAAGTAAATGTGCAGAAGATCTGCCTCCTGCCAAAGGTAGTGCCCTCTTGGCCAGGTTTATGCATCATGTTGACCTTGCCTTGGCAAGATTACTCATGGTTTTCATTGGGGCTACTTTGGAGTATCTACAGTTGAAGGAAATAATGTGATTTGGTTTTGTTTCTTACTCAGATTTTGGCCAGATTCTGCAGTATTTGTTCTTTGTCCCTCAGCTGTTCTGCAGTTGCATCATGATGGAATGTAGTAGGGAGACTGTTGTAATTGTAGGACAACAATTCAGCTTTAGGATATTTGGATGTTGCTTTTTTTAAAAAAATTTTACATATTTTTACCTGATGATACTGGTTCTGAAAAGCTACCCAAAAACCAGAGGGTCATAACCAAGGCATTGCTCCTGAAAGTGGGTTCTGAAATTGTTATTCCTATACTATACTGTAGTTATAGGTGGTCAGATTTTTTCAGTGAATCTCCTCTTCACTGAGAATGCTACTTAGTAAAAATGACCAGATTTTGCTGTATCGATTTGACAGAAAATGATAAAGACATGAAGGGAAAGTTTCTACAACAGCAATTAGCCCAAACATGTCAATGCTGACTTGTAGAAAAACAGCTTTAGGCTCATGTAAATGAATTGATCAGCACAATTCAGCACTGTTTTCATCACAGGCTACAGGTTGTTCTGGGAGACTGGAGAAAGGGAAACAAATATAAATCTTTCAAACTACACTTGTTCTGAAAGGCAGTTTGGTTTTGTTTTTAAAATATCCCCAGTTTCACTGTACAAAGATACATATTCAGAATTGCTTTGGCTGATGTACCCAGAAATTCATTGAGGCAAAAGCCCAGTTCTGACAAAGACTGTGTTGGAAATAAGCTCTGAAAGATTTAGTTTGAAAGAAGAAGGAATACAAAACTGTGAAGAAACTAGAGTTACAATGCAGTATTGTGAATATTTATTGTATTTTTAAAAGACACAAGTCGTTTTTTTTGTACCGTTTTGAAATCGCTTCTCTGATAAAACTTTAGGAGAGCTTTAAATGAATTCAGTTCTTATTGGTCTTTAACTACATTTTACCTTTCCTCTCCCACAAGATCAACCATATGGATAACACAAGCTTCTGCTGTTCAGTACTTCTAGCCCTTTATAGAGAACTACTGCATGACTGGATTTTTCCTCCATGGATATATATATTTGTCTCAAAACTCATCAGGAGGATTTAACACCTTAGCAGTATTTTCATATAAATAGTCCTTTGAGAGCAATGGTGCTGGAAAGGATTTTCAGATTTGAATAGTGTGAAATATGAAAAGTAAGCCTGCATTTGATCAATTTCTAATGGGAAGAAGTACAGACCTTTTCTTACAGCACAGTGAAACGTGACAGCAATAGAGGTGAAACTGTTAGTGATCTAAGGAGGAGGTAATGTAGTAATCCTTGCAGAGTATGTGCTCTGTTGTGTTGCATGAGAGGCTTGAAAGTGTCTAACCAGAAGAGTTCGTAACAAGGTAAGAAGATCTCAGACTGAAAGAATTAACTTGTTGAAAATGACAACCTGAGAGAGTGCTGGAGGTTGTAGATCGAAACTATCTAACAATATGCTTCATTGAGCCTGCTGTAAGTATGAATTTGTAAGTATGAGAACATGTAAGTTTGACTTAAAATACGGAAAAATTAAAAAAGCTTTAGATACAAGGCATAATCATAAATTAAATACGACATTAATGATATAACCAGAAAAGCTGCTCTGAAGGCTGTTGCTGGATTTTTAGCACTATTCACATGGCCTAAGGGTTCTATAAACCAATAGAAAATTCAACAATACTCATTTTGATCACTGTATAAATGGATGAAAGTACTTCAGAAATAGATTTTCATTTAAATTTGTGTGTCTTTTTTGCTGACATTCCATTTTTGTTCTCGCTTCATATTTTAGCCAAATTTGACAAAACCAAACAGAGCCTTCTGCTCCCATCTGTATCAGGGCCATTATTATGTAAAATTTTCTGTATGAAAGCCATTTTACTTTTGCCCTCAGAAAATGTACTTGAACATTATTATTTTTCTTTTGAATTCTACTCTTTAAAAAAAAAATCATAGAGCACATAAAATACTTAAGCAATTGCCTTTCCTACTGTGTCTTTGAAGCATTAGTTATTATTTAAGTATGTTGTCCTCTTAAATCTATCTTCCACTTGCTAATAGACCTAATGAATAGAACATCAAAGAACATTTTATCTCATCATTCCCAAGATGGATAGTATTTGGATTCATGCAGGTTTGTGTGTGTAAACTTTTGTATGCTGCTTTATGCCAAAACTAATATAAACATAGTCCTTTTTCAGAAATAAAACTTTTTTTCTGAAATATTCTAGCCTCTGAAGTGCGAGACATTTTGAAAATACAACCCAAACTTGAAATGATCTTCTTGTACCAAACAGAAATTCACCTTCCTCTTAATATTGTGTGTCTGCTGTCTGCAGATATATTTGTTTTTAATATATTTAATATTTTTAGTACGCTTAACCTAGACTTAGGTTATTTGGCTGTGCCCTTATACATCAGGAAGATGTTTTAAAGGTCACTGTGATATAGTTGGTTGCTGTTTTTTACTTATTTTAATGTGAAATGCTATTTTTTTTGGAGTGATTACTTTCTGGTAGAAGTGATTTGTTTGGTTTGTCATACTTTGGGGTAGAGTTTCCCATAAAAGTCAGAAGAGGTGGAGCATTGCCAGTGCATTTCTGGGAACAGGTAGCAAGCCAAGTGTGTCACTCTTATTGAGTACACAGATGTGCTACTGGCTGTGGGCATATTTTGACCTGTCTGTTCATTACAAGGGTTTGATCCTGAAATACACAGGTCATCTTAGTCTTGTGTCACTGGCAAAAATTCTAGGGGAATTTTACTTAATTTAATCTACTACCAATTAAGATAAACTTAAAAAAGAAACCTACCATTTCTGTGCAGTGTACCTTGATGAGTATTCATCATAGCTGTGGTTTCTTGTAGAAACAGCTGGCACTAAATCTTGATTTGATACTTGTGGTCGGAGGAAGATATAAACATGTTTCTGCTTAGACCTTAGCTGAAGGCTGCTCTTTTTATCACTGGGGCCTCTTTGTGGATTGTGAGCTACAAAAGATGCAGAGCTTTGCCTTTTCTCTCTGTTCGGTGGTTTAGAACTAGATTATTATGCACACTAATAAAAATGTAATAGAGAGCTTCGTTGTCAGAGGCACGATACATCTTGTGAAACCTACTCTCAGATTGCTTCAGTTTGTACCTTATGGCTAGGCTGGAAGCTAAAATTAAGATAAACTAAGACTGCAATGCAAAAAAGCAATTGTATATTCAATTTTATTTAACTGCAGGAAAATGCCCTCCTCTGAATTAAAATTTAGTTCCTAAACAGTAAACTTTGCAGACCTGTATAAAATGGAGTGTATGTGTTGTGCGGTATGATTATTTACCAGCTGCCTAAGCAGTTTCAAGTGGTTTTCAAACGTTAGACTTGTGCAGGGTGCTATATCTTAAAAATGATTTGTATTGACTCTAATGAAAGACCCTACCAAAAGTCAAAGTGATATAGTACAAACAACATATCCAGAAATAATAAGAGGGTTTTGTTAATGGTCCTTCCTGCTTTAGCCCATTTTTCTTGACAGAAATATTCAGAACATACAAAGTGAAAAAGTATAATTGATGTTTATAGACAGAAAAAAACACAGAAGACGGAAGTTTAGCATTTAAACAGGTACGGTTACAAAAATGCACAGTTCTTTGCTCTTGGAGAATCTAATCTAGAGGGATGCTGTGGACAGGGTTAGCAAACTGCTGGGCTCTGCTTCTGTGAATCTCCTGGGAAAATTTTAAGTTATGTCTCCAAATACCAATGTAACTAGGTGTCTTAAGAGGTTTAAAAGTTTTGGAGATACCACATATTAGCAAATTACACATCCAAAGATTAACTATATTCTGTTTTCTAGTTTTCCTTTAAATTCTGGCTCAAAACACCAGGTTTAAATTTCTACCATTTGATATGATGGCATGCAAGTTGAAATCAGACTCTCTAAGTGGAAAGAAATCTCGGTTAAATTTGACCCCTGCTACCAATTGATGGTACAATGTCCTCACACAGATTACAACCACTTTAGTATTTCAGTAAATTGTTCATTAAATGAACGCTGTTAATATCAGATACATTTAACTTACTTTTTCTATTACTTTAATGCATCTTTTTATACTTAGTCAGGGTTATATATTACTAATTGCTTGACCCAAGACTGCCAAGTATATTATTATATACTGGAAGCATTTTGGGTACTAATTCTTTCCAATTTTTTATAACATATGCTATGTGATGAAAATCACTAATAGACAAATGTCAATGGAAATGTTAATACATTGAAAGAAGAGAAAAATAACAATTCAGGTCCTGAATACATGTTATTATCAATGTCTTAATCATGTCAGCATCAGAAGGTCCATCTTCAAGGCTCTTGCTGTAAAATACTATGATACTTCATGATACAACAGAATGTCAAAATTGTAAGGAGATGGTTTGTAAGAACATAGTCATCATCTCATTCAGCCTTCAGAAATATTGTCACTTAATGCTAGGGTCTTCTTTTATAACTCAAACTTTCAATTTTTATGGTATGCAATATGGTTTTTTGAAAAAAAATATGATCTGGAGGGTGCCTAAACTCTATAGATTTAGGTAACATTCAACAAACCATTTCTTCCAAAAATGAGAAAGCTTTGTAGAAACAATAATATTGATTTCAGTATCTGGCACAAATGCTTTGTGAAATGCTTTCATTTTGGGACAATGCTTCTAATTTGAATGTAATCTAAATCACAAAATGAAGGTCAGTGGAAAGTTAACAGAAAAATTTCATGAAGCATTGCACTTCTGGATGAACAGTAATTTGGATAATTCTGAAATGAATCTCTGTAGGTATTTTTCTGCTGCATACATCTCCTAAAAGCTACCTTCAGGTCAACCTGAAGTGAAAAAGAAGTAGGAAAAGAATAAAATGCTAGAACAAAACCAACAAAAAAATCATAATTCATGTTGTCAGCCTAGCAACAGAATCACAGAACAGCTGAGGCTGGAAGGGGAGTTTGGAGATTGCCTATGACTGCGTGCTGCTGAAAGCAGAGTCAGCTTGAGTCCGTTTTCCAGGACTTTGTCCAGTCAGGTTTCAGATATTTCCAAGAATGGAGACTTCATGATCTCTCTGAGCAACCTGCTTTAGTTGTTACAGTTTCTTATCATCCTCACAGCCTTGTCCAGCTGAGTTCTGAATATCTCCAAGGCTGGATATTTCCCAACCTGTTTCAGCAACCTCTTCCAGTGCTTAACGACCTTTATGGTAAGTTGGTTTTTTTTCTTCTAATATCTAGTCTGATCTTACCACAACACATCTTTGAGAAGAGTCTGACTCTCTCTATACCCTCTCTTTTAAGGAGGGTTGCAGTAAGCAGTATGATGTCTTTTTAGCTTGCTTTCTTTTTATGGTAGCTCTATTCCGTATGTCTATGGTATTACGTATTAACATTCCAGTCTCTACAAGAATATTGCAAAATTTTTGTTAAGAAACTAAAGTTACTTATTGAATTTTATTTATTTTCTTCTTACGAAGTTCTTTGAAAAATTAAAATAAAATATGTAGAGAAGTTCCTTGTTTCTGATCAAAGCAGGAAATCATAGTCTGTGCATTACAGAAATTCATACATGGACTTAACTAAAACATAATTTCAGAATGCTGTTTAGCATTTTTGAGACTCTGTGCATTTTGTTTCAAATACAAATATTTTGTGTATTTTGTGTATACCTTGAAGTAATTTGGACAAAATGGCCTGTCTTAATAAGAGTTAGTTTTTAAAAAATGTGCCTCACAGTACATTTACTTCCCATCTATAACGACCATCCCTAAAATCCTTACAGCTGAGGTTTTGTAACAGCAAATGGATTTGTAATAGGAAATGAAAACAATTAATTTGATGTATTAAAATGTCTGTTGATAGAAGTATGGTTCCTGAAAATATCTGCTTGTTTTAGGTATAAGTAGGGGCTAAAATCATCATCGCTGTCAGAAGCACCTGGACACAGGATCATGCATTTTATTTCTTCTTGGTAACAGAACCTGTGTTAGCCTTTCAACAACTACAATTTTGCCAGGCATTTGTGATGGAGTACCTGCATATGGGCATGCAAATCACTCTGTCTCCTTCACACAGCAATGCATGTCTTCTTTAGTGGCTAGAATATACTTTGGCAGCATAAATGATTTACAAAGGCTTTTTTCAGATCTATTAATACAGATCAGCGTAGACTGAAGAATTTGTAACGCGGCAACAGCCTCAGACATGGTACAATATGGTACAGAGCAGCTTCCCCAGCAGGTGCTGGAGCAACGGTCCTTGCCGGGGTAGAGGCTTTGGCCCAGACTGGTCATCACACGGTGGGTGGAGCCCTCCTTGCTCCGGGCTGCACGGTTTGCCTGTGGCCTCTCTCTGACAGAGATGTCCCTCTGTCCTGCAGGAGGTGTGCTGTCTTGGAGAAGTGCCACCAAGTGGAGGAGTCACAGGAGCTGCGAGCAGGCTGAACAGAGTCAGAGAAGATGGAAGGGAGACAGACAGGTTCTTCTCTGAGACTCAGTATCTTGAAGATCCCTGGACCCCGTCTGCAATAGAGAAGCAGGCAGTGTCCACCTCTAGCATCTGAATTCCATCTCTCTGTGTGGGAAACCCACCGAAATGAGTCAATGGGAGAGGCTCTCCAGAGCACTTGAAAAGTGATGGAAGGTCACTGCATAAGGGGCGTGGGACGCACTATAGAATGCAGGTAAAGAATGTTTTGGGAAGACTCCCTATAGGATGTTTAGAGGAGGAAACAAAGGTGGGCAAAGGCAGGAATTGTATCAAGTGGTCTGGGTAGGAAAAAGGGGACAAAATGTCTGGTCACATCTAAACAATTTGCTGTTCAGTATGCTTGCCTGGCCATGCCCTGCATCTCTTCACTGCAGACTGTCCTGACTTGTCATTAAACCCCATTTGTGTTTCCCCGTGTACAGAGAGCTAAATGCCAGCAACCAGGGGAGGAACCAAGGGTCGTAGAAGCCCATATGTCTGTGATGCCAGCACCCAGAGACCAGAGTAAGCTAAAACTCATGTGCCAGCTACTGAAGTGGGGTCCATGTGTCGTATGACCTACCTGTGGTGCCAGCAATGGTGGTGAGTATGGGTATGTATGTCAGTGGGTGTTTATGGTCAGACTTGCTGGTCAGTAGAATCGGTGGTTTGAGAGGACGTAAACTGGAGGTGTTGCTTACTGGAGGAACCAGCAGGTCTAGGCCCACTGCTAGAGAGACTGTGGGGTCGGGGGGTGCAATGAAAGGCCTTCTTGTATGTATGCCTGTGGAGAAGGGTGGTGTGTGTCTCCACGAGTAGAGGAGTGTGTACCAGCAGATGGACTGGGACTGCGGGCCTCAGCAGGTCACACACCCGGGTGTCAGGGGAAACTGAGGATCTGGTCCCGTTACTGCATAGATTGTGTGTCTTAAGACCAGTTACTAGAATGATGTGAATTGCATATATGTATACATTTCCCGTCAACAGACCTTTATCCTGGCTGGTTCAAGAGTGGAAAAGGATGAGGCAATTGGTGTTGCTTGTCTTTGTGTGAATGTTCAGTGTTTCTGTCTGTGTTGATCTGTGTGGCTGTGTGTACACATGTTTTGTTTTCACAACCTAAAAAGTTTCTCAGACAGAGATGCTCTCTTTTGGATAAGAATTAAGTCCTTTTATATCATAGAGACATAAGAGGGTGTAGGACACCACCACTTCAGGCAGCCAGTAGATGCTGTTAATTTCTATTTTTCACCTGTAGCAGCCAATAGATTATGACATTTTCTGTTCTTTCAGACCAATTTTATTTTCCCAGTCTGTGTCCACTCATTCAGACGATAAGTTGCTGTTTCTTGGTTTTGCACTTATCGATATTATCTAGGGATGTCTCTGGTTTCCAGGTACCGCAGCTGTACTTCACAAAGGCCAGCTGCACTTTTCAAGGGTGTTTCTGGTTCCCAAGCCTAGCTCCTAGGCTGGCAGGAATTTTCTTCTGTTCAGTAATTTCCCCCTTCTAACCAGGCCACCCTTCTGGCTACTGACATCAATTGTGCGAGAGAGTGAGAGAGTGTGTGTGTGTCTGTCTGTCTGTCTCTGACTATTTGGAATCCATGCTCAGCCTTGCTACTGGTTTCACCTTAGGGGTAAGGGGTTGTGGCAGCCTTACTTCTATCAGACTACCAGACGTAGCAACTGCTAAAATGTCTGTAGTCCTGGAGCTGGTTGACAGCAAAGTTGGAACAACATAGAATGTGTACCTAGAGCAGTGTACTTCTGTAAAATTGTGTATACCTGGTTGCATTTCCAAGAACAAAATGGAATTTTGGAATTTCACAACTTGTACTGAAGGTGAACTTCAGAGATAGTTTGCTGAATAGTTTAGCAGGGTGCTGTACATCTTTTTTTTCTTTCATAATGAAAGAAGAAACTAATATGTGCTATTCCTAGAAAGCAAGACATGTACAGTTCGTTTAATAACTTGTGTTCTGTAAGGTCGTAAAATATTTATGTTCATTGCAAACATAGGATGCACAATTCAGTGCAATCATCTTGGTCTCTCTGTAGTGATTCCCTTCACACTGATGTACAATAAAATAATTCTGAAATCCTTAAATTAATATGACTCCATTTATTGGATTCATTGTTCTAACAGTAGTCTGGAGAGCTTGGGAGAACGACTCCAATAGCAGTTTATGGAAAGTGTGAACAGGAACAACCTGATCATCTGCAGATGAGTTTGATGAGAGGAAAGTTTTACTTTCCGCTGAGGATGAGGAGAGAGGTGACTATATGGGTCAGCTGCTGTAGCTGGGATGACTGCTGTCAGAACACAGGGCTGGTGCAGCTGACTTCAGAAGCATGAGTTGGCTGCAAGGAGTCAGGGTAAGAAGGGAATGATGGTAGCAGGTGCATGAGGACCCCAGACCATCTTTTTCTTCTTGTTTAGTTGCATACAACCTTGTAGCCTGAAGGCTCAAACTGTTAATCTCTTTACATCTGGCAGTCTTTCCTCATGTTCTTGGCATGTTCTATCTTTCCAATCTATTTTGCAATTATTCTTATATGATGGTGGCGTATTATCTCTAATAAACAGACTATGTCCTTGATTTGGCCTCACAATTTCAGACATTCGTTTAAATAAATGTAAACCAAAAAACCTACATCATACACACTGAATTACAGGATTCTACTTCCCAAATATCAGAAAATAAACTGTCAGGTCAGGAAAAATGGCTCGAGAGGCAAGACATATGTCATACCCAGTTAAGCAAGCCTTACTTGGCTCCCTGAATTCTCAGCTAGTGCTAGAAAGGAGGTGATTTCTCCTTGTTTGGCTTGTAACAGTATTTCAAGAACTTGAAAAGAAAATTACTGATGGGAACCTTGCACTGGTGTTAGTGGAGCAGACTTCTTTTCATGTATTTCAGTAACTTCTTCTACCCTTTTTTTCAATTGCTTGTGACTTCATCATATTTTAATTTTTTAGACTGAAGCTGTTTCAGGATGATCTTTTCATGGGTCCCCCCAACTTTCCCAATATTACCAAAACCAAGGCTACTGAAAAATAAACTATTCTCTGTTGTTTAAAATTCTGTTGATCTCATTTTTGAAAAATTTTTAACTTCACCAGGCTTTGAAGCACATAGTTGAAATTTCATGGTGGAGTAGCACCTGTGATGCCTCTGTGTCTCTTATCATCTGTATAAGCCCTGCCCAAATCTGACATGGTTTAATCCTTAAAAAAAATTAGAATTTGCATGCCATTACAAAAACATTTTAGTTTTTAAGAAATGAGTGGTCACTATACACCCCATAGACACACATATATTTCAGTCAAGGACTGAACAGGCTTTACTCAGCAACTTCAGCTCAATTGCTAAGTGCATGGTCTGAGTAACGCAGACAAAACCAGAAAGATTACATCTTTTTCAATGTACCTTACTTTGTTTTTAACATGGACAGCGTGATTAAAGAAATTGCCTGATGCGAATGCACGGATAACAATAACTGGGGAAGGTGGAGGAAAGGAGACAGGCAAAGGAAAGTGCAGAAATGGAAAGATGACACTAGGTCAAGAAACCTAGAAGGAGGGAGAAGCTGGTCCAGTAGTTGGTTGGCTGGGGTCAAGGAAAATTTTTTAACGATGAAGATCCAAAAGGAAAAGGCAGCTAAGACTTGGGATTCTGGCACGTAGCATATAAAGGGCAGAAGTGTTTTAATTTGGGGCTGTAACTTTTGACTTTGCAACATTGGTAGTGAATATTTAACTTAGGATTTTCTTGTGTGCTGAGAATCTCTTTTGTGATTCAAGAAGATCTGATCTTTCTTTTACTTTAAGTGCTAAGGAGAAAAAAAAACAAATCCAGAGGGAAAAGTGTTGATATAATAATGGTAAAATTATCAGACTATGAGAAATAATGGGAACTTTCCTAGGAAAAATATTTTATTCTTTTCCCAGCAATAAATTACTGCAAAATCTCCAGTTTTCAAAAGATCCTCTCAGTAAAGTATTTGTAAATAATTAGTTTAATTAATTCTTATTACATCCCCCTAGGCTTAAGTTTTACAGAGCTATTACAGAAAATGTTAAACTTTATGTTCATGTAGATATTCTTGTCCTAGAATATGCTTAATTAAGTTTGGAGAATGACAGATTTTTCAATTCCGTGTGGATAAATATTGAGATACATAGAATGTATATCAGTAAAACCATTTACAGTCTGTAGCATTGTCCTGGGTTTGGCCAGAACAGGGTTAATTTTCACCAGAAGCCAGGAAGGGGCACAGCCTGGCCAGATGCCCCAAACTGGCCAAACAAAACCGGGTATTCGATACCCTGTGCCAACATGCTGGGTTCCGGGGGGGGGG
>Ga0065711_1040998_pt1 | contig 16485 bp, 7 predicted proteins | sample Hoacrofraction12_FD_59098 | JGI IMG/M metagenome (GOLD analysis project Ga0065711, IMG submission 59098) | Hoatzin crop microbial communities from Cojedes, Venezuela - Epithelial fraction 12 v2 (version 2) | ecosystem: Host-associated > Birds > Digestive system > Esophagus > Crop | place... | reverse complement strand
GGGGGGGGGGGGTGTAATTAGGTGTATGTCTGCATATACATGTGGTAATGTACAAATATTAGCATCCTAGAATTTAAGGGTCTTTCTGAAATCTTCTTTTGCCATAGCTGTCAAATTCTGTATTAGAGGCATTGAAATATTTTCTTACTCTGATGGGAAATGGGTATTCTGTAAAACAAAAATAATCTGTGTCACTGAGAGACCACTGGAATCGGACAAATTTTCAGTGTTATAACCCTTATTTGGGTCTTTAATTCTCAAGGCAGTCTGGTTTTGAACATTGCTGCTCTTTAACTCATTCCACTGTGTTTTGTGGGAAACATCTTGAGAGCAGTTTAAAAGAAATGAAAAGTGCCTTTCTTGCTCTAACGTATTGTTTTGTTTTTTCTTTAAATTGTTACAGCTGGCTGGGTAACTGTGGCTGGGTAGCTATGTTCTGCTCTCCTCTGCAATTCAAAATAGCAAAAGCTCTGTGTTTAATGCACTAGCTCCCTGGGACAGTAGATTATAGGAGTGTCTGTTGTCACTAAGCTCGTATATTTTGGCCTAGTGGAGTGTGCAGGTTGTATATGCATCAAAGGGAGTTCTGTCTGTTCTGTAGGGAAGAGATTTGAGTCAGTTGGATCCAACAGGTTGATAGAAGAAAGTGGCAAGAAGCAATGGTTGTTCTCAGGGCTACAGTGGATATGGAAGATTTTCTGGAGTAAAAAAATTGCTTGTGTATTTTTCAAAAGATATCTTAATATTTTATGTAAGAAAGGACTACTGAAAAGGCAAAAGCATTTGTTGACTGTTCTTGCATAGACCTTTCTTGTACTGTTCTGTATCCGTTAGTGAACAGGTGATAAGAGAGTTACAAATTTCTCTGTTTAGAAGGAGCTTTCATCTCCTGAAGAAAAATGAGAAGTTACTTCGAGAACTCAGAAATTTGGACTCAAGACAATGGTAAATTCTTTTAATGTCCACCTACTTTTTTGTTTTAAGTGTGCTTGTACTTAAATGGCTCTAATTTGCATGGATGTGAGAATCAAACTATTTTTAAAAGCAGGTTTGTAAACTATTCATGCATTTTGCACTGTATTGTAGTTATTGGTGTTACATTGAAGTTACTTTGGTGTTATTTGTAGAGTGAAACTCTACAAGTAGAATATCATGAGACACAACCACTCCAAAATAACTTAAAATTATGAACATTCATATGTATAACATGGAATAGTTTTACAACTTTGATATGTCAAAGTTTTGATAAAGATATTTGATAAATCGCATTTTTAGCTTCAGCTAATTGTTTATGTGTTTTCCAATACAGTTAGCTGAAGAGATGGAATTCTAGTTGGGGTTGCAGCACAGAATTAAAAATTCTAAACTGTTTCTGTAGGAGTTGAGATAGAATCCAGCAGAGGCTTTAAAAGTGTGAGAAATCACTTTCAGTTGTTCCAATGTCTGTTTAACAGCAAGCAGTGAACAGAAAACATTGCTCTAGTACTTAAAGATTCTTTATTCATCTGCCTAAGCTGTATTTGCCACAGCATTCACAAGGCACTGTTGTTAATGGGGCAGTGTGGTGTTGATAATGTCTGTGTTACAGGTTTTGCTTGTTTCAGAAGCCCAGATATTCTATTAGCCATTGGTACAGCCACCACCATCCTACATCTTAGAAGGGATGAAAGGGCTAAATGCTCTTCACGTACAGCAGAACTTTAGGCTCTAGAGAAGAGAAGACTAGGAAAGATGGAATGGGAATATGAAAATATAGAAGATATTGAAAAAGAAATCATATAGTGTATTTTACTTCCACTATCTTTTTTGATGTTTTAAAATTCATGCTCTGTGTGTACTGTTTGCATATTTTGGCTTCATATTAGCGAAGACACTCTCATGCAGTGGCCATCCTCTGTTTTACAGCCGAGAGACACACAAGATTGCAGTGTTTTATGTTGCTGAGGGACAAGAAGATAAACACTCCATTCTTACTAATACTGGGGGAAGTCAAGCCTATGAGGATTTTGTAGCTGGTCTTGGCTGGGAGGTATTTATTGAAATGTTTTTATCCTAAGTGTGTTTACAGAGAAAATTACAGATCTCTTTAGATATTGTAAGTCTTTGGCTCTTTAGCGTTACTCACAAGTACTGAAATACACTGTTTCGCAAGTAGGGTGCAGAGAGTAATTCTGGTTTTAATTTCATATGCAGTACTAGCTATTTAATTTTAAGCTCTTTCAATTTAAGAAAATTTGTGAAAGCAGAGATGATTCTTTAATGTGCAGTCCTGTACTTGGCTTTCATGGACTGGTTAGGAGGCAGCTTGATTTCCCTGTAGGCCTGTAAAGTGTAAAGTCCATTGAAGTATGAGCTTTGCTCAAATTTTGGAATACAGAAAGTACAAACATGCAGCTTTTTTCCTGCTCCCTTTTTCCTGCCTTCCACTGCAGGCATGTATCTGTTCACTCACACCACTCCATGTCTCTTCCAGCAGTCAGCAATACTGTGGTGTACCCCATCATCTACATGGGTCTGTAGCTCTTTAGTCACTAGTCAGATGTTGTTACAAGGATTTCCTTCTTTTCATCCATTCTTTCTGACTACACAGGATTGACTTCCCTTATAAAGTTCAGCTCAGCACTGTCGTGCAGAAGTAAAGGAATCACTCCTGCTCCTGGCTGGCTGCATAAGAAACTGCAGGTTTTGTGTTCCTGTTGTGACTTGTGCTCATCTGGAGTGTCCACATGCGTGTCCATCTTGTTCTTTTTCTTACTCCTGAGGTATATAAGAGCACTGCTAGATGAGCTGTGTGGATAGTGGCTCTGACTTTTCCACAGGAACAGAGAAAAACTGCTAGAAGTCTGCTGACTGTCACAAACACAGGTGTTTATTTCTCGCATTCCTGATTCTTCAGTGGAAAAAAACCCCAACACTTTAGTGTCTTCAAATATCCTTCTTTAGTGGGTTAATTCTCTTAGCCTCTGTTAGCTAAATTAAAGAGTTGCTAATTTGGATTAATATTCCGTGATGAGACATCTGATATTTTAACCTCTTAACATTAAATTCTGGATCCTTTATTAACGTAAAAGCAAATGTGTCCCCTGTGGGCAGAGATTAAACATATTCACGTCTGAGGTATAGCTTTCTTTAGGTACTGTTGTAAAAATGAAATAGCACATTAAGCATGCTTAATATTTCAGTGTAAAACTGTTTCTCGTAGAACTAAGACTTACACGCTTATTTACAAATTATCAGTTAGATTCGTGTGATTTTTTTCATAGTTACAGAATGAAAATTTCTCAGGAAGATATGTGGAAGGTAACAAGACAAATTAAAATTCTCTGGCTCTCACACAGGCTGTAGTATCACAGAATTTTTAAAAATTCGTAAGTACGTGTCAGTGACTGCAGTCAACTGATTGGGGAATAGTGCAGTAAATATTCATTTACACAGCCTTTTCTTTTCTCTAACCTTGCCTTCCCAGCAGCATCTGTGGTGATCATGGAATACAGAATGCCACTGCATTGCTGTTGATTTCCAGTCTAGTCAGCAAGTTGGAGCTCTTTTAGATAAGTGTAACTGTACTGGTAACATAGTTGTGAAAAAGGGCCTTCACTTGTTACATTTCAGTTGAAAATGTATTTTAAAATATTTTATATAAAGAATGAATTTATCACCTGATTTTTTTTTTTTTCTTCTAATGCTTCATGGGCTTTATTTCTAGGTAAATCTCACAAACCATTGTGGCTTTATGGGAGGACTGCAAAAAAACAAAAGCACTGGATTGACCACTCCATATTTTGCTACCTCGACAGTAGAAGTAATGTTCCATGTGTCAACAAGAATGCCTTCTGATTCAGATGACTCTTTAACAAAAAAGGTAGTTGTTTCTGATGAACAAGATTTTCTTGTGGTGATAAACCCAGAGAGATTAGAGTCAAAGAAAATCCAGTAAATTTTTCTTAAAAAAAATCCATAAAATATAATAATACCTTTACCTACTAGTAATTGGCATTTTACTGAAGTAGGTTAAGCCATATAAATTATTCTCTACCAATTTCTAATTTTGCCACGGTAGTAATTTTTGCCATCATTGCAAATGTTGGCAGGATCACATGAACAGTGGTGAAAAATGAAGGGAGGTAATACTTTGTGTAGAAGAAAAAGCATTAAATTTGAATGATGTTTTTGTACTTTGAGACTTTAAATACCAATTAATATGTCGTGAGTACTTTCTAAGGTGACTTTATATCCACTTAAGAGGCACGTGCTGTCTATTAACATAATTTTCCCTTTAAAAAAAGTTTAAAATATTAAGAATTCGGCAATGTTTATTGTATAAAAGGTGTTTTGTCTTGGAGCAGGCACAGATGCTCAGCAGTGATATGATCTTTCTTAGCCATGTTAAGCGAAAAAATGGATTTCTGTATTGGTATTTTTTTCTTTAGAATTTAATAAATTCCACATTAGTGATAATAAGTTACAGTCTCAAACATGTGTCCTGTTATAAATGAACAATTGGCTACCATTAGACTGTCGCCCGTCCTGCTTACATACATCTTCAGATGTGCTAATCCATTCAGTAGACACGTTAATGAGCACTGGTTGGAGTGTAATATTGGAGGAACTGAAGCTGGTTGACCTCAGCACGGAGTTTAATACTTGTAATTAAATTAGACAGTAGACAGTTAGTAAAAAGAGAAATAGCCGTGCCTCTGGCAAGCTTCAATTATTAATGACTTTTTTGTTCTTTGTGTTCAACTTCAAGAAAAAATATCATTGTTATTGTTATTATTATAGACTGACTATGAGTTCTAACTTCAACATCTTAGGCTGGTTTGTTTGGTGATTTTTTTATACTTTTTCTTCCTAAATTGAAAAATGTTTTTTTTGTATGCCTATGGTGATGGGTCTGTTCTGTTATTTGTTTCATGGAGTAGAGCCAGGGTAATACTTAGGTTGTTAAATGATTTATATAAGTGGTTTAATAGAAAAAATAACTAATTTAAAAATGAGATTGTTACTTTGTTCTAGTATAGAACAGTGTGTATATATATGTATTTTTCTAAGTTGGATGGCTTCTGTATTTTTTTAACAGAAACTTGGTCTTATAAAACACAGCTTGTAATTATCCTTACAGTGTTTGCTTATAATCTTTGTTTGAATTAACGCATTAAAAAATGTTGACAAGGGGGAAGATGTGAAAATTAATTAATTAATGATAAATAATTTGCAAATGCCATGGACTTCAGCAGAATGCACAGGCAGGATGTCATATGTGTTTCCAGGAGCACCCTGAATCTGTATATAGCTGTTCCTGCTAGGCAAGTATCGGTGCTGGTCCAGGCCTCCTGTGATTTAGTTTGTGAGAATGGTGTCAGCTGAACTTTTTAACAGCTCCAGCTTGCCTCAGGCTTATTTCTCTAATCCTTTACCCACAATCTCACTCTTCAATAATTTGGAATATTTAAGATCTGTATCGATATGCAGAGAGTATTGAAAGATTGGGATTATATTTGTAGATCAGCTCCTGATGGGGTGATTAATCGAGCTGCTTTATTTCTGTATGGCTTTCTTTCCTGTTCTTCCTCAGTGTGTGGGGTTTGTTTTTCTTAAGCCCAGTTTCCCAATGAATGGAGGCTTGTGAGCCTGCTTTTATGTGTCTCCTCCCTTCCCTAACACTTTTTGGCCCATTTCAATCAAATTTAAGAGACATGTTTCAAAGGTATTAATTTCATGTATGTTTAATGAAGATAGACTAAGTAAAGGAGCTCGAGTGAGAGACACTCTTAAGTGCTCCTGCTCAGCAGGTAAAGACTGCATGGGAAGAAGGACTAGACATCAAGGAACCAGCACCCCAGAGAGATGCTGTGAGAGTCATCCCAAACTTGAGAAAAACATCAACTGAAGTTTGCATCTGGGGAGAAACCAGCAAGTGGTATCAGGAGACATGAGCGGGAAAACAGGCTTAATTCTTTTACTAGTTCTGCAGCTACTTGTGCTGCTTAGACTGAACACATCAGTAAAAGGAATGTGTTTTATGAGCTGCTGTCCAGTTGCCACACACTATAGGGGACCTCAGAATCATTTGAAAGCTGTGTGTGTGCTAACAATTGTAGTTGTTCTGAGTGCATGTACTGTTCATGACCTCCAGAGAAACTTGCGCTTTGAGCTTTGCTACAGGTCTTTAATGCGCTTTCTTTGTCTGTTTCATTCAATGGGAGAAAAACAAGCAAACTTGAAATAGCTGGCTTAGAACTGATGCTGTTTTTTATATTGTAAATATGCCTAGAGGTGCATGATAGGTTCATCTTATAAATGGAAATTAAATTAAATTAAACCAAAACTTCTTCCTGCCAGTCCAGTCACTGCAAAATCAAGATTCTGCTGTTTCAGAGGCTAAGCCAATTTTAAACTTATTTTCCATCAGTCTTGCAGTGTAGTAAATAAAACTTTTAAGTGTCTTGAAGCATTTGTTTCTGAAGACATGAACAAGAGCAAGAAGAGAAGATGGAGAAGATGGAGGCCAGTGCACCTGGTCAGGTCGCTTCTTGGGACATCTTTCAGTAGAAGCCAAAACCATGCTCTTCTGAACTATCTGATACTATTAAGTTTGTTCTGTGTTCTAAGAAATAGCAAATTCTAAATGCTGCAGTATTTTTTTTTTTGGAGGGGGTGTATTGGTTTGGTTTTTTAAGAAGTTTCTCAGTCTCCAGTCTGATTTCTCAGGTTTGTTGCTGGTTGAAGACAGTTACAACATAACGCCTGCCTTGTGAGTGAAATTCAGCTCTACATACATCACTTGGTTGACAGCAACTCATCTAGAAAGTACACTTACAGCGTGTTAGGACTCCTCCAGAAGCATAACAAAGGCAAAAGGAGGAAGTTTTTCTGTAATTACTCTTTATCCTAAAGTGTTTTCATGTTTATATTCAGTTGGATAGGGCTGTAACGTTTCTTATGTGTTTAACCAGATTAGCTACGCTGTCACTATTTGCTGTTATGAGAAACATGTCAGGTGAGGTCTCTGTGTAAAAAGGGGTAGAAGAAAGGACATGAGGCATAGCTAAAAACCTAAGGGATGAATGCTTCTAAGGTGATTCCGTGTTGAATTCTTTTCAGTCCAGCAAGCTCTGTTCATGGCCTCAAGCTGCATCAAGGGAGGTTTAGATTGGATATTAGGGAAAAATTTCTTTACTGAAAGAGTGGTCAGGCATTGGAACAAGCTCCCTCCACCATCCCTGGAGGTGTTTAAAAAACGTGTGGATATGGCACTTCAGGACATGGTTTAGTAGACATGGTGGTGTTGGGTTGACAGTTGGACTTGATGATCTTAGAGGTCTTTTCCAACCTTAATGATTCTATGATTCTAAGAGACATGAATTCAGGGAGAACAGATGAAAATCTTCTGGATGGGTAAAAGAACTTAAAATTGAAATGCATATACAAAATAGGTATTTAATTTGCAAATAGTAAATTAAAGATTTAATGCTGATAATGCAATCCATTTTGTTTTTCTTAGAATGAAAGGTTATAGTGAAAAGTATTTACACTACCCTTACAAGAACAAACTTGCAAAGAAAATATCAGGATTAAATGAAACTGTGAAGACTCAGTTCACAGAGTGAGAAAGCTCACGTATGTGCCTCTACAGCTTATCACCTGTCTAGCTCCTCCTTCCTTAGCCTGGTAAAGGAGTGAAGGCATTGTAGGTGAGAATATTGTACACAAGATATGTAAATAAAAAGTAATAATGTTATTAGTGACTGGAATACTAATTCGTCTTGGGCTTTAGGTGTATTACATGATTCTAGGTTATGTGTGACATCGTCCTACCTACATAGCTTGCAGTATTTGTAGCTAATTGTTTTTTATTGTGGTATTAACATATATGGGGAACTTGAAGTTCGACAGATGTAAATTATTAGAACATTATTTTTTGTTACAATTAAGTACAAATGTCGCTTTAGAAAAAAAAACCCAAACACACCATAAGTTTTGTGAAAAATTTAACTAGAGGGTACATATGCTGTAGACAGCAGTGCTGCTTACATTTAATGGGCAAAAGTAGCTGTATTATACCATTACTGCAGAAGTTTCTGCTCCTTCTGTTCTTGCTATAATGAGCAGTTTCATTTTTGAAGAAGAAAAAAGTTGGGGCTAGCCGTTGTATCACAAGAAAATATAATAGCCTTTTTTCTCTCTCCTTTGGGTAAATGGGTATTAGAAATTACAGTAATTTTGGCAAGAGTTCAAGGGTTAATGCAACAGATAAATAAAAGGAATTTTCTGTAAATTGAGCCCTGCATTATTTCACTTGTCTTGCCTTTCCAAACCTAACTCATTTAATTTTAAAAAGTAAATACTTAAATTCTTCCTGACAGTGTGCTTTGCTTTTACTATCGTTTATTACTTCAATTATACTTGGTATCAGTTAGAACAATCTGCCATTTGGAAATTTCAGTATAGCCTGCAGCTTAGTATTAAGTCTGGCTGCTATTGTAACATGTACAGCATATGACACTAATGTATCAAAATTAGATTTGATCATCCCTCCTGGTTATATTTATTTCACGTTTCTTTTGTATTCAGTTAACATAAATGTATTAGGAGAGCTGACACATGATGATGGCTATAGAGTAAGAATATTTTAAAGTATTTTGAGTTAAATTTGAAATTTCAGGTAACCTAACAGTCAGTCATTTTTATATATTTGTTTTAATGGAGTAGAGTTTCAAAGCAAGCCTAAAAAAATCTTTGTCTCTGACATCTCCTCGGGGCTGTCTTCCCGATAGCTCAGGTTCAAAATGGCTAAAACACAGCTCTTAATCTCTTTCTCATTGCCACCTTTCTGGATCACAACAGATAACATGACCATTGTGCCTGTCACTTGTGCCAATAGCCTGAAATCTTCTTTAATTTGGTCCACTTTCTGGATTCTTACATTCAGTCTGTGCTTAAGACTCTGTTCTTTTTTCTGCATAACATTTTTTCCAACATAGCCTTTTCATACATACAGCTAAAATTTATCCACTATATCCTGAACTGTTGTATTGGTTGCTGAACCAACCTTTCTCTGGGCTTGACACTTTCATTCTTGAAGAATGCTGCTATAAAAGACATTTTTCTGATCTTTTAATGCCTTTTTACATTTTTTTTTCATTTGTGGCTTGCCTTATGCTTAGATACTAAACTCTGTAGAGCAGTTTGACCTGTATTTATGCAGTATTTAACGTTTTAGAATACTAGTATGTAACTTATAGTTCCAGGTGTTTCAGCTATAGTGTATTACCAGTTACTTGAAGTATAACGTTATTTTAGAGGTTTTTATTATTTATATTATTGCTGTGCCTTACATCTCTAATTATGGATTTGCACTTCGTTTTGCTTACTGTGGTGTATGCATGTACAAAGTCGTAAATTTGGGAAGACAGGATCAGGAGATGTGTATGAAGATGTAGTGGCTTACACAACCGGCAGTGAGTTTTGAGTAACCACTAACACAGGTTTCAGTCTTGGTACCTGTACATTCTGTGTGCACCAAGTCTGGCCCGGTTAGACAACATTGGGACCACACAACCTTATTGGAAAACCATGTTGCTGTCTGTCCTTAAGGTTTCAATGAGCAGAGGTGGTTGTAGCTCGGTATCTTTGTACCACTTGTGTCCAGGACACTGAATTCTGGGATGCTTCCAATTAAATACAAAGACATAAGGAATCCAGATTGAAGTTGAAAGAGGTCAGGCTCTGGCTCTCCTGTGGTGTAATAATTACAGTGAATGATGGATTTTTGTCAGTCTTCTACCTCCTATAAAGGAAAAAAGGCACTGATCATAGTTTTGATCTTGAGCACTTTACAGATTGTTATAAACCACCATTCATGGTTTATACCATCATCCACCTACTTGCACCATCTGTTTTTAACTCTCAATCCGTTATATGTCACAGAGATGCTACTCTACACTTTACTGAAACTGGATCTTTGTCAAATTATTCTTGGTAGTAATGGTGAGGTAAAACACACCTGACAGGTCTTGGAACTCACTGGAATAATCTGATTCATTTGTCTTTTCCTCTGAAGAAGTTAGTGCTTTTAGCCTGGAATGTGTAGTCACACCTCTGTGAGGGTGTAAAGCAAACTTTGAAATTGGAGAGAAGAGCCACTAGTGGCTTCAGTGCACTTGGCATCCAAAAATGTGTGTCCCTTGTCAGTAATCTTCTTCCTGAAATGACCATACAATACACTTCTATCACACCAAAATCTCTGTCAGTGATGTGAAAGCATGCATCAGCAGGGGTGCTCCATCTGGGTAGCCTTCACAGGAGTGCAAGAACTGATGTCCTGTCTGATCAGCTGCAGGTATTAGTAACACAGGGGCAACCTTTGGTAAATGAAATTCAGAGGCAACGATGCTCTCAAGAAGCTGCACTATCAAAACTCTCTGTACATTTTGGATTTAAAGCCATTTGTTTGGCACATACGCTGTCACTGTCCCTTGTTTCTAACATTGTGTGAGTTTGTTGTCTTTGAGTCCAAAGATGGTACGTAAAGCAGGGCTAATTCTTCCAGTAAACAATTCAGTATTGCTGAATTAGGAATGGTACAGTGCGGTGATGGGTGTGTTGGTCCTAGTTCTGGTTTTTTGCAGTCAGTTCAGTGAGTTCAGCCAGTGCATCAGATGGCCATCCATCAATCTAGGATCATGTAGTTTTTTCACGTTGCACAAGTTTTCATACCTAAACTAGTTCACCTCTTACTTTCTCTTTGGTTAGGCGGCCTCATCCTTCCTGAGGTTTCCACTCACTTCTAAGTGCGGGCCTATCAGTCCCTCATACCCTCCTATCATTGGCATATTTCAACAAATAGTTTGATTGTCACATCGCCTGGGAAGGTGGAAGAGGTTCAGGCTCTCAGAACAACTCCACAGTTAGTTGCCTTTTTCAACAGTCGTCATTGTTAAGGTGTCATCCAAGATTTCTGCAGCTGGTGTTGGCCTGTGGCACATCAGTCATTCAGATTGCTGCCTGGTTTTGTTCCAATCTAGTCAAATGAAACTCAGCATAGTGAATGTTGCTGTACCAGTTCTTTTGTTGGGCTGGGTTTACAGTTGGCGCAAGAGCATCCCTAACTAAGTGTTGTTCGGAATAATTCAGCCATCTACAAAAGAGGCAAGAACAGCTCACTTCAGAGGAACTGCGGTCATTGGAGGTTAGATGTGTGTGTGATCTGGTGCAGGCGAAACAAATGACCTGTTGAGCATCAGACAAGATACAGGGTATTGATGCCATCTGTCCTTTGCCCAGTCCAACACTGAAAAAAATCCCTTTCTTGTGGAAATACAGCCCTGTTTTTCAGTCTGATACAATTTAAAGCCAGCAAAGAAGAGCATGGGTGGCTTCTTTTTTTTCTTTTTTCTTTGTTTTTAAGTCTGCTGCTGACAACTGGTATAAGCCTTCAGATAAGACGACAGTAGCTTCCCTGTAGGTTTTGTAATGTAAACAAGTGAATACTTGCAATGAAATTTCTCTGATGCTTGTGTATATGTTTCGTTTGTATTTGAAGTGCAGATGTGTTCTGAAAACGATACAGAAAATTGTTGCCTTTTTATATATATATATATGCCTTTATATATTTATATACTTGTAAGTGCTCAGGTTAGTATCCATATGTTACCTGTTAACAGCAGTTCACAGTGCTGTCCTTTGAATAACATCAAGGCAAACTCTAGCTACCCAAAGCTGTGCAAACAAACTGAAAACTGGGGGTGAAGGCAATTGTCAGTTATAACTGGTGATGCACAAGGAGGAAGAAAGGAGATTCCGTCTTGAATTTTCAGAAATAGTGCTTACTGGAAAGAAACTCATGTTTAATATTCTGAATGTATTTGATAAGTATACGTAAAGCCTCTCTCCATGATGTTAACATTTGTTTATCGGATGGTAATGTTTAGCAGAAGGAGCATTTTGGAGGTTCAGTGCAGATAATTCCAAAGTATTCAAGATGTTGCTTAATCTGATTATATGATTGCAACTGAGGATACAGCATGGATTTTGAGGAACCGATTTGGCCATTCTGAGCCAAATCAAGAGCCATTTTTGGTTTTTTGGAGGCGGGGTGAGTTATCTTTGCAAAGGTGTACTGGTTTCATGGGACATGAGCATTTAGGTTATGGGCTATGGAAAATGCAGTAGCTATTGTCCTTTAAAAGCTTTCTGTTTCTAGTAGCCAGCTGGAATTTGGCTGGAATGATGAGGTTAAAGACTGCTCAGTTACGTAGCTTTTAAACAGATGTTCATTCATATGCTTTAAAAGTTCATATAGAATTTAGTAACTCACTGCCATCAGCCATAGCAATCTTGAAAACATTTTAGTAAATCAGATTGAATCACTCTGGATTCTTGAAATAGGATTTAAACTTTCAGTAGAAAAGAGATATTGACATATCTGTTAATTTAAATAGACATTGGCACCAATGTGTAAAAATCTATAGCACAAATCAATACTGTGAACTAATATTGTCACTGAAATTGTAAGAGAACTATAGTGTAACTTGGTTATTTTATTCATTTTTCTTTACTTCTTTTTAGTGGGTTTGTCCTTTTGAAATATGAGCATTTAGTATAGCTGTGCAGCTATAGAATATATTTAAGCTGATAAGTTTTTTTCCCTGCTTTTCTAGCTAAGACATTTAGGAAATGATGAAGTGCACATTGTCTGGTCAGAGCATACTCGAGATTATAGAAGAGGAATAATTCCAACAGAATTTGGTGATGTTCTTATAGTTATCTATCCCATGAAAAACCATATGTTCAGTATCCAGATCATGAAAAAGCCTGAGGTAAGGGTTTTGGTTTTTTTTTCTTTTGTATTTCCTTTGTATGTTTAGTATGAACTGAGTTTTGTTTAGAATCTGAGCTTTTGGTATAGTAGATTGATCCAACAAGATGATGTGTCTTTAACATTGACAGTTGCAGTGGTGGTAGGAGGAAGAGCTCAGTGAGTACAATGCATAGTAAAATCAGTAACTTGAAATTACAAACACCTGATCCAGTTAATCATATCTGCTAATACCATAAAGTGGAAACAAATCTAAAGTATTCTGCGTAATCATTTAAATATTAAGATAAACTTGGTGAACTTTTTTATCAAATTTGATATGTGACTGTGGGAGTTGAATAATAGCCTGCTCCAACTTTCTCCATCCATGTCATGTTCCCTTTTCTTCTTCTCAAAGCTAGTTTTCCTTTCTCCTTGAGTCCACACAACAATTTGGAGATTAATTCAGCAAAGAAAGACCCTTCAACTCTTAGGCATATGAACACACACTCTTTCTAATGACTGTTTCTCAAATGTTTCTGCTGGCCCTGTTCTTAAAACAGTGGCTTAGGGTAGCAAACACTGACTGAGTAAAAGTAGTCATGAGTAGTTTGTTCTGCATAATTTCTGTGTGGGATGTCACTTGCCATGAATTTCTATACTTTAAATATTAAAATTCTTTCTAGGAGCACTAATATTAATAAATGAGGTATGACAGAAATAGGATTCCCTCTATATGCTGACTGCCTCTATCTGATGATAGGCATAAAATGATAGCCGGTACATAGTCTTGTTATTACTGGGTTACTTATGTTTTTAATTAATAAATATATTCTTGCTCCTACTACTTTAAGTACAAAGAGTTATATTAATGGGGGTGTGCAGGCTAAGAAGGAAAAAGAAAACTGCTGAGAGCAGGGATTGTTGTTAGTCCAACAAGAGGTCCTTGTATGTGGAAAAAGTGCCTTCCATCAGATTGCGGTATTCTCAAAACTACATTAAATGACTGATGGCAAAAATAATACAGCGATCTAAGATTCTTTTGCAGCATTGGTTTCATATTAGCAGGAAGATTATTTAGTGTACACTCTGCTACCTTTGCTGACCTGATGTGCAAACTTTGCTCTTCTTCACATGCTTTGTGCTAGCAGCTTCAGAACTTTATTCACACATACAGGAAACGAAGCTACTTCATAGAGTTTTAATTTCTTTTTTTTTTTTCAGTTGCAAAATGATGCTTGATTAGAGAAAAATGTAATGCCAAAACATAAGATCTATCTGTTATGTAAACCCTTTGGGTGCTACCTATACTTAACATCAAGGTTTTCTGCAGATCTCACAAATAAGGCTTTACATTAGGGTCCAAATCAGCCAAACTTTCACCACAGATTTCTCCTGTAAAGGGCTTACAGTCTATTTGTATGCATACTATAGAGAGGAAGAAGAATAAACAGAAGAAAAAAAGAAAATGGAAGGCGAGGGTTGGTCCACCAGTAACTGTATGACTGTTGCACATTGAGTTGGACATATTATATCTAAAGCTATGATAAATTTTATTTTAAAATTTGAGTAATTATTCCTTTTGCTTACTACCACCTAAAATATTGTCATCTAGCCTTTCAACCTCATAAATATCATAGGCATGACGATTTCTAGGATTTTGGCAGTAAGAGGAGGAAATAAGCTTTGATGAGATAGTATTCAAATGGTTGCTTAATTTTCTTCAAATGCTGTGTTATCTGTTACCAAGGATATCAAGCAGTTATATGGCTGTATATTTCCACAAGAGAAAAGGTCTGTCGTGGAGCACAATAACTGGTCTGATTATCTAGCGATGAGGAGAAAAAAAATTATGTTTGAGTGCTCTATTGTTAATGTTGATTGCTAATTGTTATAGCTAAGACCTTGCTTTCTATTGAATTTCTTAATTTTTATTCAGGTTCCGTTTTTTGGTCCACTCTTTGATGGTGCTATTGTGAATGGAAAAATTCTTCCTATTATGGTTCGAGCAACAGCTATAAATGCAAGCCGTGCATTGAAATCATTAATCCCATTATACCAAAACTTGTATCCTTTCACTCAAATGGTTTCCAAGGCATATACATTCCGTTGCAGTTCTGCAGATATGATCTTCATGTTTTCTGTCATCTTAAATCTTTTTCAGATTAACATAGGGAAAATATTTTCAATTTGTTATGGTGATGGTGCCTTTAAGACGCTTAAACCCACAGAAGACAATTCAGATGAAGACCGTTTGTTTCAATTAAGTGAATAATAGATTCAGTGCTGAACAATAGTCTGTTTCTAATATTTTATAACATGTACTTACCACTTCTTGTTAAACAAAATCATTTGAATGACTATTTTGTGAGTAGACTTTTTAAAATAGCAATGTCATGGTGTTAATAATCTTTCTTTCCTTAAAGATATTTAGTATTTATCTAGTATTAATGTGACTTAGTTTTGTTTTCCAGTTTCCAAGAAGTATATGAATGCTATTTTACTTCAAGATGAGAAATCTGTTAAATTTCTGTCATACAGATTTTGTTATTCAGCTTAGAATACAAAGTTGTCAAAACGATGTTAGTGTCTTTGTAAAGATGTCAGAAAAGGTTATCTCATGGGTTTTTTGTTGGAACTGAAATTGTAGTTTTTTGAAAGGGATGCTCTTGGAAGGATAGATTTACCAACCAGAAATTAAAAAACATAAGGTAAGTCAGTCACTTATACCTCTCCCCTTCTTAAGAGGAAGTTGCTAGCTAAATCAGCAAGAACATACTGGTTTTTAATTTCATAAATTGAAAGGTAAGTTTAAATTTTGATCCAAAAGAAATTCTGTGCTTAACTTTCACCCAAGCGATATAGATTGAATGTGACAAACTGTTGCTAGAATACTCTGTTTTTTCTGAGGCTGACTGTTAATACTGAGAGTTTTGGATTAGATATGGTGAAGTGGATTTACAGATGAGTGATGGATAGTGTTTGATGTGATCACATTAAATGACGTTTGTGCCATTTCTGTAGATGACAGATGTTGATTCATTGTATTTTTATGTTTGGAAGGGTCCGATCTTTTTGTCATTACTCAAGTCACTTAATCAAAGATTTTAAAATGTATTATCACCATTATACCATGAAAAGTGATGGCTTATAGCATTATATTGATGTATAGTGATGAGCAACTGGAAAACAATTTACTTTGAAATAGTAAACTTTCAGTACCAAAAACCCCATGAACTTGTATGTTTAAACTTCTTTACAGAATATGGAAGTTGTAATAAATTCCTTGGATGTAGTTTGCAAGCTCAATGTCTAGGAATTGGTCAGTTCCTAAGAGCTGTGTGTTGCACGTTCACTTTTAATTCAGTTCTCCAAATTGTTCTTTTTATATGCATCAAAGCACTGTGTGTCTTGATGCATATAAACATCCGTTCAGTGGATAAGGAATTGGTTGGATGGTCGCAGCCAAAGGGTAGTGGTCAACGGCTCAATGTCCAGATGGAGACCAGTGACGAGTGGAGTCCGTACTGGGACCGGTGCTGTTCAGTATATTTATCAATGACATGGACAGCGACATCGAGTGTACCCTCAGCAGGTTTGCAGATGACACCAAGCTGAGTGGTACGGTCGAGACACCAGAAGGACGGGATGCCATCCAGAGGGACCTGGACAAGCTGGAGAGGTGG
>Ga0065711_1012631_pt1 | contig 16485 bp, 11 predicted proteins | sample Hoacrofraction12_FD_59098 | JGI IMG/M metagenome (GOLD analysis project Ga0065711, IMG submission 59098) | Hoatzin crop microbial communities from Cojedes, Venezuela - Epithelial fraction 12 v2 (version 2) | ecosystem: Host-associated > Birds > Digestive system > Esophagus > Crop | place... | reverse complement strand
GCCTCCGCCGCGCCCACCTGCCCGCGCCGCGCCGCTCCCCGCCGCCACTCGCTCCCGGCAGGCCCCGCGCGCCCGGCAAGGCCAGCTCAGCGGTAGGGGCCGCCCGCAGCCAAGATGGCGATACTAGCACGCCCCGCCCTCCCCCGGCGAGGCTCCGCCGACATCCCGGCTGAGGGCACCTTGCGCGCCGCCCTGAAGGAGGGGAAGCGGCGTGACCCTACCACACATGGCGACGCGGAGGCGTCAGGGAGGCCATCTTGACTAAGGGCGCCAGGTGCAGCGTTGGAACGGAGACACACGGGGCGCCCCTACTAATTATGGGGGGGAGGCACCGCCTTCCCGCCAAAAGCCGGCCAGCCACAGGGTGGGGACAGCGGGTCTTCTCTCGGGGCGCTCGGCAGCTGTGGAGGGTGCTGTCGTGCTCATCAGGAAGGGTGGTCTTTGTGAGCGTAGAAACTCCTAGGAAAAAAGCTATTAAGAACAATTTACTAATAACACAGACACCTTGTTTAAAAAATAAACTGCGAGCACCAAGCAGCGGCCTCATCTTTGCCTCAGTCCTCAGCCCCCCTCGTCAGGCCAGGGCCTCCTTCCCTGGGCACACTGGCTGTGGGAAGCACCGCAGGCCACGCCATGGGGCCGTCCAGGCCTGCGAGGCAGCAGGGCCAGCCGTCCAGGGCCGCCGAGCCGGGACACTGAAAATGGCCGACGCGATGTTGGCCTAGTTTGGGGTGCCCCGAGGACATGCAGACCTCGGCAGCACTTCTCCCACCGTTCACCTACCTTGTTGCTTGTGTTTGCTTGACCCAGGTAAATTGGATTTTCCTCCTTTGCTGTTCCAGGAAAAGACATGGGAGCCAGCTTTACCCTCATGGCTGGCTTGAGGCCACAGTGGTTCATCAGTCTGCAAGGAAACTTGTACCCCATCCTGCTGGGAAAACCCCGGTGCCCAGACCCTCTGGTGAGGGGAGATCCAAGGGGGGCCACAACATCCAGAAATGCAACATGCTGCCTGTGGATGTGTGGTAGAGGTTTGACCAAGCCTGACTTGCCCCGGAAACTTGTCTGTGCTTCAAAACTAGGCAAATACATTTCATTGCTTTCAATGCTTCTCTTTCATTGCTTCTTGCAGTCTCTCCCGAAGTCAAAGAGGCAAAGCCTGTGCTTAGTAAGACCGATGACATGAATCCTCCACTGCAGCTTCGTGTAATGCTGTGTAAGTGGGATGTGTCCTACCTTAATGTGTGCACATGAATCCATTGCTGAATGCTACGAACTTTCACACATGCTTCTAGGGGCAAAGGCGTTGTAGTAAAACATCTCAACTTGCTTCTAATAGTTTGGGTACTTGCCTTAAATTCATGCAGAGGTCAGCCTATAAATATTCCTCAGGCTTCACTCCATTTGCTTAAAGAAAATTAATGCCCTGTGATCAAGTTTGCTCACCCATGCACTGTCAAGCTGAGGGTTTTTCCTGTTTTCTCTCTTTTAAACGCAACAGAAATCTATGTTTTGAATATTTTGTATTTTTATTCAAGTAATGGATTCAAAGGAAGCCTAAAGTTTGTTCTGAAATTGCTTGGTAACGTTCAGCTTAAAACAACAGGAGCAACATGTTTGAAATGCCGTGCAGCAGTGTGGTCCTCCATGCACATTTGATCATCAGGCTCCTGTTTTTCTCAGGTTTCTCAAAACTCATCCAGTTTACATCATTGTGTTGGGGTCTGCCTTCAGCTCTGATATGGCAGATGAAAAAGCCCTGAGAGCCAGTGGTATGGAGATCTACTGATACAGGTGGCATTGCCTCCTCCCAGTTAATTAGCACAAGAAACATAGAAGCTGGCCAAACCGTGGAGCTTAGATTGCCTGTAGATGTTCGTTCTTTATGAGCTGTGGGACACATCTTACACTTTTCTTACATATATGAAGGTTTTAGTAAATCATGCATAGGAAATGTGGCCAACTTTGACATATAATAAGCAATTAGGAATATAAATATGTTTTAATATTACTGTGCATTCTACAATGGAATGCTTAGCTATAAAAATACAGGTGATCTCAGCCTTCAAGCACCTGTAAAAGTCTGTGACTGCTCCCAGTTCACAGTCTGTCTTAAGAGTTTGTTTACACTAGAAATAGCAAGAAGTTAAACAAACCGTTGAGGAGAGAAGGACAGGGTCTTCACCTCTGTTCTCTGTGCCCCTCAAGACAGTTCAACAGACCCTGGCAGGGGGAGAAGATCTAACCAAACTGCCATTGGACTATTGTAGAGTGTGGATCCATCAACAGTCCTTCTGTCCTTTCTTTCCCCGGAAGGGACAGAAGGAATTGTCTGACAGATACAGAGCAGAACTACATAAGTACACAGATAAGGGCCATTTTCAGAACACCAAATTCCAGGGAGAGATTGGCATTATGCAGGGAATGCTTGAGGAAACTACTTTAACCAAGAGCCACTCATTCAGGGCAGAAAAGGTGTGTTTTCTACTGAAGCAACTGACAGTGGAGGGCGATGTTCCAGAGCCAACACAAAACAAATGAGATGCTGTCTGAGCTGAACATTAATTTTGCCTTCCCAGCTTCCTGACATAAGGCAAGTTGCATGCTCTGTGAGGGTTAAATTTGCTTGTGTAAGATCTGAACACAAGCAGAAAGATCACAAATTCAGGGGGAACTAAAAAGTAGAAGAATGTTACCTATGCTTATATGCTGAAGTATATAAAATTAAAATTACTACTATTGTTAATGTCCTCAGACCAAGGACTTGCTTTCTAAGCAGTATTAGTAAGAGGCAAAGAAAATCTGCTCTTCTAGAGTTGCTAGTTTATCCTTCATTTTACGTCTTCCTCGTACCACCGTGTCTCCAAAGCAGAGCACAAAACCTTACTGGGACCCAGGGCTCTAAGGCCATGCTGCACCCACCCTACTAGCATTAGATTAATTAAAACGTTGAGCAGCTACTGTGAGTTTGCAAGAGGAGCAAAATCCTAAAGGCCTGCGTTTCTAGACCAAATAACTGAAGTAAAAGCTTTCCCATTCTTCTGGTTTCCTGGAACAACCACAAGCTTGCTCAGAAAGCGAAAGCAGGGGAAAAAAACCCCACAGGCTGCGCGCATAAGCCCCAACTTGTTTTGTGTTTAACAACTGTAAGAGGAGAATGCTTTGGGCTCCGCTTCCCCTCCTCCCCACTCCCCCCAGGATCTCCTGAAGGGTGCGTGAGGTGCAATAATTAACTCTCTCGGGTAGGAAGCCAACATTTCCAACACGCACTTGGACACCAGCCATGGAGCTCCTCTCGGCACCTTTTTGTCTGCTGCGTGGGGCCCAGCGTGGCTGAGGGCCTGGCTGCCCATTTCTCACCCATCCACGAGAAGATCCATGGTCCCAGCCACCCGAAGGGGAAGGTGGTCTGCGCATGGTGGAGGACAACCCTGTTTGTTAAGGTGTCTGTGCCCCGTTTCAAAGCGTGAGGTGTCTGGCAGTGGTAGGAGACCCAGCTGTCCCCGCTCGCTGTTGTTCCTTCCCGAAAAACGCCCTGCACGTGGTGGCAACACGGGAAGAGGGAGCTGGGCTGAAGAGCTTGCTCTTCTCTGTCCCGAGCCCGAGGGCAGCCATACCAGGACAGGACAGGAGGTGGCACCCGAACAGCACCCGATGAACCACCAGCACGGTTCACACCTTCAGCAGGAGCGGGAGTTACCGCTGGAGTTAGCAAAAAACATCTCCAGGAAAAACCGAACAGCCACTCAGCCACGGGGTAAACGTCTTCGCTATCAAAGCCTCAGGTTTTCCATTAATGCTTTAAACTTTGGACTGCAAAGGCTGGACATGTTAAACAGTACCCCGCTCCCTGTACTCTCCCTCAGTTCAACAATACAGCCTTATACTGTAGTTAATGTTTTTCTTGGAAATAAAAAGCAATCTTGTGCTTGATTCCATGTGAAAGTGGCGTTCGGGTGTGACCACCCTCCAGCTAGCTTTTGTACGGTCGGTTACCACTAGTGAGGAAGCAGCTCAGAGCAGCCCAGCGGTCGGTCCCCAGCGGCCCAGTGGTCAGTCCCCAGCAGGGTCTGCACGCCCCAGGGCTCGTGGTAATGGGGCTGAGCTCGCTGACCAAGGAGGATCCCCATGGTCCTGCAGCAGCTGAACCGTGACCTCTCTTGTATGAGGCTTGCATAACAAAATGAGCGGATGATGCTTCCAAGTGGCCGTCCATGTTTTGAGGGTTAACTCCAGCTCTCAACCTTCTACACATAAGTGTTTTCATACTCAGTACTACAGCTTCCCCAAAACATTACATTTCATACCAGTTTGTAAACGTTTTGTAAAGGCTTTGCCAGGTAGAAGACTGAAGGAACTCAGGGAGGGAATAAAGACTAGACTATTAATGTTACCTTTTAGCATTCACTCCCTTTTTGAAAAAGAATTACAGGCTGATAGGTTAGCCAGTTCATGAAGAAAGAGAGCAACAGATCATTCCTCCAATTCATTTTGAAACAGATCAGACAGATTCCTATTTTACAGATAGGAGAGTGAAATTGCTTTACTTTTCTCTAAAGGCATGGTTTTTTCCAAATTTGAGAAGTCTTGTTGCAGCTGCTACACTAAGAAACTTCAGAGATCACAAAGGTCATCTAAACCAGATAAACCAAATACAGATGAGCCAGAATTTAGAGCTTAATAAAACAGCGCTCTACTTCCTAAAGCCGTTCACTGAGGACAAGCTCTCCCTCTCCTTTTTCTTACAGCCAATGAATATGGTTATACTGCATAAAATGACATACCTGCATGATAAAGACGTGTTGTTTCCCTGAAAGCTATCTTCTAGCTGCAGTAAAGCACAAACAATTCGTTATCTCTGCAGCTACAGGATTCAGGACCCCATTGTCTCAGGTCCTCTTTGAACTAGGGGGAAGACAAAGGCAACCTCAGCCCCACACCTCAATGACGTTACCTCTGGCCACATAACGGATATCTGCAGCTGAGGTTAAGGCTCCCTCCAGTGAAGCAAGCAGCTTTTTCCTCAGGCTTTAGTGTGCTGAGTGGCTAAAGGGGGCAGAAAAAGAACAAACATCTGATCATTTCACCCCCACATCTCTTTTGTGAGAATGCTTCTGCCTCTGTAGAGATATGCATCCCTGCCAGCTGGAGACAACACTGCAACAAAAGAAAGAGCCGACTGTGGGTGCTCACACTAGCTAACACAATCAAACTCCTTCCATGGAGCTTATCAGTACTAGTTGTTTGCTCCAGTCGAGACAGCGTGCCTAGCTGCCTCCAAACAAGGTGCCTTTGCCTCTGTATCTATGCCCTCCCTGTATAGGACAGGAGCCTTTTTTTTTTTTTAATCCTTTATATTGCACTTAACCACCGTTAGCCTTCTGTCCACAACCCACGCTGTAAGTACGAAAACGGGAATCAAGATCTGAACACTTAAATAGGACGCAGGCTGCTTTTAGAAGGTGCAGACTCCTGGACAGTATTGAAACATCTGATATTGTCTCCTACCTTATTAGGTAAACTGTCTTATAAAAATCTCTGTACAGTAGCCCACCTACTACCCAGTTAACTGCTGATTGTCAGATTACCTGGGACACTGGTAACTCAGTTGTAGAGGTGCTTGACCATTGCCTTCCCAACACGGTGTCCAGGAGGGCTTATTTTCAGACAGGCAATTTTGAAAAAAGCTAGATGCAACAGGTCCAGTGTTGTGCTAGACCCACTAATTGTTTCCCAGTGCTGGGAGGCTATCATGAAGATACTGAGTAGTTCCGTAGAGATCCAGCCTAGATGCAGCGCGATTAAGCCACAGGTAGCAAGTTGTACTGGGACCAGACTGTCTCTGCATGGTTCACACGCCTACACTGCCCTGCCTGCTAGTACTTCATTCCAGCCCTCTTGCAGCCGGATGTTGGAAGAGCTGGCTGTACCATATACGCACAATATTCTCATTTATGAACAATGAGATGACATTTTTTTCCCTAGAGGTTCCTTGATTACAGATTAAAGAAGAGGTGCAGTAACTAATTAGCATAACATAGTTGGTACAAAAACCTTGTTTACTTTGCAAGTGGGATTTGAAGCTATATTTTCTAAAGGCAGTATCGCCCCTCTAATACTGCCAGATGGGCAGCAACAGCCAGAGGAAACTAGACACGGCTCTCTCTATTAAGTGGTCCATGGCTGGGCACACCCCGGGCATGAGGCTTACAACACCACCACAGTCTATAGGTTATTGCCATTCATCAGTCCAGAGTCACGCAGATAAGTGAGACCTCTCTAGCTGCTTAAGAGAAACACAAATTGGCTCTACATCACAGGAAAAGAAGATTGTGCTTTTTGATGCTGTGCCGGTATCATGCCTCTCTCAGATCACAAATTAAGACCAGAGGCCATATTTATGTACAAACAACTGTCAGTGGCATCTTTTTCAACCCTGAGGGTATTCAGACAATCTATAAAAATTTTCCCTGTACCATCAGGCCAGAGGAACTCCTTCTCTCTCCTGAAAAAACACACCTTCCAAGAATACTTCTACTCAAAATTTCAGCTGACATACCCATGTACATGATGCAGCTGTCAGAACACACCAACACAGATTTGACGATGATCTTGTAGGTGTCAGATGAAGGAATAAATATAACAGATGCATGTAAATATAACANATGCATCACCAGGCAATGGCAGCAATGGAGGAAATGAAGCACAGATGTACATAAGAAAAATCAGGGGTTTAATGATAAATTAGCAGGTAAGAAAGATAATAAAGAATCAGGGAGTTCTGTTTGACACATTTAGGATCTTTGCTACATCAGGTTCTTGGTCGTCAATTAGACGGTAACTATTACGGAAGAGAATTATCAGACTGTTCATGCAACTGATCTGTTGCTGCCTTATGTTTCATTAAAAACAAAGTCACTCCGTGTCCTGAAGCCGCTCACAAGTTTAGAAGTTTGCTTTTAGGAAAGCAAGCTGCTTTGTCATCTTGGCTGTGAAACACAAATCCATTTTACAGTTTTCTTTCACTTCAAAACTCCAGCCACTCTGTCATATAAATACAGTTTGATGGAGAAATCTCACCACCTTCATGGCAGTCATCAAAAACCTGCAAAAGAAAGCCCTGTGTCAGTAATTATACACAGCAAGCATGATCTAACTGGAAATAACATGCTCGCGCGTTTTCTGCTCCTTCCCCAGTAGAAAAGCAGTGGTTTTAACAGAAGCCAAAATCTAGGAAATCCAAAGCCAGCTCTGAGGAACAGTAATGTGAGCACAACAAAGCAAAACAGACCCCACTACAGTACATGATGCAAACAGACACACTGGCAACTTTTACCTATATATCAGTTTACCACCCAAGCAGGAGAGACCAAAAGCTAGACAGAAGCAAGTTAGCTTGTTAAAAAACATAAATACTCAAACTTAGGATCAGAAAATGTAATAATATAATTTAGAACAGGCTACACTCGACAGTACCCTTTCACATACAGTCCAGTAAAGAGACAGGATGTACGTGGGAAACATTCTGGTCTAAAGAACCTGTCTCTTACACCACAGCTAAGGCATCACGGATAACACTTGTAAGCGTAGTTGGCTTAGAAAGCCACAAGGATCCCTCACAGGTGAAACCCTGCAATGTGCCGGCTGACCATTTTCAGGATTGTATTCAAAATTTGCACGCACCCACGTACTCACGTACAGAATTAGTTACTTACGGGGCAGAGTCCACAGGGCGTTCTGACTAACCCAGTGGGTTGTATGAGAGGACTAACGGCTCTGTACAACTTCATCTGTCCATCCACACTGCCTACCGTCCCCTCCTTCGCAGCAATAATAGTCATCTCCACTTTTCCATCATATATTAGTGTATTTAAAATGGTTTCAATGTCTTCCATTGATAACTCTACCTAAGAAACAGTTTGTAAAATAAATATTAGGAAAGACTCATGCCAATAAGTCCTACAAGGAGGAAACGAGCAAACACCATGAGTAACAAATCCTTAAGAGTTCTACCCTAGCCCAGATAAAGGCACTGCTCCCGCTGGGCACTTTATGGGGTGTGCAGATACAAAAAGAAAAGCAAATACCAATACCTCCTACCTCCCAAGCACTTCTGGATTACATTAGCCTTGGCTTACCAAAAAGAACTTCCCTATGCAACTCGAGTGCCTACATCATCCTAGCACGATTCATTTCCAGTTTTACAGGAAAATAATCGTGAAAGCAGAAAAAGACAAGACTGCTGAAGATATACCTGCTAATGGTGACCAATAATTGCTTTTTGATTTCCCCCCTCCCAGAAAACTGCTTGAAGTACATAGGCAAACTTGAGAGAAATTATAAACTATAAACTAGCTGAGACTGGAGTAAAAGGAAAACTTACTCCAAGTAAGTTTAATATCAACAAGTATATGAACGCTAATTCTTTTATACATCTGTATGCCCACATGTACAAACTATCCTGGCATCTCACGCAGTATCAATGACCCTCCTCTATAAGCAATAAACCAGCAAAGCCCACCTCCACTACAGTAACCGCAGGGCACTAAAGCACTTATCAGACCCTCACCAAATTTGCAGGACCTAACTCCTATAGCTAGTCATGCACTGACAATTTTGATAGTAGTAAGATGAATCAATTCTGACCTTACTGATACCCAGTTCACAGATGTATTTCCACACCTCATGGGATGAGGCAAATGAGCTGTTCCTCTGTATCATGGGGTTCTGTTTGCTCTCTCGAGCTGCTTCTGCCTAAGGAAAAAGCAAAGATGAGTTATAGTCAGTACTCACAGCCAAGAGCCTGCTTCGCAGCTCAGTTTCAGGCAGACTGAAGTACGAAAGTTGATTTCCCAACCATTTCTGTGACATGTTTTTTATTTAGCATTTAAAGCTATGTCCTCAAGTGACGCACATGAGACAATGCAGTGCACAACCAAATACAGTTTTACACTAAATACGACAAAAAATTTACACAGTAATTTAGATTAATATGAAGGAATATCAGCATTGGGTATTTTGTTGACAAAAAAAGGTTCTGCTGTACCCAGCGCCAGTTAAAATGTATTTTAATGGAACAGAGAAGTGCTGCAATCTGCATAGGACTTGGATTCTCTCGCAGTTCAACTAGAGAAAATTGTATTCTAGGCAGAGCTGACTAACTACTGCCTTCTACCCTCTCATAAATGCGGAGCTCTGCAGGGAACACAATGACTTTTGCAACATTTTTTGGTCCTGTGTTCTTTGCTGCCTAGCTTGTCATTTGGCCTTGGAGACAGACAGCTTCACTCTGTGCAGGGTGTGAAAATATGCATTATTAAAATGCAACACCATCACACTTGCTGTGACAAAAACAACAGTCCAGTACAGACTTGCCAATCCAACTGTAACAACGGTCAGCATTTATTGAAAACTTAAACCTTGCCTGTCACTGGTTTTGTAAAGAAAATAATTACTCGCACGAAACAAATGAAAGGGGACTTCAGTAGTGGCACTCACCTTACTCTGCAGAAATTTAAAGCACTGTTGATTTAACACCTCCACAAACTCGGACTCAAAGTCTTGGTCACTGTACCAAGCCCCACCAGTCACTGACCGGTCAGGCTGCAGGTTATATAGCATATACACCTTCTTCTTGGATGCCTGTCAGAGAAAAGCACACAGCTCTCAACTTCCTTAAGAAAGGAAGATTTAAGATATCTGCAAAAGAGATTGTTCATTACTCCTAAAACCTGGGCCACAGCAATCCAGCTGACTCAAGCTATCCTTAACATGTTTGACCCTCAGTTAACATGGAGATAAAGAGAAGATCAATACATTTAGATTCCTAATCATTTTATAACATAAAGGTTAGAAGAGACAATCCTACTAACAATGCACACACAATACAAACCTCACTGAAGAAGACCTCACAGTTTAATTTTAGCCTATTGACTCTAATCCCCCTGAACAGTTGGAGGAGGGCAGGAAAGTGTCTTCAGAGACAGCAAAGACAAACTTTACCGAGAAGCTCTCAACTGTTTCTGCAGGATTCAACCCATGCACTGGTGATAGGAGGATCCTTACATGATTAAACCCTGCAGCTAAAGTTAGCCGTTGCAAGCCCACTCCTTATTGCCACACCTAGATGGGGTGAATGGGAACGCTGCCTCATTCCTGATATTAGTAGTCAAAGGACAACGGTTGTCCAAAGGACTACCCAGCAACCACTGAAGCATTTTAGCAGCATTACATCCCCTGTGTGACTAGACTAAGTCAGCATCTCTCACAAGAACATGAAAAAGCTACTGCCTCACTATGTCCAACATCTTTGTCTCCATTTTATTTAGGAAGTTAGTCTCACCTCTCACTCCCCTTCAACCCCCACCCCCCCGCCAAATGCTCACACACAAGCCATAGTGCAGAAGATGAGACTGCCACACAAAAAAACCCCCACAAAACTTAAAAATTCCAAGAGTTCACAAACAAGTAGTCTTCCTGGTGTACCAGGCCCTGTAACAAGACAGAACCTCTGCTGGAAACCAGGAGAATGTCCAAAGAACATGCTAACGTTCACGATCTGTAATTAAGCAGGTAAGGGGAGCAGGATGCTGTTTAAGCACTGTAACAGCGTGAGAAAAAGCATGGAAAAGGATAAGACCTATTCTGGCACATGGACTGTTTGCACATAAGATAAGAAAGTACTTGAGTAACTGGAACAAAGTAGAGGAACCAAGACTAAAACAGAATCAAATGTCTTAGAAATTGTCTAAAGCAAACAATACAAATCCAGTATGAACCAGATAACCAAGGGGAGTTTCAGGATCTCTGGGGGAGAGGAACCTTGCAAGGCCACTTGCAGCTAGGTAACCATATCTCTAGTCCCATACAAGGAGATTACTTCAGTATCAGAAATACCAAATTGTGGTACAGCAAAACTGGGACCAATGGAGAAAAAGCAATTACAGGCAGGTTGCTTATTTGAGGGGAGAAAGGAGAAAAGGGTGGTAGAAAAGAGAGTTAAGAAACAAAAAAGGAGAATGGGGTATAAAAACCAGAGAACAAGAGAGGGCAGGATCTGCAGACAGCAGGAGTTTGGGTGCCTGCAGACAGCAGAGAGGCTGACCTGTGGACCCAAACCCATCGGTACGCTGGTGGGAAACCCACCCGTCTCTTCCCTAGGTTTATGTCCCAAGGACCAGGTAACAGAACTGCAGAGTAGAAGCAAGCAGTGCAAGAGGTTTGTGAAAGGCAGAGAACGATAACAACAGTTGTGTGCAATAAAGAATTAAGAGAACTCAGACTGCAATTTGACGGTAATGGTGTGTAATTAGTAGTGGTGGGAAGAGCGATAGAACTGTATATTAATAGTGATGTGTTTATTCATTAGGTTATTAGTCAGTCGTTAGTAGTAAGTTGATTATTTAATGAACATTATAGCCTCTCGTATCTGTTGCACCTCAAACCTGCATACTAAAGGCAGAGTGTCAAACACTGGTACAGAGTCAGTGACAAAGCTGGAGGCAGAAGGAGTTTTCTCTGCTCCCGGTCCCCTGTTTGAACATACACCGCATGCAGCAAACGTTTGAAACTGTTTAAAAAAAGTTACAAAATACTCACTGCCACAGATTTAACTGCTTTAATTAGTTTCTTGCTTTCCAAGTTTTTCAGTATCTTGTTGATCTCCGTTAAAGGCAAGTTACTTTTGTATCTTATGTCCCTGCTCCAAATACCTGTTTAAAATCAGAGAAGTGAACAGAAATGAATAGAAGAAACCATTTGTTTCTGTACACACTCACAAACCAAAAGTCACATCACAACATTGCTTGATGCCCTTGCCACCCATCGGGTGCATCCCCGATCCTACCACTCCTGGTAAAAGCGAGGGAACAGACAGAAGGTGATGGAACAAAAAAGCAACTGACAACCAATAATGCATACCACAACCACCACACTGTCCTTCTGCCCTTTACGTCTCCTCAGAGAGCTCTTACAAGCGGACCCTGTTTCACTGCCAACATGAATACATCACAGAAATGTTCTTGCATTTTTCAGTAACTAGTTTTTGCTTCAACAAAAGTATGACAGCCAGTTCTACCTGCCATCTGTCAAGCAGAGTGTGCAATGACTGCTGAAAAAGCCTAGTTACCAGCAGTTTCTGCTGGCAGTGCACCTGTTAAATCCAATATAGGTATCACATTTCCTTTTAAGCAGTGAGTGTTCTGTGTATTCCTTAGCTTGACAGTCCCACAGGTAACTCATAATTCATATTCCAAATATTCTGAAAGAGCCCCCCCAAAAGCCAACCAGGACAGGTTGCTATTTTAATACAGAAACACGTCATCTTCTCTTCTGTTTTTAAGAAGCAGACATGTGGAACAATAGCTACAGATCTCGTATGGGGACTCTAGATTTTATATTTGTATTGTCTTGACAAGCATTTAAAAGTTTGGACAGAAACAGTTCCATAAGTAAACAGAGTTAGTACCATTGACAATTATAAATTATTTAAACTACCTTTGTTGCCTGCATCTTCTATAATTTGGTAAACCAGCTTCTCTTGATTGTCAGAGCCTTTCATTTTACTGTAAAATAAGACAGACATCAGGATTTCTGAAAGGTCCAAAATTTGAAAGAAGTTGCATTTGTTTTAAACTGAAAACAAGTACTATGAAAAAAAACAACGCACAAAGGAAAAAAAAAACCCTACACAATAAGCCAGCCATTGGCAAATACAATATATGACACTAAACCTCCCTGGTTCAAGCCAAGCTTGCCAGTGAGAAACCACAGTAAAGAGAAAAGAGCATAGTATGAAAGAAAAGTGACTAAGCAGGAGTCACTCAACTTGTCATAACAATGGGGAATTCAGAGTCCCGTATTAACACAACTGTGGAAGGTCAAACACAGCACGGAGCATAATTTAGCATACTCTGTCTCTAGTCAGAATGTCTACAAAGGGATAGTAACATGTTCCCAACTCTAAAAACATGCCTTTTCACTGGTCTGAGAAATCCTGAACTCAGCAACCTTTTTCTAAAGCATGTGAAAGAGAGGATGACACCCCTGCACCGAGGGTAATTTTGAAGGACGTTTCTTTCCAGAAGAATGTCTAAGGCATCTTTTGCTCAGATTTACATGGGCACCACAAGACATGGTTTGAAGGTACATTTTAATAAATCAAATAGCATGAGTAGCAGTTCAAGTGACCTCCTGGAACAGCTGTTAATATGAGTGCTGATACTGTGACACAAGCAGTGAGGAAGACCACAGAACCACAGTTTGCAGATGGTGCGGTCGGGCTTCAGCTGGCTTTCACCTGAGCCTATGCATATGTTTGCATAGATCACCTCGCTACCATCTGGACCAGGAACTCTGCTAGCAAGTTAGACTTGTAGTCCCATGGCACCCCCTCTCCAGTAGAAACCACTGTAGCTAAAACAGTTCTCAGGGTGAGCTCAGGGGAGTGAAGTGTACCCTCTGGAAACAAGCCGTTACGCTCTGCAACACTCCTGTTACAGAATCCATATTACATTGCTGAGTGTATTCTCAGCAACGCTGCATGTGAGTTGCAGAACTGTGTCCCAAATATATTTATCCAGCAAACACGAGGCTTACCTTGCATTTTGAGACTCTTTGATTCTATACAGGAGGCCTGCATTGCTCCTGAGAAGGTCCAGTTGCCCCTAGGAGAGATGGGGACAATGCATCTATTTTTCTTCAAATAGCTTGTTTCAGAACATGGCAAGAATCTTTTAATATTCTAAACTAAAAACTTTATTTCATGTCAACTGAATAAAGAAAAGGGAAAACATTTCTAACCACTGGAAACAATATTACCCTTGAGGGAAATTTTTTCCCTACAAGTACGGTGATACCCTTGAAGATATATTTTTCCCCCTACAAGCATCCACTTATCATCACCTATCAGAAATAACAAATACAGTTCCTGTCCCTTCCCACAACATCTATGCACTTCCTATTATTCCTCCTAACTTTCACCATTGCGTGAGGGGCACCAAGTTCTTGTACACTTTGTTCTCCCTTTCCACCAAAACACTCATTTGCACGGCTACCCAGAAACCATGCTGGAGCTCTACTGCACAAGTTTCGAACAATTCTGAGTTCCAGTAGCAAAGTTCTATTTTTTACTAAGCAGAGACCACTGGAAAACTGCCAGCCAGTATTAACAGTGTCTCTCAGAGGCAAATTAACAGCATCTCTCACACATAAAATATTTATTCTGCCTTTGACACCTGTGCCTAGGCCAGGCAAATTCTTATTTCCTATTTTGAAGCGGCAAGCGATTAGACAAGCCCAAGAGCATAACTGTGTACAACAGCATTAACTAACATTCCCTCTTTCATTGCTAGCTAATCCATTCCCCATAGGTACAGACTTGTTTCCTATAGATTTGCATTATGGGGCTGACTGAAGCTTATACTTCAAGATGATCCCCTATCAATGCTTTTCTACAGATTAAATACTTGCAGCTTACCTCAAGTGAAGTACCTGACGCTTATTAAGGCTAAGCTCTCACTGCAGATTTTCCCCACGTTTGAGGTACTTACTAAACCTCCCCACACACACCCCATTGCCCCAAGGCACCTATTTTAAACACATTCTACAGACTTCACCATCTTTGAAGCTTCGTCGTGAAATTTGGCCAACCCATTTAAGTTATTTAACATGTAAGTTCACATCCAATGTTTTGATAAACCTCACATCTATAACAGAAAGACCAAAAAGAGAGAGATTAGATTACTTCCAGTGCCACCTAGTATGGTCCAAGCTAGGCAGTTTCAGTTATTAAAACAAACCAACACACCACAACTCGCCCAGTATGGATATTTTCCAACATCCCTCTTTCTGAGAAAGCCCTTCTTTCCAACAGTGCTCTCCCCACTGCACCACTCAGTCCTTTTTATTTCCTGACTTCACACGCCCATGAAGCAGCTAGTTAAGGAACCAAAAGGAATCTCAGTCTTTAAAGACCCTGAACATGTAGCTGATACTCAAGTTAACGCCACACTGAACCAACAAGACTAAACAGCCACTATCTGTTCCTGAACACGTGGCAGAAGTAGTTGACAGTGATCCTCACTCCTGCCTTAGGCTGACTCCTGATACAGTAAAGGAAAACACCCAGTGAGGTGTAGGAAATGTATAGAATATGCAAAAAGTCTCTGGAGATGTTTCACATGCTTAATATCAGAGTAATCCACAACTGTGGGATATTGTGAGGGGTTCAGAGAAGACCGTCACATAAAAGAGCATGGGATAACATCATTCTAGTGAATTAATTCTCCATCACTAACAGGCCTTATGGTTATCACCTGTGGCTGTCTTACTACTGAACCACTGCAGCTACACTTGCACCTCTCGCATTAGATCACCATATCACAATCTGCTTTACAATATAACAGACAGGGAAAAGAAGACCAAAGAACTTTAGACACATCAAAAACCAAATGTGGTACTTCTCAGTGGTAGCTTCCTCACCTAGAAACCAACAGGGATGTACAAATTCATGGTAACTCTGTATTACAGAATAAGAAGAGTAAGTTGAGGTATGTTTTAATCCGCTTTGGCAATCATAAGTGCTTTTGGCAACCAAAAGTTATGGCAACTGTACATTACAGGAAATGCTACTAAATCCAAAGGGATTAATTTGCTAGCCCTGCCCAACAGGTTGCTACCGTGCAGACTGTGCGTACGAAGAGTGCTCCGGTTTGGCTAAAGTAACACGAGGAAGGTGAGATCACCCTACCATCGACAGCAGCCTGTTGATCGCCATGGCTCGCTGCTGGGCTTCCATGTGAGGCATGTCATTTTGAATCACCTGGTCTGTGATACCATGAGGGAACTGATGACACAGCTCAATAATCCTAAGGGAGGATGAAAGCAAGTTTAAAATCATGTCCTGTTGCATCCCAAACCAAATACAAACAGTATTAGAGTCAGAATGGAAGAGAGGGAAAAGAACAATTCAGCGAAAAATCACCCACAAACCGTTTCTCAGTCACATCTACGGAGGGAACTTAGCATCTGCTCCCTGTGATGACAAATACACCTCTGCCACTGCTGGACAAGCTACCTCTGCTCTTTGTGACAGCACTGAACAGGGTGCTCCATTCAACACGAACAACACGGATTTAGAGCTCCCTGCACAGTTTTGCTATACAAAAGGTTCTGATGGGGAGGGACTGCCAGCTAGTCAGAGAATGCAAATACTGATGAAACACCTTTCAGAAGAAAAATGACTTAACGCAGCAGGCAAGCCACAGTTCCCCCTTTTCCAGAAAGGCAGCAGGGCAGCCGCAGGGGACCTGACCCCATCCTTCGTCACCAGCTAAAAACCTCCCAGCTCCAGCACACTACAGCAGCCGCCCCAGCGACAGCAAACCTGTCCTCCGGGACCCGCGGCCTGACCGCGGCCCAGGCCCGGGCCGTCACACACCCAGCCCCCGGGCCCCTCTTCCCTCGCCTCCCTGCCAGCCCCCACAG
>Ga0065711_1040997_pt1 | contig 16486 bp, 5 predicted proteins | sample Hoacrofraction12_FD_59098 | JGI IMG/M metagenome (GOLD analysis project Ga0065711, IMG submission 59098) | Hoatzin crop microbial communities from Cojedes, Venezuela - Epithelial fraction 12 v2 (version 2) | ecosystem: Host-associated > Birds > Digestive system > Esophagus > Crop | place... | reverse complement strand
GAGCTGTGCTTCAGTGCCGACCACTTCTGAAGCAGCTCGAACGCCTTCATATGCTGCCAGAATCTCTTTTTCAGTGGGAGTATAGCGGGCCTCGGATCCTTTATATCCCCGGCTCCAAAACCCCAGGGGTGTCTATTTAATTGATAGATGGCATTAGGTAGTCGCAGATGCCATTCAGACTCATGAGTTTTCTCAAAGCACTTAACCAATCCATTGGTGTGCTCAACAATGTCATTCACCTGAAGATAACCGGGAGTGTGGAATACCCACCGAATCCCTTCCTCCTTGGCCCAATCTTATACCACTGTAGCTGTAAAGTGTGAACCATTATCACTTTGGATTTCCTCTGGAAGGGGGAGCGTGCTGAGCCACCCCTTAAGGGCCTTTACTGTGTTCTGCCCTGTGGCTGATCCTACCAAACTGGCCATAGTAAGGCCGGAGATGATTTCCACTCCTATATTTCCTTTTGCCTGAGGGTCTTAAAGGTCCGATACAATCAATTTGCCAGGAGTGCCACAATGTTTTCTTGTCCCAAATGTGTAAGGGAGGTGCCTTACTAGAATGATCTCTATTGATCCGTAAATGACATTGTGAACAGGCAGATACTACTTGTTCACACATTTTAACTGATACGGGCCATCCTCGGACTAAACCTTCCCGATATCAGTCTGCTCGTCCGGTGTGGCCACGCTTAACGTGTAACCATTCGAACAAGCGTTCCCATTCCTGGCCGTCATCCACGATGTCAATTTGTTGCAGCCGTGTGAAGCTATCTACCTGTTGATTGAACTGAGCAGTAATTGTGTTGGAGTGATCATGACCTTTTACCCAGTGGCCAGTGAGATGAGTTTTGAAATATTCATATCTCTACTAACAACTTGTTGCTTGATAACCCTCCTTTACTCCTAATGCCTTCCTTTTGATGACAGAATCATTGGCCAGTCTCTATGGGGAAAAAAATTGTCGAAGAATTCCTCACTTTCTTGCTTGAGGAGAAATTCCTTACCTGATTTCCCTTTTGCTCAGACTCATTCATCTCTGTTTGTTCAGACCTATTACCTCACCTTTTGCTTCCATTCTCCCATTTGCATGACCATGTGATGCTTTTGATCATGCTTGACCCTCTGCTGTGATTTCATAATATTTACTTCATCATGAAAGGTAACATGTGATCACAGACCATCCAGAGTCCACTAGAGTCTGTGTTATGTAAATAATCTACCAAATATAATTACTCTCATGGTACACTGGTTCTACCCTTCAATTGCTTTTTCAAAAGTATTCATCACTTTAAAGCAAAAATACAATATTTATTTTTATTAATTTATTCTAATTCAACTTAAGCATATTTTACCTCATAATGTGGTTTAAAAAAATCAACATCATTGCAACAAGCACAAGTTTTGTGTCTTGGTAATATTCACATGTGGAACAGGGAAAACCAATTGTCTCAAATGCAAGAAGCACTTGTTGAAATTATATAGCCTGAATACAGACAGGCTACATTGCTATAATGGTTACTTCTTATCTTAAAATCCATGACTCTGTGGAGACTTCCACTGAAGCCAGTTCAAAGAGCAAAAAAGATAACTTCTGCTGAAATGTCAAACTCTGCTTGAAACAAGAGAAGTGATTTTTCTCAAATTACTACAGTGAATTCCTGAAGTTCCTTTATACAGTCTTGTCATCAATTTTTGTGCTAGAATATTTGATTCATAACCTTGCTGAAAGTCACAAATATTTGGAAGTCACAGTATATGTCACTAAGTTTTGAACTTATTAAATAGCATTTTTTTAGCTTGATTAATTTGGCACACAAGGAAGTATTTTTCATATTTCATTTGTAAAAGAATCATAACATGACTGGCTGGTGAGACACTTCAGAGAAGCTTACTTCTGTGTGATGAATCTGAACATATCCAAAATAATCTGAGTAGATGCTTTGAAATATTTAGTTAGGTCTTAATGTCCTGACTTTTTCATGAAATTTAATGTATGCACAATAGAATTACCAAAACACACGTATCTTTCAGATTTGTTATTTCATAGGATTAGAAAAATTCTTTTTTATATTTAGCTTAGAACATTGAGAAAGCTTAACCATATTCAAAATGACAATTAAAGCAACATTAACAAATCCCTCCAACATACCATGAAGTCATAAAAGCAGGAGAAGTACCTATTGTATATTATTAATGGGGTTCTCCAGGTTAAACTAATCATATTCATATACTGTATTACACTATCCAAAGTTCTCAAATGACCCTCAAATAATTTAATGTACCTAAATCATGTGTCTACAAGCACTGCCAAAATCCCTTTGTTTAATTTGCATTTTTCTTCTTTGAATATGAGGTTATACAGGGCAATATGACAGAAATATGCTTTAAAATAAAGTCTTCCTTTGGGATGTCAAGTAGATACAGACCAGAGGTAGTATGTTGCCTCTGTGCTTTAGATGGTGGATTCAAAGATACGGTGCTGCAATAGGGCAAAAGTACGCAGATCACTGATGAAAGAGTGCATGTCAAAAGGCTTGTTTAAACAGACATGGCAGTTATCATCAGCTCTTGCTCTATCTTGCATAACGGAACAGAAAGGATTCTTCTTATAAGTAGAACTTTCTCATCATTTTGCAGCATACCAAGCGAACATATTAGTTGCTATCAGCACTTGGGCATGCAGCCTGTATGTTTGGCAATACTTCATTAAAAAGCAGGCATCTATTTGGGTAAAAACAGTTTGTGTTAAAAAGTTTCCTTTAGTTTAAGAATATTTTAACAGCTATACAGTTATATATATATATATATATGTATAAATTCTAAATCTCTGTCACTGTTAGACGTACCAAGAAAAAAAGGAGAAGACAGAAACTCAGAAACAGAGAATCTTTCAGGTTGGAAGGGTCCTCTTAAGGTCATCTGGTTTAGCGCCGCAGCTCCAGATATCTATTAATTTAGCAGCCACAATAATCTTTCCATCTTTGTTCTTGATTCTGTACAACTCTAATTTGCTCATAAAATTTTCCTCATTTTTATTGTTATGGCTGTCTAGTCCATCAACATTCTCACCCAATATCTACCTTTTTACTTTGATGTCATCCTTTACATATTGAATACAATCCTTATGTCAGCCTTTAACATCTACTTGTCTCTCTTCATCTAAATCCTTCTCGAAGACCTGTATTTCTGTAATGCCTACCAGGAAATTATACAGTAAATTTTAGATAGCTGAATAAATATCTGAAATGATACACTTTCTTCTTACTCTGATTTTAGATGTCAGAAGTAAAAAAAAAATCTCCAATATGCTACAAAGAAAACCAAGCTCTCATTGTGTTTTTTCATCTACACAAACATTTCTTGTGGGCAACCTGTTGTATTACTGCTTCAAGAGAATATTGATTCCTTGATAAACATGAGATGAACGTACAGTTCCTCTGACAGCTGCTCACACAAGGTAAAAGTCCACAAATTTTCTGTTTTTTAAATATTGCTAAAGAATAAGTAGTGCAGTGCATTTCTATCCAAGAAAATACGATCAATAACTTGTGCTAAAATGGGAGGTTATATTGCACCTATTCTACAAGAGATGCATTAGATATTGTTCCTCTTGAAGATGATTTTATGTGCAGTTAGCACCTGACTAATTGATGAAACAAATATTAATAATGTTTTCTTTCAGGTTTGTATGTTGTTAAGAGAAGTTGAAAAGTAAGCTCCAAGACTTCCTTGAGGGAGTTACTCCAGGCCACTGATTCTGTCTCAGAACATATTTAATCCCCTGTTTAAATCATGCTTTTTCACTGAAGGAAAATTTTCTTCTTTATACATTAATAAAAGATCTGATAGAAGTGACACAGGTGAACAGTAGCATTTTTTATTATCTTCAGTATTTTATCTTGAAGTGGGACTCAGACTAGAGGAAAATGCATAAAACTGGGTCATTTTGAGTGGAAGTCATCTGGCAAAATGTAATGTTATTTAAACCAGGTTAAATTAGTATGCTTTATGAGATTCTTTCCTGGTCAAAACTAGTTGCAAATCCAGGATCATTGTTGGTGTTTATTCATTTTGGGGCTCATGAAAAAATGTAACCTTTGAAACAACATAGTCTTTGGATTTAACTCATGAATTCTCACTCTGGAATTTTTCTTACCTGCTAGTGAAATAAAACAGACACTTAGACTAGGCTTACCCTACTAAAATAAAGTACAGCTTGAGCATTGGCTGACACTGTCCATACAGCTGAATTCTTAACACGCTTTTTGTCACTGCTTTAACCTATGTAAACACTTCCCTGGACAAAACCACACAGCACGAGTTAGGAATTGTTCCCAATAGGTATTTTGGACATGCTGACATTTGGTATGGTGAAGAAGCAAGTTTAGGCTCTAAGCATGAGCAGAGCTATGTCAGCTAGACACAGAGCCAAGGAACAATTCCTACTCTGCTTCATTTGCTTGTGCACCTATAGCTTTGCACAGGAGTCAGGCTGGTTCTCCTAAATTAATAGCAGCTTTACTACTGCTTCATCGAAGTCAGAATTTTCCTTTTATCTTTTTGTCATGAATGTATGTGCAAACCTCAGTTTCTGTGAGAATTGCACAGTGAAGACCGAAAGGGGTTCTCTAATTCTACGTATTGGAAAAGGGGGATCTTCTCTTTTCTTACACACTCAGCTGGTTTCAAACAGTTCATGTAATGCCATGAAAATATAACAGCTTCAGAGAAGCTTTTTTTTGTATTTTCTTGTTCAGTAAGTATGTAATTGATGTTTTTGCATTTCTGAAGTTTAAAAAAAATAAATAGGACTGAAAGCACATATGTTTGAAAGTATTAAGGAAAAGAGGATAGATCTTGTGTGTATGGGAGACTGTGGTTTTATTTTATCAGCTTTTCAGTTATTTTCACTACTTGAGAAAAATCCCCAGGGATTCAAATGCTCTTGATAAGAAATCACTAAAAAGAATTATATAAAATTTGTGTGGTATTTAACATACCCAAACTAGCAAGTCTATCAGTTTCGATTCTGTTTAGCTGAGTGAAGTTCTGGTATCTGTAAGACGGATTGCAATTTTACAGATATTTAAATAATGTGTTTTATGTCTCCTGGTCTGCTGAGAAAATCCCTTACAGTTGAAAATGAATCACAGAATCACAGAATCACAGAATGTTCGGGGTTGGAAGGGACCTCTGTGGGTCATCTAGTCCAAGCCCCATGCTGAAGCAGGGTCACCTACAGCAGGCTGCATAGGACCCTGTCCAGGCGGGTCTTGAGTATGTCCAGAGAAGGAGACTCCACAGTCCCTCTGGGCAGTCTGTTCCAGTGCTCCGTCACCCTCAGAGGGAAGAAGTTCTTCCTCATGTTCAGCTGGAACTTCCTAGGCTTCAGTTTGCAAGTAAAAGTGCATCACAGTAACTGCTTGAAATCTCAGCTTTCAACAAAAAAGATTCAGAAGGGCTAAATTTTTTTTTTTTTAGTCCTGAGTTCAATGAACAACACCTTCTTTCTCCCTACATTTGTCGCTTTGCACAACCAATTTAGGTTCAGGCTCATTCTTTTTACATCACATTATCAAAATATGTCAAGAACTGTTTATGTACTGAAGCCTGAACAGAGCTTTCCAATACCTTTGTTAAGCATTCACACAGTTCTAACTGTCCCACAGTAAAGCAAAACTAAACAATAGACAGGGCAGCAGGGATCTTACAAAGGATCTGAAAGAGCGGAAACTCCACGTGATCTACTTGGAGGTACTTCACTTTCCGTCATCAGTGGATGGATTTTACAAAATTCATGTAGATGTGGCATTAATATTTAAGAACAAAAGATATGATTTTTAAGTAATTCTGAGTAAGAGCTAGAATGAACTAGAGACTCTCATAGCTGAAAGGAGCTTTGATAATACCAGTCAACTAGAACCAATGAGCATAAGAACGCTAAATATGTTCTGTCCAAATTTGCTGGCATGTGAAATGCAACTATAGTCTGAAATTGTAGTCTTTTGGGGGAAAAAAGAAAAAGAAGAAAAAAAGTATGTGAAGCCATCTCACAATAAAATCTTCAACAGAAAGATATGACACCTTAGCCAACCAATAATTTGGCAAACAGCTTGTCAGAGCTAAGAACTGTGTATGCCACAGGATTCTGGTCAATGTGATGATTACAAAGTCCACTAGTGGTGGGTTTCTTACTAACCAGTCAGTTACATGTTACAGAATGAGATAATCTTCAGGCATTCCTCTACAATGCTTAAAAGGAAGATTTAGGCTATTACTGGAGTTGTTTGAAACAATTGTCATTACTCTTTTTTTCCAGTTTTTAATTCTGAAGAAAAAAAGTTAAAAAATTCAGGCTTTGAAGCTAGTTGGTTTCCCAGCCAAAATAATGAAAAAAGTGCTAGAAGATTAAATTAATAAAGAATTAAATTATTAAATTACAGCTAATATCTATCAATCAGCATAGTTTTGCAGAAAGTAGGGCTTGTGAAAGTAGGGCTTGTTACACAAGCTTGATTCCCTTCTTTCAAATTATAAATATGTTTGGTAATAATAACTGCACTGATGAAACAGCTTCCTGTGAGGTATTTGTGACAAAGTACTGTATCTTATTTGAAATAGAGATTAGCAGTATTTGAAACCAGTAATGTAAACATTAAATGGAATGTGAACCAAGTGACATCTCAGGAAGCTGATGATAGTTGAAATACATCTTCTAATGTGAATTTCTACTGACATCCCATAGGCATTGTAACTTCCAACATCGGTCAATGTTTAGTCAATGAACTAGAAGTAAACATAAAGTCACTGCCAGTAAAATGTGCAGATGAAAAGACTGAATGAATGATAAATGATGAGGAGATATGAGTCTTGGAGCACTGAGCCAGTTCAAACAAAAATAATTTTTTAATCAAATTCTGGATCCTACTTCTGTGAACAAGAAATGTAGACCATACTCACAGATTGAGAAAACATAACGTCTAAAGAAGGGCCATAATAATATGCCAGGCCATAATAAAACATAAGTAATAGCATATAAGAACTGTACAAAAGAGAATTAGCAGGATTCTTGGCTGTCTGAACAGTAGAATAGTACACAAGACACAAGAAATGTCTTTTTTTCCCCTGGATATGCCACCAGATTCCTGAAACACTGTCTGGACTCTGCTTGTCACATTTTCAAAAAGACATTAAAATATTAAAAATATTGAAAGGGATAAAAAAAAGGTCACAAAAGCACACAAGGTTTGTCAGAAACGCTGAAGATCATTTCAGAGCACTCTATTTGTTTATGTTAGTGGAAATGAGACTGGAAGGTGACTGGGTTACAGTGACTCAGTGTCTTCAGAGAGAAAATACAAGTACTGGCAGGGTCCTGAGTCGCACAGATAAAGGCATACCAGGAACCAGCAAGTGGATAGTAAAGTTGGCCTTATTCAAACCAGAAATCAAATACATCACTTTTAAAAGGATCGTGGTGAGTCTCTTATCATCTTCTTGTATATCTTTGTGTAAAACTCAGCCACAAGTCTTGCCAAAAGAAGTCAATACGGAAAACGAAGAAGGCTGGAATAGGCAAAATATTAGACCAGATAATCTAAGAATACCATCCCGTCTCAACAATTTATGCACTTCTCACAAAAATGCACACTGTTATCTACAGCTTCTAATAATTAAACTGTATTTTTGCGTGTATGTCTTTAGCTTAGAGGCATTGATTTTTTACAGTTATTTGACTGCTGCATAGTACATTTTAAGCAATGCTTCTCACAGAGGCTTGTAAGTACAATGGAAATAGTTGTGTACTTAAAGCTTGCTTCATTCTCTGCCTGATTCTGAGGTCAGATACTGTACCAGCAGCCTCTACAGAACAAATCCCTCTAATTTGTATGGAAAAGTATGAAGAAAAAGACTTGTGGCATTTATACCAGACCAAGAGATCAGCCAATCTATGTGAAACAGGAGGAGTAACTGCTTTTTCTTACGAAGTTGTCAAAATGTTTAAAAAAACAAACACTCAAAGATTTATTTATTTTTCAAACAGAGAAAATTAGCACAGATATTTTCCATTAGTACCAAGAAATAAAGCATGTAAACCTTACACATACTGTATTTATGAAATTACAAATTTCTCTGTTGATTTTGCGTTCAACTATAGCTTTTTTCTTTCAGAATCTCTTTCATTGGTGTCCGGGGAAGGGGCAGGACTTTGGATGTAGTTGTTAAGCATGGAAATGACCTCTATCTCAATTTAAATGGTCTTGGTTGGGGAATTAGCACACACCTCAGACTTAATGCAAATGTAGTCAAAATACACAGACAACCGTTGTATTTAAAAAGAGGAATATGTTTCCCAGTCTCTCCTTCTTTTAAAATAGTGCATTAATTTTTCGTTTTCATTTTTTTCTATCTGGAGATCGAAGAGATCTGTCAGAGGTGGCTTGCTATCCCCAAACTCACTTTCACACTGAGTTTTTATGATTTTCATGTATTAAACTGATGTGGTGTTACTTACAGACAAGACTACTCCACCGGCACTAATCACTGAGACAATTTAGGTAACTGTTATTATTAGTCAGCTGATAACTACCCATTTACCTTATTTTGATATGTGCTGGTATTGACCTTTCTTCATTTCCACCTGTTGTGCCTTCACTCTGTATTTTGGGAAGTTAGGCTGAGGCACTCATGTCTAGAACTAATGACCTGGTATTTTGCCCCTTTGAAGATTTTAGATTTCATTATCTTGTCAAGAAAGCTGTGATAACTAGCACTATACAGAAAACATTTTATTCTTTGTTGCCCAGAAGTTGAAACTTGCATAATGGATGTGCTGTTAAAAGCTAGAAGAATTTTGCTTATATTTTGTTTTTCTGATTATCTGAACCCCTCAAAAGAGAGAGTTAGAAAATGTAGGGATCAATAAACCCTGTAGTTCATGCGGAAATAGCTTCAATTGTCAGCTGCAAAACAAACTTTAAGTACTATAGAGCCACAAATGGTATTAAGCAGCTGGTGAGATTTAAGTGCTGAAAGACAGTGAATAATACAGAATTTCCCCTGAGGAATCACAATTCAAGAATCACATAAAATACTGCTTTGTTGTAGAACCTTAGCATCCAGCATTTACAGATGTGAATCCAAATCCTTTCAAATTGACCTGCAAGGACTTTCCTGATGCCAGGTCAGGGACCTGATGAACAGGTCCCTTATTGGATGTGAGGGGGAATATTGTCAACAAGGATGAGGAAAAGGCTGAGGTACTTAATGCCTTGTTCATTTCAGTCTTTAATAGTCAGAACAGTTATTCCCAGGATAGTCAGCCCCCAGTGCTGGAAGGTAGGGTAGGAGTGCAAAACAAACCTCCCACAATCCAGGAGGAAGAAATGAATGACATGCTATGCCACTTGGACACTTAAAAGTCTATGGGGCTGGATGGGATCCACCCAAGAGTGCTGAGGGAACTGGTGGAGGAGCTGGCCAAGACACTCTCCATCATCTATCAGCAGTCCTGGCTATCAGGCAAGGTCCCAGATGACTGGAGGATAGTTGATGTAACACTCATCTATAAGAAGGACCAGAAGGAGAATCCTGGGAACTACAGGTCTGTCAGCCTGACCTTGGTGGCGGGGAAGATTATGGAGCGATTCATCCTGAGTGCACTCACCAGGCATGTGAAGGACAATCAGGGGATCAGGCCCAGCCAGCATGGGTTCATGAAAGGCAGGTCCTGCTTGACCAGCCTGATCCCCTACTATGACCAGGTGACCAGCTTAGCAGATGAGGGAAAGGCTGTAGACATCATATACCTGGACTTTAGTAAGGCCTTTGACACTGTTCCCCACAACATCCTCCTGGAGAAACCAGCTGCTCATGGTTTGGATGGGTGTACTCTTTGCTGGATAAAGAACTGGCTGAATGGCTGAGCGCAGACAGTGGTAGTGAATGGAATTAAATCCAGCTGGAGGTCGGTCATGAGCCATGTTCCCCAGGTCTCAGTTTTGGGTCCAGTCTTGTTTATTATTTTTATCAATGATATGGATGAGGGGATGGAGTGCTCCCTCAGTAAGTTTGCAGATGACACCAAACCAGGCACAAGAGTTGATCTGCTCAAGGGTAGGAAGGCTCTGCAGAGGAATCTGGACAGGCTGGATCAATGGGCCAAGGTCAACTGTGTGAGGTTCAACAAGGCCAAATGCCAGGTCCTGCACTTGGGTCACAACAACCCCATGCAACGCTACAGGCTTGGGGAAGAGTGGCTGGAAAGCTGCCCAGTGGAAAAGGACCTTGGGGTGTTGGTCGACATTCAGCTGAATATCAGCCAGTAGTGTGCCCAGGTGGCCAAGAAGGCCAACAGCATCCTGGCTTGCATCAGGAATAGTGGGGCCAGCAGGAGTGGGGAAGTGATCGTGCCCCTGTACTCGGCACTGGTGAGGCCGCACCTCGAGTACTGTTTTCAGTTTTCGGCCTCTCGCTACAAGAAGGACATTGAATTGCTGGAGCGTGTCCAGAGAAGAGCAACGAGGCTGGTGAGGGGTCTAGAGCACAAGTCTTATGAAGAGCGACTGAGGGAACTGGAGTTATTTAGTCTGGAGAAGAGGAGGCTGACATGAGACCTTATTGCTCTCTACAACTACCTGAAAGGAGGTTGTAGTGAGGCGGGAGTTGGTCTCTTCTCCCAGGTAACTAGCGGTAGAGGCAATGGCCTGAAGGTGCACCAGGGGAGGTTTAGATTTGATTTTAGGAAAAATTTCTTTACTGAGAGAGTGGTCAGGCATTGGACCAGGCTGCCCAGGGAAGCAGTGGAGTCACCATCCATGAGAGTGTTTAGAAAACATGTAGATGTGGCACTTCGGGATATTGTTTAGTAGGCATGGTGACTGTTTGATGGTTGGACTCGATGATCTTAGAGGTCTTTTCCAACCTGTGATTTTATGATTCTATGATTCTAACTGTTCTATAACTATTTCTGGCATCCTGTTGGGAATCAACAGGTAGTGGGTATGTCTCACTGGGAGATGATAAACATCCCAAACCTCATGAATTCTGTTTCCCTAAAATGCCTTAAATGAAGAAGATTCTAGTTCAGCAACTACTTTTCCCGGTGCAAATCTAAATGCTCTCACATTGTGACACAGCTGCTTCTCTCACATCAGTGGGAACCCTGGAAAGTGTTCATTTTTACAGAATAGATCTTTTGTGCAAGTACAAGCATAAAAGGGAAAAGGGTGGCGCTGGCCACAAAGAACAAACATACTTCATCTGTTTATTTGTTTCAAGTGAAAAAGATACCCAAAACCAAAATAACAAAAACAAAACCACTGAAATTAATTTGATGATAAAATAAATGTCTTTCCACATGTCTCCCTTATTCTAGGAGGCCATGTAACTATGTATCCTGTTTAGCCATTTCTGTCTCTTGCAGAGAAGTTCCACTGTTTCCTCTGTACAAAAGTAAATGATAATAAAATATTTTTTTTAATAGTGTTTAACAGTGCTAAGCAAGATTTATCCACATCCTCTGGAGAGCTACATCTCCAACTGGCTGAAGCAGAGAAGTCACATTTTAATATATGAAGTTTGACTTCTAGGAACTTGAGTAATTCTACATTCAGTTGCAGCTGGATAATTGATTGTTCTACGGTATTAAGAGTAGACATGATCCTTCTTTCTACTGTTGATCTCAAGCTTACTAACAGGTTATCTGAAAGTTAATTTCAGAGAAAAAAAATAGCTTTTGATTAGATAGATCCTACGAAGCTTCAAAGCATATATGTCATTCATAGCAACTTGATTAGTTTCCTTACCTGTGTTTAGTGTGTGAATCTGCCAGTGTCAGACAAATCTGAATCAGGTCGTACCTGGAAGTGGGCATAATTAGGACTCACTTAGAAGAAGGTTTGTGATACTGTTAGCACTGAATTAACAGATATGAGATGAAATATACAGTAACAGATCAGAAGATCACCAAAATAGGAAATATTAGGAAACAAGATGCATTGTAAACTGGGAGACTATCAGATGGAAATGACAGAGAGGGAGAAAGATCTAGATGTACTAAATTAAAAATGTATTTTTATGGTCTGTCACATTTGGATGTTGTTAAGAGAGATCAAAACTGTTCAGGGTGTTGTACAGGACTCTATGAACTATTCTGGAATTCTCAATATTCGGAAAACAAATCAGTAAAATTTACCATCATAGGCCATGATATTTTAAAAGAAAAGCTGCTTTATTTAGCTTAGCTTAGCAGAATCTATGCCAAAAGGAAACGTGCTCGCTTTCTATAAATATATCACAAAGGTAAAACAGAAGACCTGTCTAACATAAAGAACTGCACTGACTTAACAACTGCTTGTCCATAAATACATTAATTTAATCTGGCAATTAGAAGGTTTATAACAATCAGAACAGTAAGTCTATGGAAAAGCGTCTGAAGGCAACAGGACAAATAAACCAAATAGATTTATGATAATTCTCTGGATACAAAGATGTATATGAGTATTTGGGCTAGCAGAGAACTAAACAATGTTCGGTTTCAAGGCTCCTCTCCCATACGTGTACTTCCACTACTTAACATTCTACTGCAATATTGTTTCCTGTGAGTATCTGCTGACAGAAACACCTTTCCAGAATATCAACAGAAAATACTGTAATTAAAATAAATGTGATTTAACTTGTGATTAAGATCAGAGATAACTTTTGCTGTAGGTAGACAAGTGTAGGTAGGAAACTCTGGCACTACTGATTTTTAGATCTTGATCAGCATGATTTGCTTTTCCTTTACTTTCTGCATAATAGTCATGGGTTGTTATAGTAGAAAATAGACACGGCAAATGAGTAAACACTAAAGATCTGATTTTCTCTATAGCAAAATACATTAAAATACATTAAATACCCAAAATACATTAAAATACATTAAATACCCAAAATACATTAAAACTAGAAAATAAATTTAAAACATTGTTATTTTAATTAAATAATTTAAAACATCAGTGCAAATCAGTTCATTTCCCCTGTGTCTTGTGTCCGTCCTTTTTTTGTGTGTGAAGGGCTGCTTATGCTTTTAACAGTCTTTTGTTCTTCCCATGAATTCTACAAAACGTCATTCATGAGAATTCATGTAGTTCTTAGTCTGTGAAGATCACTGGGATAAGGAAGGGCCAGGAGCTAATTGAATTCCTAGGAATAGTCTGTGCTGTAGCAAAAACTTAAAGATTACAAGGTGTCTCATTCTCTTTCAGTCTTTGGAATTTACATACTTTAGAGGTAACTTTGTGGTAATGAAGGACATCCAAATAATGACTTTTTAGCAGGCAAATCCTCCAGAAAATAGCAAAACTCCTAGGGTTATAGTAGTACAACCTACAAAAGCAAAAGAGTTTGTCTCTTGTCTACCTTACCGTCTGAAGATGAAAAATGCGTTCCTGTTTGTTTCTATGACATTTAATGGCAAATTGGTTTCTATCCACTGATCTGGATTGATTATCACTGAAGAAAATGGCAGTTCTACATTGTAGTATTTCTGACTCTTTTTTTTTTGGGTCCATTGTGGACAGATAACCTAGGCAGTAAAAATATCCTGTGATAGTTTCAGGATAGAATCTCTTGTTTTTCAAGTGCCCTCCAGAGAATGATACAAATGACGATCCACTAGAAGAATATAGTGGAATTGCCACTTTTACCACGTAGGATTTGCTGGTATCATGGATATTCCTAGCCCTGGAAACTAAAGATACATATCCTTTTGCAAAATTATTCCCTACAGTCTGTGCTTTGCATAATTTTCTTTAACTTAGTCATGCCATGATTCTTGAAACATTTCACTTGAGAATAAATTCTGATTTTTTACTCTTGTTGAAGTGTAAGTTTCCTGACATGCAGTCCACTGTTTCTTTTGCTTTATAGCATCGTCTTACATTTAATCCAACCTTGCTGCCAACCATCTAATTTATACATCTTGAGTGATCTGTTTAAATTAAAATTTTAACTTTGATGAGTTTTTGTGAGAGTATTACAAGCTTTTATTAAGCAGCCAAAATTGCTGTCAAGCTAGCAAACTCTCATTAGAATGGTTGTCACCTTGTATTCACTATCAAGGAAATACAAACAGAAAATTAAGATTGAAGACGGAAGAAAGTCCTGTGTTTGTAATGAAGAAGCAATATGTGAGATCAAAATATCTAGCAGTTTTTCCATCTGTCACTGAAGGTGTCAAACAAGGTGAGATTAACAGGAAATACAGTACTTGGGACACAGCTATTTCTGTGTATGCAGACTGCATGATTTCAGTCTGTTTCTAGCAGAAAGTGATAGACATGTTGGTACTGTCCCTTGGAAAATGTGTTAGACAAAAAATAACCCCTTCCTTTCTGCTAAAATTACTCTTTCAGAAGGAAAAATACGCGCAACAGTAACTGCTTCTTCCTACGTTAATAGTAAAAACTTCTGTATGTCAGAAATGAAAATGGCTCGCTTTGATCACCAAGGTATTTTGATTATGAAGCACAGCCACGATGAAGAATAGTCTGCTGGGAGGAAATAAAAAGCGTTGCTATGATCAAAAGACTGTTAGAAGTTGGTATTCACTTCAATAGAGTATGGTTGCTGATCAAGCACAATTTTCCTATGTATACCAGGTTATTTTGGATCAGCTTTTGGAAAAATTTCCTGTTAGCTCTTCTTTTCTCTTGGTGAACCATTTCTTGATGTCCATGTTGGCCTAAAAATAATGTCAGAACTAATGTTTCTTGATGGTGTCATGGAGCAAGTAGATGTTTAAAAACAATGAGTCAAAGTAAAAGGAAGTATTACTTCTCCTGTGCCCTGTTTTCTATCTTTATATGGAGTATCCTACACTTAGCAGCAGGCCCAGAAGAAAAAGAATCTAAAGTAGAAAAGGGAAACCGAGCAATGCCCAAGCAGTGGAAAGTAAAGACAGTATCCCCCCATGACAACAAAAGGTGTCATTTGTTAATTCCGTGAGTGGGAATACCAGGCTTATTGTTTACTGTAGAGTATAGAAAGGACATTTTATTTCCTTGAAGTCTTGCTTTTCGTATCTTAGACACCCATATACAGCTGCAATAGAGAAAAATAAAACTATAATCTTCTTAAGCCTCCCTCTCTTTCTCTTTTTTTCACACAGACACTTCCTAGACACTATGCTTTTTCAAGAGGAGCTGTAGATTGACTCTTAATAGACACAGCTCTTACAGACTATAGTGTGTCATATGTATATTGCATTCTTTACTACAAGACTTTCATCTCAGTAGAAAAACCATTCATTATTAATGACTACTTTAGTCAATATTTAATATATCTCCATTCTTCTGAAATATAAAATTACTGATATAAATTATTCATTAACAGTCAACATGATGGATCTGTATCTCATCTATTTACACTTAAAACTAAACAGTGTAAGTCATGAATACATTTAAATAAGTCTCAAGACCAGGATCAGCTTAAGCGAAAATACAGTAGAGTGCAAACGTCTTGGTTGCAGCATCTGAGATGGGCAAGATGAAGTGTTTAAGGTGTTAGTATAGAAAGCATCATTCTAACATCAAAATAGAAAAGGTAGTTTAGAAGTATGCATAGGTCTTTAGGAAAAGAATGTTTGACATATCAAGAATTATTATGGTTTCTATTTACTCTTTGAGACATCAGTTATCCCATTCAATGAAAGAAGATGCATGAATGCTGAAAAAAACTCAGCAGGATAGATAAATGATTAGTAATTTTACAAGAACTCTTGGAAAAAAAGTACTGTATGTGTTCATTTGAACATATTAATTTTAATTTTCTTGGTTCCACCATTGGCATCACAGCCTGCCTGTACCCACTTTGCTTTGGAAGGTATTTACATTTCTTTAAACAATGACAGCTTGCACATACACCAACTTGTTATGTTATGATAATAATGTTGTAATGTTAAGACAGAAGACCCTGTCAGCTGAGCCTTGTCCAGGACACCAACAGTCTTTCTTTTTAACAAGACATTCAAGCATAAAATGAGATATAAATAGAACTGACGATGACATATAGCCTAAAAAACATGTATTGCTTCTCTAACAAAAAATGCATGTTTATTAAATTTCAGCTCTTCTATATATTTAGATATTTGCATAGCTACTGTATGTTTTCTTCATTATTAATCACAGAAGCACACAGAATCACCGAATGATAGGGGTTGGAAGGGACCTCTGGAGATCATCTAGTCCAAACCCCCTGTTGTGTTATAAGGGATGGACGAATTTGGCAGAAAATAAACCCCCTTGCTTTCTAACTCTTCTCACCGGGGTGGGAGGCCAGGTGCAGCTAGGTTTAAATTCTGAGTGATATCCAGGTTGCCACTACCAGTCCAGTAGCGTTTAATATGTATATTAAACTACCATGATTCTGGATGCACTAATAGCGGTCTGCACCTTCAGTCCAGTCGTGCTCATGAACTAGCACGGCCGCGCTCTAGGGTTCAGTCG
>Ga0065711_1040996_pt1 | contig 16488 bp, 8 predicted proteins | sample Hoacrofraction12_FD_59098 | JGI IMG/M metagenome (GOLD analysis project Ga0065711, IMG submission 59098) | Hoatzin crop microbial communities from Cojedes, Venezuela - Epithelial fraction 12 v2 (version 2) | ecosystem: Host-associated > Birds > Digestive system > Esophagus > Crop | place... | reverse complement strand
CCGGGCCGGCGGTTGGCGCCGCGGGCGGCAGCTGTCCCAGCCGCCACCCGTTGCGAGCCGTCCCCTCAGGTAGCCGCGCCCGCTTTCTGCTGCCGGCGGCGGGCGTCTCTCCGCGGGGAGCCGGTGCTCTGGGTCGGCCTCCCTCGGGCAGCGAAACTGGGTGAGGCTGGAGCTGCGGCCCAGGCCGTTGGGGCGCTGGGTGCCGGCCTCTGCGGCCGTGTAACGCTGCTCTGACAGGCGCCCTCGCCCTCGGCAAAGGAGACCGTCAGAAGTCGGCATTTCCCCCCCAAGAAAACCCGTCTGCTGTCCTTCCTGAGCTGCTGTGCGAGTGGGTTGGTTATTTCTGCTGTTCTTGTTGCAGTTACGTGGTGTGTGTAAGACAAGCCTTAGCTGGCATGCACGTGGCCGTAGTTTACTCTTACACTAGGGAAAAGCTAAAATATGAAAGCTCTTCACTTTTGTTTCCATACTTAAATCTTCAAGGTGCGTTAAGTATCCTCAAGGTAATACGCATTGCCCTGCCTCCAAGACTGACATTTGTTTTTGTGGGAGTTTGATGTCTTCAGAAGTTCAAGTTAAAGATATTTCTGTGGTGGTACAAAAAAGTTCATTTAGTAAAAGTAATTAGAGTCAAACTTAATCCCAGATTATTTTTTTTTCAACTGAAGGTTTAAATTTTAGCTTTATATGTGTACGATGACAGAGGCAAGGTGTTTCAAAGGGCGTGCAGAACGCCAACAAGCGTTAGAAGAAAAAAAATTAAGCAAGAAAGATGTGTAGAGGAGCAAGGAGAACTAGAGAGAGGTCATGTTGTTTTTCTGTTATGGTGTTAGGGGGAATGCAGCGTTTTTCCAACAAGTATGTTTGTGTCAAATGTCTCAGAATTAAGCTATACAAATCCATTATATGTGACTGTTAGACTAATTTTAGTTTAGCTGTTGAAAGCAGAAGCCCGTTTCTGGTAGGTTGAATAACTGAGCCATTATGAAATCTCATCTGCCAGCAGTCCAAGATATCAGTGCTGTAGCACAGGGTATTTACAACCTTGTGTTACACCCGAGGTGTTAATGTTTCTCCAGAATGTAAGGCTAGAGAGAAGCTGTAGTAGCTGTTTTGTACAAACACCACCAAAGAGCCTTCTGTTAGAGGTAATAAAACTCAGATCTCAACTCCACAGGTAGGTTAATGTTGTTACCTGGGGTGGAGTTTAATTTTTTTTCTCTTATTCTGTTTTTGAATCAGATGCTGTCATTACCATGATTTCCTTTAAGAAATATATTTAGGGACAAAGTTGAGTAGCAAGATATGTTTTTTTCCTTCCTTAGTAAGTCTGTTTATTTTCCAGTGAAGGTCAGGGTGCTCCTCCGACATAAATAATACATAAAGCAGTTAGTATTTGTAGGTGTTAGTTCTTGTTAAACCCAATAAAGTTACTTCTATTCTTGGATCAGTTAGGCTAAGGTTAGTAACAGCCCCTTCAAGCATCAGATTTGAAGTTGTGTGGCTTGTGGAAACAAGTAGCCAGCAAGTAGAATTATGGTGCTCTTTACTGTTTTATGTTTAGTTTGTTTGGTTCATCTTTAATAGTGCTTTAGATGAGATGCTGTTGTTCAGGGGTTTAAAAATGGCATTGTTAAACACTGGAAGGATTTCTGAATGTTGGAGTTGCAGGGCTGGGTTGCTGGGTCTGATCTTCTGTTCATGAAATAGATTTAATGATCTGCATCACTTGCTTCGTACTTTCTTCTGTGATTGCAAGACGACTGTATCCTGTAGATGCTTCCCATCCTGTAGCTGGATCCGGTGCACACGTTCACTCGCTACTTTATCCAAGGCACAGTTAGGAGTCAGCTGAATTAGTTCTGGTGGTGGCAACTTGCTTCTGGCGCTTCTCACATCCAGGAGCGTTGTTACAAAGTCCACATGGTAGATTATTAGCACGTGTGCAATAATCCGATGGTTCCAGGAGGTAGCACAATGTGTTCAGAGGCACTACCTACATACATGAAGAGCTTGAACGATGCCGCCCAGGCACAGTGAATGCTGCAGAGTGCAAGTAGCTGCTATGACACAGAATTGAAGGACAGCTGACTGGAGAGCTCTTGGTTTGCCTATAGGAAGGTTTGAAATACGTCTGGGCTACGGTAAAGTGTAATTTTGTGGTTGTCAGTATGAAGTTAGTGTTTATACTGAGACACAAAATGATATGTGGGACCATTGCGGGATAGTGTTTTTATGGGTTTTTCTTGGGCAACCTTTGGCAGCATAGGGAGGCGTAGGTTTTTTAGAGCATAAGCCACATTGGGAGCTTGCAAGCCGCTGATTCTCGTCTGCTTTAAAACACTAACACCTAATTGGAAAAAAGGACAAAAAAGGTAACTTGGTCTTTGTTCTTAAAATCTTACAGGTCTTTTCTTGCTGGACTTTTCAAATACCTAATTTGTATTGTACTTTGTTCTCTAACAAAAGCTCCAAGTTTCTCATAAATAAGCTTTACAGTGCTGCTGTCATGGACACCTAAAACTGTTAGAGAGGTTATTTATTTTTGGAGGAGCTGTAGTTCCTCAGAGTATATGCATTTGACCCTGTTACTTTGATTGATGTATGGGAACAAGAAATCTTGCTTTTAACTTCCTTTCATTTCACATTTAATGCTACTATTGAAGCTTAGCCTTCTGTCAAGAAGCCCGGAGGCAGACCTCTGAAGTAAGTTACCATAAACTGATTTTTTAAGAACTGGTATTTGTAACAGTGAAGTGTTACAACATGCCAGTCTTGAAATGGACTGTAAGAAGGGTTAGTCTAAAATACGTGATCACTTGCGTCTTGTTTCTGCAGTAAAATGCAGCAAGTTTCAGTGAGATACAAGTTTTCCTTTCTTCTGGATAATGTTAATTATATGAAGTCAGTCGGTGGCTCTACATAGAGAAATTGCAGTGAAGAATACACAACTTAAGATACTATTTAAATTTCATAGTTGATAGGTTGCTTTCCATAAAGTAATTGACATAAAAATATTCTTATAAAACATATATGCAGGAAACACGTTTCCCCTAATTGAATACTGTCTGCTTACAACTAAATTTTGAAGTCAGGAGATCTGTGTTTCTTATTGTGCCCAGAACAAGAAAATTATTTCCCTTTATAGTTTAGCTCGCTAGTATCAGAACATCACCCAAATATTCTTAAAATACTTTTGTGTGAGGAGGATGCTATGAAGAACCCTCAGCATTAAAGATGTGCCTAAATGGTGAACACTCGTAGTCATGAATAAAAAGGTCAACAGAAGGATATTTAGAAGTGGCTGTTTCTAAGTCATCTTGTGAACAGGCATCCTAGAAATCAAATTAATAGTATCTGGTCTGTGTGGTGGGTTGTTTTTTTTAGATAGAATTATAAATATGTGTTTTTGGGAATGTAAACTAATGATAGATTTTTACATATAGGAACTATCTACAAGTAGTTGCCTGACTTGTTACACTGGTGTGCTACCAGTCCAGTAGATTTGAACTGCCTGAGTGTGATGTAGCTTGTATAATTGATTTGTTTCCCATAGAGAAAACAATGTATCCCTTCTCACACACTCATATATGCCTCAGATTTCTTAAATACTAGCTCTTATTTGTGTTTGACATAATCCCTGGTAAAAAGAGTTCTGTAGTCATTAGGGTTTTATTAGCATAATCTCACTTGTTCAGTTAAGAATGATGTAATTCCCTGGTGCATACTAAATAGCAAATCTTAGAAGATACAGCTTACGCTCAAGGTTTTGTGTGATTCTTCAAATGCTTACGGAATGATTCAAGTGTTACTTTGAGCTGCTTCTGTTACTCACTTGTGAGCACATCAGCTAGTGCCACAGGAGAATTTTGTCACCTATGTTGCCTGTAAAGAGAGGAGCCAGAATTCAGATTTAGAGGTAGGATTTTTGTAGAAGCCTCTAAATTTCAAATGCAGTGATGAAATTAGGTTGCAAAACAATCTTAGCCTTTGTAACTTTATATGAAATGTCAGCTCCTGTGAGGTGGTCCGTTTCCTTGAGAGTTGAAGGGTTATCTTGAGATTTTTTTTAAAATATACATTTATACACATGTAGTCCAAGATCATTAGAAATTGTGTCACTACTAGCTCCATCAGTGGAAGTAAGCAGCTGTTTGTCATAATTTTGTTGTCAGCTTTTTGCAGCAGATGTGGCATTTTCTGGGAATATGTTGGCATTCTCTGCTCTTTGCATATGCAACTGTTAGAAGGAGATGCTGGAGGACTATGCTGAGATTATGGATTGAGCAGGTTATATGGTCAGATGGATGTTGTCACCGAGGTTATGTTCATTTAAATCATGTTTTGTCCATCTTTGTGCCAGCTCTTCACCAGAACCCTGCTTGCGAAAGGCTGTTGCGAGAAGTGCTGTTACTGCTTGGTCTGAGATGCAACAGAGGATGTTCTAAGCAATGCAGCCTAGAGATCTTTACCACAAAAATTTCTGTTTGCAAGAAATGGTAGCTTAGTCCTGTCTGAAAGAGCAGAGACTGAACAATTGCATACACTGAATGTTCAGGACAGTAAAGCTGCATGTGCATTATTTTACGTTTAGGCTTGGTTCAAGACTAATTTTTATAATATGTCTGATAATAATTAATTAATTTCCATGTTGTCATCCACCCAGGTTCATGGGAAATACTTAATAATCCAAGAAGGATCAGAACACTGCTTGTGTATGGACTTTTTCAGTCTGGCACACAGTTTACATAAAATGCTTAAATGTAGCATTATAGCTAGAAGATTAGGTGATCAGGAATAGACTTTATTAGCAAGTTCTGAAATGGTTCCCCTGCTTTTTCTGTGTCCATTTGGGCCCTGAGGTAACTGCAAAATACGGATTTTTGGTCAGTTGTCATTAGTAGTTCCCAGGAACTAGGAAATGTTCTAGGACAGCAATAGCTTACATCAGGACAGGTTTTGAGTCTTGTGACTAAAGGCAGTGATGCCAAACCCAGCTAGAGCAGAGCTCGCTTTATTAGTCTTTTTGTGTTCTGTTAGTCATGTATTTCTGCTTGTCAGATTGGGAAGCACCTTTAGTTACGAACATCTCATCGTACTACCCTGGAAGGTTATCTGGGCAAGCCTGTACTCTCCTCTGGTATTGCAGCATTGGCAGGATTGATGCAGTCTGACAGTTCCCAAGTACTCTGTTGCAAGAGTATTCTGATAACAGACCATCGGAGTAGAATGCCACGTTTACAGTTTCTGTTGAAAAGCAGGCATTGGCTGGGTTATTTGGTGGATGCTGCTTGTCGCTTACAGAATCATTAGTGGAATTCAAAGAACACTGTGATCAGCAAGACAAGACTAGTCCTTGACTTACAGTTTTGCTTTGATCATGACAGCTCAAGCAGAAGGATTTGTAATAGACTAAGTTGACCTAATCATGCTCTTGAGCAGTCTAGACTTGGCATAGGATCAGGAACAAATACCTCCCATGTGACCATACAATGGTGCAGTTCAGAGTCTGGATGTTACAAGTTCTGCCATGCAGTTAGTGTAGCAATTTTCAGTCTTCTGTCCAGAATTATTGGTGTTTAAGAGCCTGATACGCTCCTGCGGTCATAAAATCTATTCCAATAGAAAGGACTGTCATCTGGCCCCATTCTGGTGTGCTTTACCTTACTTTACGGTGTACCTGACATGGAGGACAAACAATGGATAGCTTGGGAAGAAAAGAGGTTTTAATTATATTTGGCCAACGGAGAGCATAGTTACTTTCATAATAATGACTAATTGAATAAATAAGTCTCCTGTTATGTGATGTAACTTACTGGCAGTCAAGGCTTATCCTACCAGAGCCCAAACAATATCGTCTGTCCATGTAAAGTTATTCCAGTATCCCAAATGTGCAAGTAATGCAGTCATGTGTCTAGAATATTTTGCATCTGATTTGCCTACTAGATCTGATAGTGTGTTGTTGAATGGTATTTCAAGAAGTAGTGCACTAGTGCAGCCGTGACTTATTTCCACCGTCTTGAAGAGACTGCAATTTGCTGGGACTCTGTATTCCATCAAGTCTTCAAAAAGAGCATGCTTACCTACCTGACAGTGACTCTGGTCCTTGAGCATGTTTATCATCTTGAGGAATCCTACTACCCACCTCCCAAACCTGTTTTGGAAGTTTTCAGCTAATACAGGCTTTCAGACGTGAGGAGAATTGGGTGGAGCTGGAGTCATTCTTCCTTTTATGCAGTATGGGATTACAAGAATACGTGCAGCATATGCTATTGCTGTTTAAAAGACTTCAGAGTTCACACATGTGAAGCATCTGTGTGCCCTCTGCAAGTTCTGTAATGACAGCAGTGTTGTAAGAGAGGTAGCTGTTGTTCATGTACTGAGTTTCACTACCGTAAATACTGCTTTGGGTTAATGAGATATGATTTTTTCTCACTAAGAAGTATTTTATGAATTTTAACGTTTACAATATTAGTAAAAATCAGGTTGTATACAACTATTTACTGTAAAACGTATTAGTCTTATGGTATTATGGATAATCATGTATTTTTTTCAAGTAAAATAGCAAAGTTATTTCTTGAAATACATTAGAAGTATTACAGACCTCTTCAACCCATTATACAAATATTGATTCCTAATAATCTCAAAACCTCTAAGGCAAATGCCTTGCATTATTTTTCATCTTAGATTTTGTGAAACTGGAAATGGAGGAGATTAAAAGACTATCTCAGGATTTGGGAAGTTATGCTTTTCTATCTGGGTTTCAGCTTGAGTGTCCTCCAATTGGGTAAATCTATGTTCTGGTTATAAATTGTCTTTTATTTAATACAGATGCAATTATTGGGTCTCAAGAGAGTATTTGCATTTCAGGGAAGGGAAGCAGCTTTTTTTTTCTTCCTTTCTCTGTGTGTTAAAGGATGCTTTTTGCACAGCACGTCTTTTGCTGAATCTGCTCTTTTCCCACATTAGATGCACAGTGAAAGAGCCAGTGACGTGTGGAGAAGGAGAGGAGGTAACAGAACTGACGTATTCGTGTGAGAAAGTTCTTGTGATGTGAGAGAAGTGGGGCACACACATGCACGCACACAGGCTAAGTGGAAAAAGCTGACAAGATTTTTAGGCTGACTGGATGCTATCTGTTTTCCAGTGATTTCGGAAATGTTACTTTAACAAAAGTGATGTGGCTACAAGGACTTTTGGGGACTCATAATAATAAGGAGTTTCAGGGAAGTTAGAACAAGAAGGTTTTGATTATTTTAAGAAATATGTCTCAATTCAAGTTTGAGTTCTGTTGAATGTAATGAAATTCCTTTCTACTTGCTGTTGCAGCACCGGTGGGTATTAGAGCTCTATTTTGTCAGCAAAAAGTTGTTTTTCTGGAAATAGCCATAAAGGAGTCATGCAACGGTCTGCACTGGATTCTATGTGCAAAGCCACCGACTGTTAATGAGCTCTGTCTGGCAGCCAGGAAAGGAATAGGGAATGGAAAATGCCAGTGTAGAAAGAGAACCAGGAAAAAGGGGGCAGACTCCTTTTTAAAGGTATGCTTTCTAAGCCTAAAAAACATTGGTTTAAAAACAATTTAAATAATTAGAACTCAGAACTTCACTTTTTTTTTCCCTTCAAAGACAGTGACTGAAACTTGGTGAGGTCATGGGAGCGAAAGATGCTCAAAGATGGGATCACGTTTAGGTGTTTGGGAGGTGCAGGAGGATTTCTGTGAATCTGTTGTGCTGCTTAACAAGCATGTATGTGCATGGATGTTTGAGTGGTTCCTTTACAGATTATTTATATATACCTGAGTCTCCCAAAGGTCTCTTTCTAAGGTAGCAAAACAGAGATGGAGAGGCAGCATGTGAAGTATGCACGAGTGGAATACAGGAAGCCTCAGGAAAATTCCCTCAGACCACAGAAAGTGTTTTCTTTCTCCTGTTTTCAGTTCATCGTTCCTCTTTTCTATCTTCCTTCCCCGTTATGCCTCTAAAAAAAGTTCCTTTTCATCAAAAGTCATGTGAATGCTGTGAAAAGAAGAGAGACGGGTTGGATTAAGTAGAGTTTCACGTTGAATTATACTTTATGTGTATGATGCAAGTGAGCTGGCTAGGTAGAAGCAGATGCGTTTCCTTCTTTACTCTGTTTAGTGTCTCATGCCATTTCAAGATTGTAGAATCATAGAATGCTTTGGATTAGAAGGGACCTTTAGAGGTCGTCTAGCCCAGCCCCCCTGCAGTGGGTGAGGATATTTTCAACTAGACCAGGTTGCTCAGAGCCCTGTCCAACCTGACCTTGAATGTTTTCAGGGATGGGGCCTCCACTACCTCTCTGGACAACCTGTTCCAGTGTTTCACCACCCTCACAATAAAAAATTTCTTCCTTATAGCCAGTCTGAATCTACCCTCCCTTAGTTTAAAGCCATTACTCCCTGTTCTATCAGAACAGACCCTGCTAAAAAGTCTGTCCCCATCTTTCTTCAGGTACTGAAAAGCCACAAAAAAGTTTCCCCACAGCCTTCTCTTCTCCAGGCCGAACAACCTCAATTCTCTCAGCCTTTCCTCATAGGAGAGGTGCTCCATCCTTCTGATCATTTCTGTGGCCCTCCTCTGGACCCGCTCCAACAGCTGCATGTCCTTCTTACATTGAGGGCTCCAGAGCTGGACACAGGACTCCAGGTGGGGTCCCACCAGAGCGGAGTAGAGGGGCAGAATCCTCTCCCTCAACCTGCTGGCCACGCTTCTCTTGATGCAGCCCAGGCTACAGTTGGTCTTCTGGCCTGCGAGCGCACATTGTTGGCTCATGTCCAGCTTTTCATCCACCAGTACCCCCAAGTCCTTCTCGGCAGGGCTTCTCTCAATCCCCTCATCCCCGAGCCTGTATTGCTAGCAGGATTTGCCCCGACCCAGGTGCAGGACCTACTGTAGAGAAGGAGAACCTGAAGCTAGAGAGGCTTGGGAACTTCCAAGAAAGGCTGTTTGTGGAAAGGTTTGGAAGTTTTAATCTGTGAGTCAAGGCCAATAGTACTGTAGAGGCTCACCTCCCAAAGAGGTGTTGGAAGTGATCAACTGTATTCCTGAAGAGTATAATTATAGAGATTTTTTTTATGTAGAAAATATCTGCTGCTCAGACCTAATTAGGCTTGCAAATGCATGTTATCCCAGAGTGGGATTCATAACTGATAATGAAGTTGTTTCCGTAGGTTTTTGAGGATGGTGAGAGGACTGGAGCATCTCTCCTATGAGGAATGGCTGAGGGAGCTGGGCTTGTTCAGCCTGAAGAAGAGAAGGCTGCAAGGGGACCTAATAAATGCTTATAAATATCTCAAGGGCGGGTGTCAGGAGGATGGGGCCAAACTCTCTTCAGTAGTGCCCAGTGACAGGACAAGGGGCAACGGGCACAAACTGAAGCACAGGAAGTTCCGTCTGAACATGCGGAAGAACTTCTTTACTCTGAGGGCAATGGAGCACTGGAACAGGCTGCCCAGGGAGGTTGTGGAGTCTCCCTCTCTGGAGATATTCAAGACCACCTGGACAAGGTCCTGTGCAACCTGCTGTAGGTGACCCTGCTTTGGCAGGAGGGTTGGACTAGATGACCCACAGAGGTCCCTTCCATCCCCTACCATTCTGTGATTCTGTAATGTCTGCTGGTCTTCTCAGTTCTTTTTTTTTTTTTTTTAAACGAACCTCCGTGAAAAACACTTCCTCCTAATTCTCAGTTGTTACTTGACTTCAGAGTTGTTTATCCCTATTACTTAAAATTTTATTCCTTTTCGAAGATTTAGTAAAGCAAGATCACCTATTCCTGTTACCCACTGAAACTCCTTTTCCAATTCAGCCATGATCGTGGCTTCAGCATTTTGTTACAAAGGTTTGGTGGGGGAGTATATCATATGATTTTTTTCCTTTTTCATTGCGTTGTTATTAGTATCTACATTATAAGATACTGACATTCACGTGGACTTTGCAGGATGTGATTTAAGGCTTGCAAAGTTTTATTGTCAGTAGTTCAAAGCGCTTTGTGGTGTATGATGTTTTCCATTTGGTTCCTCAAGCATTCTAAGAAACCTGATCATGTTTCTTTTGTGCAGATTTTGAAATGAAGTGTGATACGTATGTGGCAAAGCCAAGAGTGTGACAGTAATACTATAATGTTGGTACATCATGAATCTTAAAATTTGCATTGGGAGCCTCAAATCTCTCTCCTGACAAGCTAACAATTCTAGTGATCAGTCAGAGAATTACTGAATTGTGACAATCCTATTGTTTGCTTTTTAGTCCATTTTTAAAATAAAGATTTCTGTTGTTTCTTTCCAGCTTAACAGATGGCGGCACAGTGTGTGACAAAGGTGGAGCTGACTATTGCCTGCACCAATCTCTTGGATAAAGATGTTGGTTCCAAGTCAGATCCTCTGTGTGTGCTTCTCCAGAACATGAGTGGTCAGCAGTGGTATGAGGTACAGCGTGATGCTTCTCACGTATTTGCTAAAAACACAGTCTAACTTGTAACTTTTAAAACACTGGAGTGTATGATTTCATTAAAATATTTTAATTATGTGTCAGCACCTCTGAATACTTTTCATTATGTTATGTCTATGATATGTACAGGTAGCACCCTAATAATTGTTTTCTAGTAAATACTTACACCTGTCTGATTTTTGGCGCTGTTTCCCCAGCCATGTGTGGACCAACAGAAGAAGCCTTCCAAGTCATTAAATGTGCTTTTATAAATACAATACTCCAAAACTAGTATCTCATCCTGGATTTGACAATATACCTTTTTTATGTTGGTTTTCCTTATGCAGGAATAGATACTCCTTACAGTGAGCAAAGGAAAATGGGTTCTCAAATATTGCTGACTTAAAGCAGTGGGGTTTGTAATATAATGTGGTTATTTATATTTGATGAAAGGTTTATAGGAAGATATGCTTTATACTTTATACTAAGAACTTTTGAAAGTCTTTAATAATAATATATGTGATTTGAGTGGTTATTTGGTTGGTGAAATACTGAATAAAATGATATCTTTTTAACTGCAGGTTGATCGCACAGAAAGAGTTAAAAATTCCTTGAATCCGAAGTTTGCCAAGAAATTCCTAATTGATTACTATTTTGAGCTTGTTCAGAAACTTAAGTTTGGAATATATGACATCGATAACAAAACCTTTGATCTGAATGATGATGACTTTTTAGGAGAATTTGAATGTACACTGGGACAAGTAAGTATGCAGATGATTTTCCTTTAAGAAAATATAAGTTAATGCAAATCATTAACCACTTTTATCATAAATTTATCACTATGTTATTGGCTAGTTGGGGTACCCTTATATTGAATAGATTTCCTTCATTTGTTTTTTCAAGTCTCAGTTCACTGTATATACATTTTATTTGCAAAAGATCTTGAGATGATGCCCTGAAACGTACTCTGGAATGGTGACTGTCCAGATTGACAGTCCACTTAACTTTCAGACAGCAATGAGCACTTAGTAGTAACTGCTGTTCATTAACTCTAATACTCAAATTCCTATTTTTATGCTTCATAAAAAGAATTGGTGTATGGCAACAGAATAGCATTTACAAGGGCAATGTTAACCTTCTAACGTGCTTTCTACTCAAGGCAAGCAGTGATTCTGGTTCTGACTACTGTTGACTTCAGTGCTATTGCAATCAGGCAGCTTCTTTTTAACTTGTTCTTTCGAATTGACCCTTCAAAGGAACTTCCCAGGAGAGTCGTTTTGGGACTTTTCCTCCCCTGTGTATGAAATATTTTTACTTTAAGTGCATTATGAAGATGGAGGCATTGTGAAATGAAATTCAGTGACAGTTTAAATTAATCATTCTTAAAATAAAGAAGAACCTGTAGAATGACTACACTCTTCTGAGGAAGCATTGCCTGAAGAAGATAAAATAAAACCAACCAGAAACACTGCAGGGGGAGCCTGATGTTTGCTTGCAAGACAAACATTGTGTTTATAAATCTGTTTGCTGAAGCCATTTATGAAAGCTTGCATGTGTTTGAATGGTGTGTATAAAAAAGTTCAGAAGAATTTGAGGTTGGAACTTGAGGTATTATCTTTGTCCATGTATGTGTATCATGTTCCTGCAAGACATTTTATTTCGTATTGTTCCTGAAATTCTGCATGTGTTCATCTGCGTATGTATTTTAAAATTTTGAAGTGTATCATGTATTGCCTATTTATTTATAGGAGATTATGGGAAGTAGGTGCAATGCTGTCATCTCCGTGGTGAAGGAAAAATTCCTAAAATGAAAATACCTCACTACCTCATTTCATTCCTTTGAAAATCTGTTAAATAGCTCTAATAGTGCTTGTTACTCAAATTTTGTCTTGGCAGATAGTTTCTAGCCGGACTCTAACAAAACCATTAGTACTTAAAAATGGCAGACCTGCTGGAAGAGGAAGCATTACGGTAAGACAATTAAGACAATAAGTCTCTGCAGCGTTTATCCTTAAACATTTTTGTGAAGGTTGTTTTAGTTAGTAGTTTGGACACAGTGTGTCTAATCTACAGTGCCATAAAAAGCACCTTAAAGCTTTTTTTTTTTCTTCGACTAACATTTCTTTGTCATCCAAAAGGAGGGCAGCCCACCTTCTGCATTTCTAAGTCTCATTGCATTCATCAGAATAATTAGGGCATCTGATGTGCTGCTGTTCGGGTAGTATCTTTGATTGTCGGTGTCATCATGTAGTGAATCTCAATGTCAAATCAAATTGTTCCTTCTTTCCCCCGCCCCATTTTTCGATGCTTCATTTGTGAGTAAACATGATTTTTTTTTTTTAATGGGCCTATTGTAGGAGTGCTGTGAATATGAGAAAACTACGTAGTTCTTCAATACAAAAGAAGTATTTTATTTTGTTTGCTTATCTAGATTACAGCAGAAGAAGTGAAGGATAACAGGGTGGTTGTGTTGGAAGTAGAAGCAAGGAAACTGGACAATAAGGTACTTAAGTGATTGTTGTTTCTTTGGTAAAGTAGTAAAATCAGAAGTGTGTCAAAACAGGAAACTTTAAAATGTTCTTTCTTATTTTTTGCTGAAATAATTAAAGCCGTTAAGATTTTTGTTACATTAAAAAAAATTCAAGAGAGATTGCTTCAGAGTAACTTCATTGACTGTTTTGAAATGAATTATAACATATTTCTAAATAAGACATGCATTGCAGGGATATTCTGTGAATAGCATGGTTTCATTTAAATGTGAATCTTTACATTTAATCATAAAGATAAGTGAGTTTTGGTATATCCATTGGTTTGGATAGTTGTATAAATGATTACCTGTTAGCTCCCTGAAATAAATGGTAACGCATGTGCTTGGAGTGTGTAAATCTGTTATGTTAAATATTTTAAGGCTGGCTAAAAATATGGTGTTTAGAAAGACTTTTAAAAACAAAAATTAAAAGGTAATAATGGAAAAATGTTGTTATTTTTGTCTGTTGATTTAATGATACTTTCTTGAACTGGATTACATCCTTAGTTTCCTAACTATCTATCCATCATAGCAATTATTAGTATAAGTATTCTTGGGCTTGAGCTATCAGATATTTAGTATGTGGACACTGTAGAACTTTTATCCTAAATTGACGGACGTGTCCTGTTTTCTTCTGTTTTGCAGGTGGTAGTATAATCAGTCCTGCATTTCTTCATCTAAAGCTTTTGTTCCCTGAATATTTAGTTTACTTCTTGTTAATCTAAGTGTGTTTTAACTAGCATTTATGCCACAGGCAGTTCTGGGATAATTGCATGTTCTTTAAATACAGGATTTTTTTGGAAAGTCAGATCCTTATCTGGAATTCCACAAGCAGACTGGAGATGGAAACTGGGTGATGGTTCACAGAACAGAGGTAGGATATTTTCAGTCAACAACCTAGAGATTAAGGTTATTTTATTTCCAGTGTGTCGCAGCACTGGAGGTACAGTGCCTTGTGAAAAGAAGAGAGAGAACGGTCTGGTAGTTGGCATGCAAACCAGTCAGAAATCACCTCGGCTCTTCCACTGATTTTTCTGATAGGACGGGAAGTTTACCTTACGCTGATTCTGGTTTATGCCATCCTATTTTAAAGGAAATTTTACATAAAAAATCCAACTTTCTGTAATCTAGAAGAAAACAAATGTTTTGAGAAGGTACTATATACACACAGAGGGACATTTGTCTCTATGCTACTCTGAGGTTAGAACTTCGAGGTTAGATCTTAGCTGAGGTTAGAGGCATTCCTGTGACTGCTGTTGTTATGTCAGTGTCACCTAGCTGTGCTGTTTACTAATGAAAGTAATTATACCTAATGCTTGCATAGCAAGGGCGAGCCAAGGATGATGCTGAGTGAGGGAAAAAGTGCTTGAGCAGCAGCAGCCTGCTAACCCGGAGGAGGTGCAGAGGTCCCGTGGCAGCAACTGACAGGGTAGAAGTAGGTTCGTAATGTCACGCTGTAGTGGGAGCTCAGGCCCTAGTCACAACTGAGATACTATGCACATTTGAAGTGGTGACCGTATTAATTTTGAAGCACAGGTGTTGAAGAAGTATAAATCCTTTTTATGTCAGATTTATGAAAATGGTTTCTCTCATGAGGTGGTTCTTCTGCATGAAATATACCTTTTCCATGAGGATTTCAGTCATCTCCAGTTTCGGTAATGAACCCAGAATTTGCTGTACCAGCCTAGAAAGGGCTGAAGGATTAGTTCTTTACATTACAGATTTTAAAAACATTTTTATATTAGTAACTATTATTTACTGTTTTCATTTTCAAAAGAGGGATTTCTTTCTCTGCACTCCTACAGTGCTGGAAGTATAAGTATTACTATTCCTAGGTATTATTAGTTAGGTATTGCTTATTGTGTGTAGTCTCTTGTGCTTTAGAAGATCATTATTTGGTATATTACAGATACTTTCCAGTTGTCAAATTCTGAAGATTCTTCAGTATTATTCTTAAATATCACTTATTTAGCATTCAGCTTGAGAGACTGTGTGCAGTAGGGTGTCTTTTTATCCTCATGCACTGTTTCTGCTTAACTATACCATGAATTTCTTGAGGGCATATTTCCATAAGTGGCATTTCAGAATAAATATGAGATCAGAGAATCACAGAATGTTTGGGGTTGGAAGGGACCTCTGTGGGTCATCTAGTCCAACCCCCCTGCGGAAGCAGGGTCACCTACAGCAGGCTGTAGAGGACCTTGTCCAGGCGGGTCTTGAATATCTCCAGAGAAGGAGACTCCACAACCTCCCTGGGCAGCCTGTTCCGTCTGTCCTCTGAGCACTTGGTGCTGACATCTCTCTGCAGTTCAGTGAGGGCGCTTCAAGGGATGAAATCTGCACATCAGAGAGAGCCTACAAGATTAGGGTTAGAGGCCTTTAATGTATTTTATAGTGAGAAGTATTATGTCTGGAAATACTTATGAGACTGGCCTCCTGCGCGAGGGGTGGTCAGGGGTGCTGCTGCTGCTGCTGCTCAGCAATTCCCAGTGTGGCTCTGAGGTTTCCAGAATTTAGCCACTGCCTCGTCTCCAGTGCAGAGTTTGTTGGGAAGCAGTAGGAAAAACGACTCGTATTTCCCAGTGTTAGAGGTGTGCTTTGCCCAGCATTATTAATAGACTGAGGTATTTTTTTATCATTATTTAAATCACGCAAAATGTCTTTAAAGTTAGGCTGCCTCTCCCAAAGCCCACCTCTCCTGATACTCTGTCACGCGTGGCTGCCTTTGGAGGAGCCTTGGCTTTTGCATCTGGAGGCAGCCTCGTCCCGCGGGCCCTTGGCGTGGGCACAGGGAGCGAGGCACCGGCCCGGCACCGCAGCTCCTGACCTGCACCCGGCGTACCCAGACCGCCTGAGGCCGCTCTGCCGGGCCCCAGCTGGACCCCGCATCCCTGCCGATAAGCACCGTTCCACTCTGCTCCACCCACTCGGGGGACTTTGAGGTCTTTCTGCCCCACAAAATCTTTATTATTCAAAGTTTTTTTCCACTTCTGGGTGGGTTTAGGTAGTGCGGAGTGGAAGAGCGGTGCTGTCGGCCAAGGGCTGGCACGCGGGGAAAAGCCGCCGTTGGCTGATGAGCGGGGCAGCCTGCGGATTCAGGGCACGCGATGGGATAAACGCGGTCACGGGCCAGGTGCTGCAGCCTTCCCCACCTCCTGTTTATTTATCCCTGGAGTAGGAATATATGCACAAACCCGAGCGTGCGTATCTGCAAGACAAAAGTAGCTCTCCCTTCAGATCCGTGAGCTTTGGCACCGTCCCATGTCAACATTAGAGAAGAATAGATTTTGTAGTGAATTTTGCAGAGCAATATAACCTATTTTTTTTTTTCCATGTGTTCAAAAATTCTGTGTAAAGGTGATCCCTAACCACGTCAGTTAATGCAGCGGTAGTCACGTTGTAGCCGTGACTGGGTGGATATGGTGCTTCCGAATGTAAGCTCTCCCTGCAGGTATTGAAAGACCCCGGTACATGCAAGTGCTGTTCATTAATCTTCAATACAAGAAGTAATAA
>Ga0065711_1007890_pt1 | contig 16488 bp, 26 predicted proteins | sample Hoacrofraction12_FD_59098 | JGI IMG/M metagenome (GOLD analysis project Ga0065711, IMG submission 59098) | Hoatzin crop microbial communities from Cojedes, Venezuela - Epithelial fraction 12 v2 (version 2) | ecosystem: Host-associated > Birds > Digestive system > Esophagus > Crop | place... | reverse complement strand
TAAGCCGGGGGCTTGTGCTGGCACGGGTGCTGGGGTTTTTCCTTCAGCAGATGCTCACGCTTCTGGCAGGTTCAGGATTAAAGGAAGAAATCAGCTTGGACCAGATACTGTCGGACGCCAAGGAGTGGGAAAAAGTGATGCTGCTGGGCCGGTGGCCTCAAGCTGGTTTTTGGGGAAGGGTGAAAGTGAGGAGAGGAGCTGGTGGACCTGAAATGTTAATTCCTTCCAGCTGTTGTCAGCCTGGCAGGTTCTCAAAGGAAGTTTAATAGACTGCAGTCGGCTCCCCTCGGCCCGTCCCCCCATCGCTGTGTGGAGGCAGCCCAGCAGAACCTGGGATTACATGAGCCGCTGTGTCTTCCAAAGACCTAGTTTTATTTTTTTCTCTGGCCCTGGAAGTGTTTTCTTGTGTGTGTGTGAGTGTGTGTGCACACATGCACATGTGCGATGCCCTCCTCTCACCCTCCCCCAAGCCAACCCCATCCCTTGGATTGCAGTGGATTAGAAGGGCCGGTCAGGGTTGTATGGGACTGGGGCAGGAGCAGGAGTGGGGGGCTGCATCGGCAGTGAGGAGGAGGAGGAGACGGCTTCGTGGGCCTCCTTGCTGGAGCGCACCCCAGTCCGTCGTGTGAACTGGGAGGAAACAGGATGGAGAGAGTATTTGGAGTGGAAAGTAAAAACCCTCTCGCTTGCTGTATTGATTGTGATCGTGGACAGAAATAGCTCGGGCTGTTGAAAGCAGCCCCCACCGACGGAGCAGAGGCGCGTCCGAGCTGCTGGAACGCGGGGCTCATCCCGCACAGCAGCCTCCTGCCGCCCGCAGCACGCCGAGAAAGAGGGTGCCCAGAAACCTCCCGGCAGCGGGGTGAGCCAGCCCCGAAGCAGGAGGGTTTCTCACCTGCCTGCCACGGCTCCTGCGGAGTTTCCAAGCCTGCAGCCGTACGTCTTGCTGTACGCTGGCGGCATCGCTAGCCGTGCTCAGCACGGGAGCTCGGCAGCACGGACACAGCCCCGGGAATGCACAGCTCTGGCAGTTTATTAGCAATTAGACAATAATCTCCCCTCATTAAGACACCCAATGTCCCATCCATAATAAATTCGCCAGCAGAGAGTATCGGACAAGCAGCACCGATGGCCAGCTGGGATCACGCACTGCCCATCCCGGGGACCCTGGGGGGACCCTGCCACCAAGCTGCTCTAAAAACAGCACCAATCGAGCAATGCTAGTTTAGGTGACTGGACCTTTTAATGAATTTCAGCCCATTTCACTGAATTGTTTCATTTAAGACAGCAAATGAGGGGCCAGTCGGGTTGGGGAAGGAGGGCGGGCAAGTCCAGAGTGCCCAGTAAAGCCCAGCCCGCGGGGCCAGCATCTGCGTGGGCACAGTACTGTGACTCCTGGCTCTGATAGAACCATAAAAACCAAGTGCTGGCAGGAGAGTAATTAGTTAAAACTGAGCACATCTGTTGTTAATTAATTCCCAGGCAGGAAAGTTTAACTCCTGCCTTCCTCAGTGGTTTGCAAGGTGGATGGTCAGCATCAGCTTGCATCCAGAGGAAGGCTTGAACTTTGCCTTTCAAGCAATTTTTCAGGGATTTGAGTTGCTCTGGTTCATCATTCCCTGCTTTGGTCAGTCATTCCCTGCTCTGGTCCATCATTCCCTGCTCTGTCTGTCATTCCCGTGTCCCAGAACCATCCCTGTGATATTCAGGAGCGCCCAAGATGTGAGCAGAGCAGCCGGTACTACTCAGGGACAGTGAATGTGCCCCAGGCTTGGGCTAGGGGCTGGCAAACCTCTGGCTTTGCCCCTTCCAGCGTGCAGCCCTGCACCGCCGGTGGAGAAGGTGGGACCTCTCTGAGGGTGGGTTTGCAGAGCAGCACTCCGCAGGGCTGAGCTGCGCTTCTGAGTAGCCCTGCGCCGGCAACTGCTATTTGACTCGCATTTTTCGAAGGCAGCCGTCACTGAAGTACACTCGTAGGCGTGAATCTCACATACACTCAGCAGCACATCACGCTCCACGCAGAGCCCGGCTCTGCTCCCCCCCTCCCCGCTCTGCCTTGCCCATGGGTTTCAAGCCGCAGCGGGCGGACAGAGCTGCTGCGCGGGGACCTGATCCCTCGGGAGCGGCGTTGAAAGGGCTTTTGATGCTGGAGCAAAGCTGGGGGAGCAGGTGAGGGGGAGCTGGGTGCTTGGGGTGCCTGGGGTGCTTGCCACCCCCTTCCCACACTAGGACACAAGCACGGCCAGCCCGCAGGGCCCCCCCGCACTGGGGGAATCTGTTCCCCATTAAGCGGCTCCAGCAGTGCTCCTGACTGCGGCTGGTGGGGAGAGCAGCCCTGCCAGCTCCGACCTCCCTAATTAGCACCACAGCTGAGGCCAGGCTGGGGAAGGCCAGCGCCTCCGTCCCTCCTTGCCAAGGATGCAAACCGTTTGGAGCAGAGCCTCCACCGGAGCCCGTGGAATAGCTCCCACCGAGCATCCGATGGGGCCCTGCTCCCGTCCGTCCCGGGGTGGGCAGCGATGTGCATCCCCCCCGGACACCCGCTCCGGGGCTCAGGCTGAGAGTCTGTGCCAGGGCAAGGGCTACAAGCCCCGATCCACCACCCCGAGTCCTCCCCACCATGCGTGGGGTGGAGGAAGGCTGCCCGTACCATCCTCTTCCCCTCCATGCACTCGAACTGCGCCAACCGCCTTTAGCTCACCACTAAAAATAGGTTTCACGGCTGAGCTGCAGCGCCGGAGGGCAGGCAGCCCAGCTCCCAGACCAGCCTGTGTCGCTGTGACCAACTGACCCATTTGGCCTTGATTTTTAAGTACTTTTCCCTCCTCGTTCAACTTCAAGCCCAGGCAACAGCCTCGCCAGGACGGCTGAGCCCCCCGAGGGACAGGCAGACCCTGGCAGTGGGTTGTGGTCTTTTACCTACATGGCACAGCATGGTACCCAAGGCCACCCGGATTCAGGGGGCTGCCAGCTCCCACAGCCTCCTGCCAACCCTGGGCAGCCTGTGCCCACCCCAGCCCCGCAGCCGGGAATCTGCGTCGTTTATTTGCTCCTTCAGGGAAGTCGTGTCCCTGGGGCAGACGAAGCAACTCGCAGGGGATGGGGTCCCCAAGCCCCAGGAGGAGCAGGGGACGGTGCTGCAACGGGGCCAGGGTTTGTCCCACGCCCGGGGACCGGTGCCAGGCTGCAGGACACTGGGACCTCGACCTGTTCCTGGGATCAAAGGTCAGGGAGTCCTCTCACGTTTCCATCCCAGCACAAGGATCAAAGGCAGGAGCACCCTGGGGCTGTCGCAGAGCCATCCCATGTCCCCAAGGCCAAAGGAGCCCTGCAGCCTCTGTGCCAGCCCCTGTGGCTGGGAACAGGACGGGGGTGCAGGCACAGGGACGGGGGACACGGCTGTGCCCCAGGAGCACTCTGCACAGCACACGATGGGGCGGCCATCGGTCAGAAATGAAGACAGACCTTTATTTACAGTAACGAAAGGGACAAAAAAAATAAAATACCATGAAACTTCCCTCCCCCTCTCCCCAGCCCTTCAACGGGGCATTTTCTACCCTCACCCAGCCATGAGCCCCGTCCCCAGGGTGATGGGACAGGGGCCAACAACTGCTGGGGGTCATTTGGCACCAACCCACCCATCCTGCCCCATGGTTCCCTGGGACGCACGCAGGGTCGGTAACAGCTTGGCACAGCTCTGGGCTCTCCCCAGCTCCCCTGGCCCCCAGACACGACCCCGCCGCAGGGATCAGCGAAGGAAAAGCCTGGTGGCACGGCAGGGAGGGGAGGGGGCTGTGTGTATTGCACTTGGCTGCCGATCTCAGCACCGAGGAGGGGAAGGGGCTGGCAGGATGCATCCCACAGGATGGGACCCCACAGCCTGGCTCAAGGCTTCGGCGTCTCCCAGTGCCCGGTTGGCTCCCGGTGGGGACCATGGCTCCGTACTGTGCCCAGCCTTGGAGGTGTCCCTGGGGCGGGGGGAGGAAGGGTGCTCCATGCCCCCCAGTGTAAACCAGAGCAACGCACCAGAGCACTGTCCTGGGGCAGCCCCGGGCGGTGGCAGCGGCACAGGCTGTCCCCAGCGCCGGGACCCTGTGGTGGCACCTGTGGGGCACGGGGCTCCTGCTCTCGGCTCAGGTGGCAGGAGGCTCCCGCGATGCTCGGAGAACCGGCCCAGTGCGGGGAAGAGGTAGAGCGTGATGGGATGCCGGCCGTCCCCGGATTCACCCTTCCCCAGGCAGGATCCGAGCCTGGCTCGCCGGCTCCCAGGATGAGGTTTGCAATGGGGGGAAAACGCTCTCCTCCTTCACCGGGCTCCGTCTTTCAGCGTTTCATACCTGGGTGTCCCCACCATCAGCTCGTGGACTGGCCGGACCCTTGGTAGCTTCAGGAGGGGTTGGGGGGGACGCCTTCCCGGTTCCCCCCCGCCGAGCGCAGCCGCTCAGGAGGAGAAGCAGAGCCCGCAGCACTCCATGCAGATCTCCAGGCAGTCGGCCGACTCGCAGCAGGCGTCGATGATGCCGCAGTCCATGTCGCAGGGCAGGTCGCAGTCCGCGCATTCGCCCGAGTTGCAGCAGCAGCAGCAGATGCAGGAGTCCTCGGAGGTGCAGGAGCCGCAGGTGGCACAGTCCAGCACGATGTTGCAGAGGGTCAGGAACTCGCAGAAGAGGCAGGAGAGGATGCAGTGGACGCAGCAGTCTGTGGAGGAACAGCCAGAGAGCGGGGAGGGTGAGAGAGCACCTGGCGGAGGGATGCTCAGCCACGTATGGGTGGAAATCCTCCCATGGGAATTAATGGAAGGGATGGGAAGAGGGGCTGGGAGCCAGGCACTGCTTCCAGGGTCTCCCTCAATGCCCAGGGACATAGCCAGCTGCCTGCGACATGCCCGGACCCCAGGAGAGCCCAGCGCTGGAGGACATGAGGTGACCCCGCTCAGCACCCGCCCCGCAGAAGGCTGCCAGTAGGGGAACTCGGCCGGTGCCCAGATCTGGGCGTCCCGGTGGGCTGGAAGGATGCTACATGAGAGACCCCAAGGGATGTGGGGTCGGAGGAGAAGGGGTGGAAAGGGAACCCCCCGGGGAGAGCCGGTACCTTCTTGCGCCTCAATAGGGATGTGGGAAGAGGCCGACTTGGAGCTGCCCTTGCTCTTCTTGCTGCTCTGGCTGTTGATGGAGTGGTGGGACTGCAGCTTTCGGTGAGGCTTCTGGGTGCTGGGGAGGGGGCGGAAGACCCCGTTCCCGGCCTCCCTGTTGGTGCCGCCTGGATCCGGCGCCCGCCCGGCGCCGTTCTGCAGCAGATGGGTGCAGGGGCTGGGGGGCTGTGGGGCTGCTCGCACTTGGGGCTGGCCTGGGGGGAGAACAGCACGTTACCCCCCAGGCCCTCCCTGCAGCACTCTGCTGGGGGAAAAACCCATGCCTGGTCCCCTGCCACCGCACGGGAACCTGGTCCCTGGGCGGACACGGGGTGGCCTCATGGGTGGGAAGAAGTGACGCTAACAGATGCATGGTCCAAGAGGATGGAGATGGAAAAGGAGATGCAGAAGAAGAGACAGAAGAGGGAAGGAGACAGAGGATCCAGAGAGAGCAAAGGATGAAAAAAGAGCAAGAATGAAGAGCTGTCATGAAGGATGTGCTGCAACTGCCAAAATTCAGTAGGGGACCTGGAGGAGGAGGTCTCCCGGGGTCCCAGTGCTGCCAGCATGGGCAGGAGGGATGAAGCCACCAAGGCTGACCAGGGTGGGTGCGGAGGCATGGCGAGGCATGCTCGCCTCGTGCCGAGTCAGGAAGAGAAGCGCCTGTGACTGCTTCCAGGTGAGAGCCACCACCGTGGCCAAGCCACTGCCCCACGAGCCCGGGGCACGGCACTGCCGGACGGAGCTCCAGGCTGTCCCCATCGCTCTCCGTAAAGCCAGAGAAGACGAATCATCAGCGGAGAGCCGGGCTGCTCATCTCCACTGGACAGCACGAATTGGCCACTTAATCGCAGGACTCCCCAGCCTCTGGCTGAACTTTTCTGCAGGAGGAGGAAAATAACGCTCTGCTCTGTCTGCGCCTCCCTCCAGCCCTCGCACGCCGCAGCTGTGAGCCGGACCCTGCCGGGATGCTGCCGGAGCCAGCGGCACGGCTCAGCCCATCGCTCCCGCCCGGCGCCGCGTCCCCACGCTGCCGTCGTTCTGCGGTGGGGAGGACTGGGAACCCACCACAAAGGAGGGGGAGGGGGGGTCAAGCATCCATCTCCCCCAGCAGCAAAACCAATCAAAGCCACAAATAAAATCCCGCCTGATGGTGCTTTGGCCAAACTTTGATTTTCCTCTCCGGCGGCAGTAAACAAGGGATGATTCAGTCAAGAGGCTCGAGGGCAAAGGCACCTCCAGCCGCCGGGGAACAGGAGCTGCTTTCTGCACGAGGTGGCCATGGGACATGAGGAGACCAACTGGGTGGAGGGGGCACAGACGGTCTCTGTCCTGCACCCGCCCTTGTCGGCGAAAATAAAATAGATGGAGGTTAAAAAAACACAAGTGCATGGACCCAGTGCCCAGCTCAGCCAGACTGAGCCGGGCTCAGACCGCAGAGGAAGGCTTAACCGGGTGCTCGGGCGAAACGCTGCGTCTTTGACTCGCGCTGGGAAGGGAACTGAAAGTAATCGGAGCTGAGCGGGAAGCAGGGCTGGAAGCAGGAGGGGTGGGAGAAGGGCAGAGAGGAGAAATGGAAAACAGGTCTTCGATAAAATGGGATGCATCCCGTCCCCCCCCAGACCAAAACTCTTGGGGTGCTGGCTTCCCGTGCACCCTTCTCCAGTGCCCTCGACCTACCCACACCCGAGTGCGCGCACTGAGCTGGCACCGAGCCGGAGGGCGACTGCGGTGCCCCGGGGCTGCCCAGGGGCTGAGCCCACTGGGACCAGCAGCAGCCCGGTCCGGCAGTGTCCGATGGCAGCAAATTCTCCGCAGCGTGGAGCGCTGAGCTTCTCCAGGGGTCTGCAGCAGCGTGCAGCGCTCTCTCCTTGGCTTTCTCCATTTCGCTGCATTCCTCAGATTAAACTGTTTGTAAATCAAAATCACGCTCCGGCTCCAGCGAGTGGCAGGGAGAGGCAGCCAGCAATCCCCCCCTCTAAGTTCGGAAAAATGGCTTCCATTTTTCAGGACAACCTTCAACTCACAGGAACCCAAAGCTCTTCTAAAAGAGACGTCTTCAACCCAAGGCTTAGGTGGAGCAGTGTGTAACACTCCCTAATAAGACGGGTGTCAGGCCAGGGGTGGGGGGGATCAGCCCACCCGATGGCCCCCACTTCACCCAGCCACCAGCACCAGGGTGGGGAAACCAGAGCTTTGCGGGAAAGCGCCTGCCTTCAGCTTTTCCACAACCAAAAACCTCCTGGACATTCACGTTGGGTTTCACACCCGAGACGATGCTCCCCGGCAGAGCTGTGGTGCTGGCTCAGGCCAGGTTCCCCCGCGGCCGCATCACCGGGGCTCAGTGGACAGACGCCCAGACCGCAGCAGTCCTCGCCCCGCTGCGACCGCCCCGGCCGTTGGCTCTGCCGGCAGCCGTCTTCCCGAGCCACTAACCGGGCTTGGACAAAGCGGCACGTCGTGGCCGCCGGAGCGGAGTCTGCCGCTCTCGCCTGAAACCCAACACCCCGAGCCCCAAACCCGCAATCCCCACTTCGGTTGCTCCAGAACTGCCAGCAGACTGAGTTATTTCAGAACAGCGTCAGGCTTCGAGCAGCAGCGCCGAGCCTCGGGGGAGCTGATCCCGGCACCGCTGGCAAAGGACTTGGTCCTACACCCGACAGCCCCTTGCTGCCTGGTCCCCTCCTGACCCCACATGTGCCGGGCTGGCACGAAAATGCCAGCATCAAGGGGGCATCACCCCCTTCACCCCCTCATAGGAAAGCCTAACTGTGCTCCCCGGTACTGCTGAGGGGGGGAAATTGCCCCCTCCTCAAGCAATGGTGACCTCCCCATAACAGCAACGGCGGGGAGCAGGCTGCAAAGCAAGGGATTCTGGAGGCGATGCTCCACAGGGAGCTGAACCTCATTTCCCGGGGAGGAGAGGGGGGAAAAAGGGGGTTTCCCTGCACCCAGCACCCAGGCAAGCCCAGATGCGGGTGGCCATGTCCCTCCCACCCGGGGGGGGTGGGCTGGGGAGGGGGCTGCGCGGGGCCGCACCACGCAGGGTGCAGCGGGCTGCAGCGTGACTCAGAGGTGCAGAATGTCTGTGGGCAGCCGGCCCAGCTCCCAGATGCTCTGCAAGCGCTCGAGCTCTGGTTGAGGAAACGTGCGCTCTCCTCGCTCCACGTACGCTGTCAGGAGCGCCCGGATTTTGCCGTCCCCTCCTCCCCTTCCCGCCCTGCCTGCCCTGCTCTTCGAAGTCTGCAACCTCATTCTTCCCACCCTCCCTCTCCCCGCTGGGAAGCATCCATCCACTTTACGCCCCTTGGAAGGGAGAGCTGCGTGCTCGCATCCGACGAAGGGGAACGGCTGCGTGCGTAAGGGGCAGCCTGGGAGCAAAACCTGCGGATCCAGGCTGGGGGCCAGGGAAAGGATGGGCGGCGTGACTCCAGGAGAGCCTTGGCCCTGGGTCTCCCACGTCTGCCAGCTCTGCTCTCCCACCCCCGCAACTGGAAAAGCAGCAAGGGCACCCCGGCCCCCCCGCTTTGCTCCTACCCCTCCCTGGTGTTTCTCACGGTGGGGGGACCAGCAGGTCTGCAGCAGCGGAAATGGGGAGGTGCTGCTTGGCTTCACCACTGCCTCCAGCAAAACCAGATCCTTGGTGCAGACGGCCCGGCCCGGCTTTGCACCAGCCTCACCCTTGCTCTGGATACACCACGGCCAGAGCTGTCCCAGCGGGAGGCATCTCCCTTTGCTCCAGCAAACGGCTGCTGTGCTCCCCTCCCGGGGCTACGGCCACGGAGCCCGCTCGGCCAGAGCTCTCCTCACTTGTGCTGTGGCTTTGGGGACGCTCCACACAGCACTCGGCTCCTTCCCCCAGCAGCCAGTCCCTCTTCCCACCATCGCACCCCAGCAGGACCCCAACACAACCGAGAGCTGCTCCAGCCGCCCGTCCTCCTCCCCTCTGCCTCCGGCCAGTCCCAAGGCCAAGGGTAACGAGAGGCATCATGGCTGGATGCCGCCCTTCACCTTCCCAGCTCCCAGTGACTCACGCCCTGTTAAAACCTTTTGCTTTGATGTGGGCAAGAGCAGAGCGAGGAGGAGACGGCTTCCCACCACACCTGCCCACCTTTTTAATGAGCCCTGTTACTGACTACACGGCAGCAGCCCGAAGGATGGGCACCCAGAGGTGTCCGGAGCTGCACGTGCCGCTGCGGAGGCAAAGACTCACATGTCACAGCTTCAGGAGCACCCACGAGCTCAGCCCGGGGACCCTTCGTCAGGACTTTTCGGGACTCGCCGTCTTCCAGGGGTTTCTCCTTCTTCGGGACGGCGGGGCTGGCAGGGGTGCAGGCGGGCGGCGGGGGCTCTGCCGACCGTGCCGCTGGCGTCTGCCTCGGCGAAGGGCACGAGGTCTCACCCGCCTCTGCAAGAGAAACAGGGTTGGAGCTGAGCACCCCGGGGTGCACCCCGGTCACCCACACCACCCTGGAGCACATCCCCAGCCGCTGCAAACGGCACCGGTCGATGCTCTGGGACTCTGATTTCAGGCATGAGCCAAATCCAGCTGCCCTTGTTGCTTCTGCAGCCCCAGAGCACACAGTGGGGGGACAGAGCTGGAGCGCTGCGAGGGGTTTTGGGCTGCTGGGGAGGGGTATCAGGGCTGCTTCACTTCGCAGCCGCTCACCCCGCTGCAACGCCAGCATTTCGGCAGCACCCTCCCAAAAACCTTCCGGAGGTCCCACATTCCTTCACTAAAAAGCCAAGGGGATCTGGTTACACTCAGCGGTTCAAGCTGCATTTTTCATTCCCCCTTCCCATGAAAGGGCCACTGTATTCCCTGCAGGAGCCGGCTGCCACCTCCCCTCGTGTTCCCGCTTGCTCTGGGACAGAAGCAGCCCCTGCGGGACCCCCTCGATGGGGCAAGAAACACCCCAAGTAAGAGCCGTGTTATTCCCCGTGGGGATAAACCCCAACACCACACGCTCCCCTGCAGAAACCCAGCGAGGAGAAGGCATCACCACCTCCCTGAGAGCCAGCACTGTGGGCTGGGGGCCGGCTGCCCCCCCATGGCAGGGTGTCTGGGGGGCTGCGGGGTGCTCAGTGTGATGCTACGCTCCCCCACGCCCCGCAAGCCCCCTCCTCACCGCTCCATCCCTCTCCCCATCCCCCGGAATAGCAACTACTTGCACAACAGGGGCTGGACCGCACTTTATATAAAACTAAATTATAGCTTGGGCGAAGGGAGGGAGACCAAACACCCATAATTTCCCCGGCTATAACAAGAGGTCCTACACGCAGGCAGGCAAGGGCGGGTGGGGGGAAGAGAGACCTCGGACACTTCATAATACTCAATATAACAAGAGGTCCTACAAGCAGGAGCCGGGGAGGAAGGCTGGCAGCCCTCATGCCTATAATTATAGGGACTATAACAAGAGGCCCTACAAGGGAGGCAGAAGGTCTCATCCGCACCCCGGGGTCAGCAGGAGCCTGGACATGCTGCAGAGGGGCTGCAGCCAGCCTGGAGCGATGCTCGCTCAGCTGCCAGCTCTGCTACACCCCACGCACTCATCCACCTGCCTCAGTTTCCCCACAGGACCATCCTCTCCACCCTCCCCAGGATGCTGATCCGGCCTGGGGCCCCAGAGATCCTCCGACGCGGGGTTTGCTGGGAAGCAAAGGTCACCTTGATGCAGAGCCCTGCTCACAGCTCCCACAGGCAGGGCGATCTGGGGGCTCAACCAAGGGAACCCCATTTGCACAGAATGCTGGCTCCAAATCCCAAGCGAAGTGGGAGTATGCGAGCCCAGAAAGGAGAAAACTCATTCCCACATCCCTGGAAAGCCCAGGGCAGAACAGAGAGGAGCAGAGAGCAGGCTGTCATCTGCCTATAGGTGTTGGTGCATAGGCGTGGTGTAGAGGTGAATAATACACACATGTTGCTGCATCCACAGCCTCTGTCATGTCCCAACCTGGACCAGCTTGAGTCAGACCTGTGGTGCTTAGTCAGCACCTGATCTACAGCCTGTTAAAGCCAGACATGAAAATCCTGATGGTTGAGAAGCTCTGGACAAAGCCCCGAGTCAGAGGTGCCTGGTGCGGAGCATGGAGGGTACAGCTCCCACAAGGTCCCCAGAAAGGGATCCGAGCCGCTGGGCATCAACGTAGCTGGGGAGCTGCTCCAGTTTCTGCTCTGAGATGCCCGGAGTCTGCTCAGGGCTTAAAAATCAGCAGCCAAGACTTTGGGGTTGCCCAGAACAGCCCCATCCCCTGCCCTGCTCTTGCTCCCCTGCACAGCAAGGGATTTACACTGGGAAAAGGAGCTGGGAAATCAGGTGCTGCAGCAGGAGAAGGGCTGACGGAGGGCTCCAGCCGATCCCTGCCTCCGTCATGGCCACCCTGTGCTGCCTCCATCGCATCCCTTGCCCCCTCCGTGCCCGTTCCCGAGGGGCTGAGGACAAGGACGGTCTGTTTAGACCCTGGGCTCTGCGAGCAAGCAGCAGCACAGCCATACGGCCGGCGAGCGTGCCGGGCCACCGACTATTGAGACAAGGCTCACTTTGCCGTGTCCACTTCACACATCTAATTACCCTGCACAACAAGAGGTCTCACACACAACCGCAGCGATGCAGGGAGGAAGATGGCAATTAAATTAACTCCCACTGGAACAAGCTGGCCAGAAGAGAGACAAAAATAGACAGGAGAGAAATTTGGGGAAGCTGGTCCTTCCCTGCCTTATGCAGCCTCCCTTCCCGGTTGCTGCACGGCCGTGGGGAGCGTACGGACGGCGCTGACCCCCAAGCGCACGGCATCCCCGGGTGTGAGATGGCCAAGGGCTGAGTCTGCCATCGTGGTCACAGCCTGACCCCGGGTCAGGGCTGGGGACAGCTGTAAACGTGTGGGCTCGGCACAACCCCTGCAGGCTCCTGTCCCCAGTTCCCTGCATCGCTGGTGTGTGCTGGGTCTGGGCATGTCCCAGGCAGCTTCCGACCCGCAGGGAAACGCGGTGGGAAGGCGCAGGGAGATGCTCGTGCACTGAGCATGCAGGAACGCAGCAGCTCCCCAACAAGCCCAAGAAAACGCACCCAAGGAAGAGGCAACACACACGAGGGCACAGGGAGAGACAGACGGACGGACGGACAGACCCCCGGCACTGACACTGCCGCTGGGGCACAGGCTCCCCGAAGCTGCCCGGCTCCCCCCTCCTCCTTCAAACACCCCCCAAGCTCCGCTCGCCCGGCTGCTCACACTGCTCTGCTCGGCACCGCCAGGCACCTCTTACAGAGTGGGACGGGCAAGAGCTCTGTCCCCCCACCACTGGGGTCTGAAAGGGGTCCCCCAGCAAGCTGAGGACCCCCTGCAGTCCCCTCTCCCAGCAGGGACCAGCTTCTTCCTTCCCCTGCTGTTACCCCACTGCCACCAGAACAAGACCAGGCTTGACCTAAATCTGCTGGGTTTAAAACCAACCACAAGCCCAGGCAAAACACAGACGAAGCCCTAAGGAGAGCCAGCCCCTGGGACAGGATATCCAGCCCCTTCCCCGCCTGCCCCTTCCCGGCCAGGGCAAACGCTCATCACGTGGCGGAGAAACAGCCTGGGACGAGAGTCCAGGCCCCCGCTCCCCCACTCGGCACCACCTTCTGTAAAACACAAGGGAGAAATGAAGGTAACGTGGCACGGGGAGAGAGACTCATGTTTTGTCTATGAGAACAGAGATAAGGCGGCATTTAAAAATAATAAGCCAGGCTTCAGTAAATCACAGTGCTGCCGTAAGGTACAAAAGATACGGAAAGCTGATAGATGTGGAACTCCTTTCTTTGCCTCCTGGCTGCCAAGAACATTGGTCAGGTTTCCTGACTATTCTCCGCACTTACAAAGTCCAAACCCAGCCGTAAAAGCTGCAAGACATCAGTGAGCTCCAAAGTCTACCAAGCGCCGCAGGAGTTGGAAGGAAAAAGGAGGGAGAAGAGGCTGTGAGGTTTCATCATCTTTAACCGGGTAACTTGTAATATTCCTGCAAAGTCAAATGTACAAAAGGAGCCAAGCCCGGCTGCGGCAAGGACCTGCTTTGCGTGGCCGGTGTCTGCAGGAGCTTCTGGGGCAACCACCAGACATTGTCCTGATGAGGGGAAAAAGTATTTGTGCTTCGGGTGGGAGGTGTGCTTAATTCCCAACGAGCTTGCAGGACTGCGCTAACCCATCCCCGAAGCACTGGGCAAACCAAGGAGCAGCAGCCGGTGAGAAGGCTCGGCCGCGCCGGGATGCGGCAGAGCTTCTCCGGCAGCACAAACAAGAGCTGCACCGCAGGCGGCGCGGCCACAGCATCCTACGGCTGATGGGGACCTGTGGGTTTCCTCCTCTGGCGCCGGTTGTGGTGCTCAGACCCCCAGCTGGGAAGGCACTGAGGATGTGGGAAGATGCAAAGCTGGAGCCACGCTTTTGGGTCGAACCCACCCAGGTTGTCCCACGGCTCCTGCTCAGCTTTCCTGAGCTGCAGCTTAAGGCAAGGGGCGATCTGCCTGGCTGCTTGGGATCTCGGCTGGATCTGCCCCTCTTCTATGCAAGTGTCTTTGCCTAAAGAGTAAGAAATCTGGCAGCAGGAGATGGATGGAGACCTCGCCAGCGTGGCACGGACCCATCACTGCTGCCCCACGCGTGGCTGCACGCCAGCTAACGAGAGGCTTGGACCGATGAGCTCGGAAGCAAATCCCATCTCTTCAGCAGGCAGCGTGTTTGGATTCAGGCGGCGTCAACCCATTGCCAAAGGGAGGGAGAAGGGTCTCGACACATCTGGATCCACATCTGAGCTATTCTGGACCTGAAGGGCATCCAAATCTAAAGTGGTGGGTCACGTCTCCTGCCAACGTGGAGATGCTCAGGAGTCTCCCGTCCCTCTTTCTCTCTCCCTTTAACCCCTCAGGAATGCCTGCTCAGGGACGAGATACTGTTGGATGGAGACACAAACAGAGACAGTCTAGCGAGGCATTTGCCATTAACAACACGCTACCTTGCAGCAATATTTAGTTTGGGAGATTTCTAATCTGTTCTATGCAGATAAAAGGAGCGTGTAATCTCTCTTGGTTTTCCCGTATGCACTGCCTGGCCCAATCAGGTGCCTGTCTGACCTAGGCAAGGGATATTTTAGAGCTTGATTAAGTGGTTTCAAGTGCGGAAGAGACAGCACTGAAGCAAACCCTTCCAATCCCACGAGCCAGGCTGGAGCAGAGGAAAGCAAAATTCTGGTTTGAAAGTTTGCTCAACTGGGAGAAATCCAAACGGCTTATTTACATTCAGTCTGAAATTAATGCACTGAAGCATTTTCAGATTCAATGATATTCAGGGAAAGGAAAAGGAGGGTGGGAGGGGAAGGAGGACAAATGCCCAGAGCTCCTGAGCACGCCCAGGACAGAGCCAGCACAGCTTTGTGTCCCTCCCGGAAAGCGCTTGTCCCCATGTCTCTCTGCTCACCTGGGCAATGCTTTGGATAAACAGTTCAGTTCTGGGACAATGAGGAATCCGGTCGAAAAAATATTGGTTTCTATGAAAAGTTACTTCCTAAATGCAAAAAAGCAAAACAAAGCAAAAGAACCCACAAAACCCCAAACAGCTTGCCAGCCTGGGAGTTGTTATTATTTGTTATTTATAGCCATTGGGTGGGTAGGAAGGAGAATTTCAAGCTGGCCAGACAGGCCAGCACCAGCGTCAATCCAGTCCGTCTGCGTTCGGCGCTCGACCTCGGCTGACAGCTCCTCCAGACACCAAAGCCCGACGCCAGGTCTGGGGCGCAGACCCCCTGACAAGGTGTCCCTACAAACCCCATCACCCAAAGGTCCTCGCTGGCCCCACCGGCTCCGGCAAAGGAGGCACAGACCAACCCTCATGGAAGAACCGCTCCTACCCGACAGCAAGGACAGCGGGGCGGTGGGGACAACCCTCAAGAAGGGGTTTCAGGGAAGATAAGAAATAAAATCACTGCAAGAAGCACGCGCCTCTGTCATTGCAGCAATGGCGAGGGACTACTCCTTATGCATTAAGAATATATTTAACATACATATATATATTAAGGCAGCATTAGGGACTGCACGTGCAAGGGAAGAAGCAACCTCTAAGCCTAAACTGGAGACAAGGGACAACGCAACTTGCCCCAGGACACAAACCAGACCCAGCTGCCAGCCCAGCCCATCTCCCAGCATCAGGCCTGAGCTCTGCCTAAACCAGAGAGCAACACGCAACATCCCAAACGCACTGCAGGGCCAAGGAGTGGAGGAAAAAATGACGGGGAAAAACAAAGAGTCAAAGATCCAGCCTGGGGTTGAGTCAACTTCCATTGCCTTTGAGGAGCACCGTGCCTGCTCGGCGCTGCCCGGTGCAGGCTAAGCCCCCGTCCTGGCCAGAAGGAGATGGAAGAAGGATGCAGGAGGAGATCCTGCAACATCCAGGGTGTCCTTAAGGACAAGCAATTATCCTTGAAGCCTGGAAAGCGGCTAACGCGATGCCTATCAGATCCAAGGAGATTCTGGGAATTACAGAGCAAGGAGCCACATGGCTGTGCTGGGGAAAATTATGGAGAGTCTAATTAAGGGCCATGCCAGTACAGTAATTGCATAACCTTACGGGGTCAAACCAGCACAGGTTCTGCCAGGGAAAATTTGTGTCTTTCTAACCTGCTAAGAGTTCTTAAAAAAAGTTAATTGAAGAGCAGATAAATGTGAGCTGGTGGACATCATTATTAACAAGCATAATAATTTGCACTTATGCAGCACCTTTCATCCTGAGATCTACCCAGCATACAGTTTTAAGCCAAGGCCCATCACACATTACCCAATCTCCATGTATTTTACATTAGCTCAGCTGCAGCTCTAAGCCGTTGTGAAGCGGAACCTTCTCACTGCTCGGTGGGGAAACTGAGGCACGGAAAAGGGATTTGCCCAAAGCAACAACCTACAGTGATGGAGCCCCAAACTCCGCAGTCCTGATGCTCAACCGGTGCGCACGCTCGCTAGGTTGGGGTTTCTGCTAAGCACAGACCCCAAAGCAGCTTTGGAGGAGCTGCAGCGGGGCCTGAACGGGGCCGGGGCGAGGGGAAAACAAGCTGTTCTGCAGAGGTCAGGGCACGGCTTGCGGGGCGGCAGCGTGCCCGCTCGCTGAAGGAAGGCGGCGAGGCCAGCACACGATGAAGCCGTTGGGGTGGAGCGAGCCATCGCTCCTGGAGCCAGCGAGCCGACCGCTTCCTCGCGGCACGGAGGCATAGCCACTGCGGGGAACGTGCCGCGCCGGCAGCCCAGCCCTGGCACCGAAAGCAGCCGAACCCGGTGAGCACCATCCCGCCCCGGGCACGGCCGCCCGCACCGGGGAAAGGAGCCGGCACCGGGAGC
>Ga0065711_1040995_pt1 | contig 16489 bp, 7 predicted proteins | sample Hoacrofraction12_FD_59098 | JGI IMG/M metagenome (GOLD analysis project Ga0065711, IMG submission 59098) | Hoatzin crop microbial communities from Cojedes, Venezuela - Epithelial fraction 12 v2 (version 2) | ecosystem: Host-associated > Birds > Digestive system > Esophagus > Crop | place... | reverse complement strand
TTTTTTTTTTTTTTTTTTTTAATCTCCCTTTGATGCACTATTGCCCTTGTTAATCTTCAGTTCCCAAGTGTTAGGGAAAGAAGAGATTTTGTGACTCTAGGGACTACAGCCACAGCCCATGGGAAACAGAAGCAAGCAAAAGTCTTGTGGTACACCCAGTTCCCTCCCCAAGACAGACAGACACCATTTTTTCAGACGAGACACAACCTGACACTCCACAAAACAAAACCAACAATTTTTTAAAGTGTGTGACACAATGGAGGAAAGAGTTCAGAGCGGAGGGTAAATACCAACTGGCTCAGCGTGTTTTCCTGGATTGTCCCTTATGCAATCCCCAAAATTCAGTCTCGCAACAGCCTGCTGGTAGCAGAGGGGACTGGGCTGGGAGCTCACTGACAATACCAGGCACACGTGCGCGTACACACACAGCCACCACACACACAAGGCAACAAGAATTAGCTAGTCCACTGCAAATGTCAGCCAATTCATGTAATATCCTTTTACTCAGCATTTCTTATTCACTGGAGAGTGAAAAATCTCAACAAACAGTCTCTGAAGAACTGAAAGTGGGGAAGTTAGTTGGATTCATAGTCTTTCTCTGGTGACTGCTGTTGTGGCCTGCTTGATAGTCTATACGTTACTTCAGTTAAGCAACCAGTGGACAAGCAGGCATTTATTTCATAAGAATCACCAATGCAATTGGTGTTAACAGGTTCTAATTGTTATTAATAGCAGCTGTCATTCTAAGCTGACTAAGCACAACAGCTCTGGGCTGCTGCTGTTCATGTTACCCCATGAGGCGCATCGAAGACTTGTTCCAGAATCCAGTTCGTCCAGAGGATAGTTCTTCAGACGGCAGAGAGCCAGAAAGTACAGATCGGGTGACAGCAGTGCTAAGGCTTCCCGATTTAACACACCTAGGAAACAAAGGAAGGGCTGGACGTGAAGGAGAGTTTGGAGATGATGAACAGACTGGATATAAAGAATACCACTCATTTCCCCAGCCAGCCTGTCTAGTGAAGAAATACATTGGTGGTATCCTTACACCACCTTGAAACAGAGCCAAGAATCTCACCCATTCAGTGCTTCAGCATTGCATATTTGGCAGATCATGAAATACAACCTTTGTTGATACACTACATTACCTTTCTGTTATGTTTTTTAAATTACTTTCATTTCAGAGCTCAAATTTCCTGTTCTTTCTAGGAGAGTGAGCAGTAATAAGCTGTTATGAATGCTGCAGCTTTTTTAAAAAATAGGAAGGAAAGAGGAAGAAAGCAGATTTTCTACTCATCACAAAACAGAAGAAATTTCGGTTCATTGGCTTACAACCAGAAACAAGACCTGTTATGATAGAAGTAAAAGCTTACAGTGCACATCAGACAGAATTCTGAAATTAAATCATATCTCTTTACAGCTATTGAAAAATCCAAGAAAAATTTAGGATTAAAGTTCCTAAACCAAGTATGGAAATTCACAAAGAAATACATGGTCTTTATTTCTATAAGGATGTTCAGAAGGGAAAAACAAAACATCTAATCAGCAAGCAAAAAAGCTTGAATTTTTACATTTGTTACAGTACTTGTGCTTACCACAGACACCTTTATTGACTTGGAAAGTCCATAGAAAACATACCTGATGAGCCTTCCTTTAAAAGCCATTGGTTTATGCTCCTCTTCAAAGCACAAAATTCAGTTTTGCCTACTCAAAACGTCTTAGTAACTGATTATACATTTAGGATTACATATGTGAGAGAGAGGATACTTTTTCTTTATTAAATTATGAGGGTTCAAAAAATTCTGTAAGATTTGGTGTGCTATTTTGTACCTGACTGGTCAAACCATTTTCTTGCAGCTATTTTGAACCTCCATGATAGCCTGTTTATTCAGGCTCATTATTGATCTGATCTACGTGAAGAAATTTTATTCTGGAGAGTTTTGTTTTATTATAGTTATCTTCAATTCTAATTAATACTTCTGGGTTTGATGGAGAAGACAGATCTATTTGCATATGGATCTAACCTCTAAAACTGAGGGTAGCATTATTGTGTGAAAGATTGGGGCATGCGTAGAAAATTAAAAAATACATCTGGTTTACATGAAAGCAAATGTTCAGCAATAACCTTAAACATTGTGTCAGCATCCATTTCATTTATTTACAAGAGTTATGTTATTTTTCTGGCTTTTCTTTTCCAGTAACTAAAGTTTCCATTTGTTACTCTTGCTCCTTCTGGAAATACAGCAGTAAATGATAACATAAATTGTTATTACAAATACTTAGTTACTTTGCTGAAAGACTATGTGTCTCAAGCATGTTCCAAGAGTCATCAGATCCAGTTTGGCTTAAAGGTTCTGTCCAACATTAAATGCAAAATGTCCCTTTAGATACGAGTAAGATAGACAACATGTTTCTAAAAAACCTACAGGAAATTAAAAAGTATTAGAAATTGTGCTCTAGTTTAAGTGTAAAAAGATCATGCCTCAACATATCATGGTCAATGACCCTTTATTTAAATGAATCCAGTTGATATCAACTAAACATTTTCCAGAACAGGAGGCACATTTATATATGTCATAAACATAGAATATCATTATATGCCATTATGTAGTATCTCAAGAAACCCCAGTGACCTCCAGACTTGCTCTAAATCCTCCTGAATTCAGTCTCTTTTGACTGAAATATGAACTTGAGCAATGCCTGACGAGGTGGCTTCCTCCAGGAACCCCCACTTGTAGAGAGCGTGCGGACACCACAGACCTTGTGGCATGCAGGGGGATAGATGGTAATTTCTAAAACTGAGATTAATGTAATCCTCTACCACAAAGAAATAGGAAGTGATGGATTTTTATTTTATTTTCAACTTGGAATTTGTTTTATTTAGAGATGTTTAATTTATAATTATATCATGCTGGCTCAATGCTCAGTTGTCTCATGGCACTCTGCCCAGAGATCCTCATGGACACAGCTTTTAACAATTTCTTTGCGTTTCACAGATGGTCTGTATTTGCCTTTGGCTTCTTTTTTTAAATATTAATTGCAAGATTTTAAAATTCAAATAAAGAGCAGTAACAACAGTGGAACAGTTTTAGGCTTCAAGCGGTTAGTTTTCTCCAGACTTTCTTGTGATGCTGAGTTGCTTTGGACTAATGCAATGTCTGACACGTACATATCATGTCAATCTCTAAGTATGGTTTGAATATGTAATGCCTTCAGAATTATGTCTGATGGTAAGAGGTTATCTGTGGTAATTGCAACGACTACAAAACCTCTCGTTGAATTGCCACCTATTGTCAGTCTGCTGCAGTGCAGCCCATCTTTGCTGCCTTAGACACAGCTGTAAGGCAATGAGCAGAGGCTCATTCTGACAAGGAAGCCATAATCCTTTAAAGACCTCCCTCGAGGCAAGGCATGGGGTGCGGGCTTACTTGGTTGACAAAAGATGGGTAATGCTGGAAAACCAGAAAAACGGGAACGTGGATTTTCTCCCCGACAGGGCAGAATGACAATACATCCTTCCCCAGAGCAGTCCTTTTGGTGGCTGCGCGGCCTACAGGCGGTTCCCGATCGGGTACGCCGGGGTCCCCAGACCATGCAGTGGTTGGAGAAGGTCACATGGTTCCCACGGGTATCCCAAATATCAACTGCAGCCAACCTCTGGTAATCAGCTTCCTAAAAAACCAAACCAAAACAACGGCAACAAAAAATGGACTCATGCTACTCTACAGCCTGGTTTATATCTCGCTCCAGATAACGTCAGGGAGATAGTCCCATCCACTGCTGGTGACCCTGTCTTACATTAACGTCATTTTCAGTGACATTTCTTTGACAGCACTGGAAAGTCCTGACTGATTGCAGCAAATCACAAGTAGCCCTAGTTCTTCTCAGAAGCAAACACTGGGATCTTGATCCCAAGTATTTTGTATTTGAGGATGTTGTGGGGTTTGGCTTGAAGTCACTCGCTTTCCTGCCAATTTCAAATGTGATTCAAAACTGAGTTCATTTTCTGATCTGTTGCAGTCATTCTCAGAGGACTTTGTTAGAAGCAGAATAGAGATGGGATTGTAAGAAAATAAATTGGAAGACTTTCTGGAGCTGGCACGTCCAAAAGGATTTAAGAGGCTAGATCAGATGACGAGGCCATCATCTTTATATTAATCCCTTCCTTTCATGCACATTTTGGAGGCTAAGCAAGAATTCTTTCTCGCCTACATTTTTAATATGAACACCTACTCATGTAGAGACTACCTCTACTATAGAAGATATGCTTTGTTTGACTGTCTTGTCGTTAATGAACATGTAATTATCAGCTAATAAAAGATGGTGACACCATAAAGCAATCCAAGAATAAATCCTATACCACTTGTGGCTCCTTCCCACTAAGTTAAATTTCAGTGGGACTTTTGCTATTGTTCTCACCGGATCGCAACGAGAAACTCAGGCTGTAATCAGCAGTGATTTCAAGGCAAATAAAAAGGAGTAAATAAATGCCACAAAGAATCCTTCTTAGGCTTCTGGCAACAGCACAGCTACAAAACTAGCCTCTGCTTATGACATTCAAACAGATGGGTGTCACCCAGGTGGAACAGATGACACATTAAACAACAGACAGTTTCTCACTGCATCACATTTGACCCCAAAAGCATGACAAAGCTTGTATTTAAGGAAGAAATTATTATGATCTGCTATGCAAATTATGTCATCCCATATGCGTTTAGAGACATAGGTACCGAACAGATTGTGTGATATAAGGGTTTTATCCACATTAATTTAACCTACAGACATTATGGAAAGGTAAGTTTGTAGCTGAGCTTCCTACACAAAATAAAACCTTTTTGATTTGTCTGTAAAGCAGATATTTTGTTGCACAAAAAAGAGGAGGGAAGCTTATAATTAGTTCAATTTATAAACAAAGCAAAACACAACAGAGAAATAAAGTGCAGTGAAAGAAGAGAAACAAGCTAATGGCAGAGTTACCTCAGCAGATTTACCGTGCTTCTTTCTGTATGAAGAGGCATCAGCAGAGCAAACGCCAGTAAGGCTTGAAAAAGTGAGTTTACAACCGCCAGATACATGGAGGAACGTAGTCCCATGATACTGCAGGTCGCACAGAGACAGACACAGAGCCCCATGGTTGGCTAGACTAGCTATCTGCTTACTGTTAATGGCACAGTACAGAATATTTCACTGAGTGAGGTCCCTCACTGGGCCAGATCCTGGCCTGCCAGGCTGCCCTGGGGAACCGAGCCATCCCCGGGTGCTCACAAGCGGCCTTCTGGGGCCGACAACCCACTCGCAGGAGAAACTCGGCACAGCGCTGGCCGTAGGAGGAGCATCTGCTGTATAGCACACACAGGTCCTAGAGGGTAAGTGACATCTTCAACAAAGCCCGATCAGTTCAGTTAGAAACGGATTTAAATCCAGTGAAATTCCCGAGGTGTCAAGCCAGGTAACTTCTAGTGTATTTTCTCCTCAGGAAATACGTTTTTTCTTCAGATAAATATTTGAAGTAAAGCAGGTAGGTTTTCATCTGTTTAGTCCCGCTGAAAGCAATGAATTTGTAAACAAGGGAAGCAAAATAGGGTATGAATCTATCCTAAAGGATGCATAATTAAGACCACTTTATTTTTGCAGCCCACAGTCAAAACCTTCATTAGCTAGAAACATTTTCTGTTTTGCAAAGCTTGAATATTTCAAAATGACTGTTTTCCATCCAATATCGCAAGAGGAAAATAACCAAGACCCAAATAATGTCTCACAGATATTATTTTACGTATGAATCAACTAGTCTAAAGGAAATACTACCTTCTTTGACCAGAAGCATGGAAGAGTTCAAGCATACAGTATGTATTTTTAAAGAAAAACCTAATACACATGTTTGGAAAGGAAGAGGACAAGACTTAAGCTCCTGGCAGTATTTGCAGACATTCACAGACATTTTGAATAGAGGTATTCTTCTGGGGGCTTTCACCTTGTCTGAAGGTTTTGTACTTGTTCCAGGTCTTGCACTGTTTATTACATTTTTAAAAGTCAAGTTATTCTTTCCTACTGCACTGCAAGCTAGAACATTACTCTTGCTAATTTTGGGGACTCGAGCAAACAGAGGAGGGGAAGAGCCAGGCACAGATGAAAGTGTAATTCTAAAAAAACAATTTAAATTTCCACTTAAAACAAACAACAACAAAAAAACCCCAACAAAACCAAACAGAAAAGGTAAGGATTTTCCTCAGACCTGCAGCAATAAAGTCTGTTAATTTTCTGCTTGCAATATTAAAACCATTGCCGTCAAAAATGCCTCACCCAGCACTGCATCACACCAGCAATACAGGAAACATGCCGAGGGGCAACGTCTTACCCTTTTGTCAGACCAGGACAAATAAACAGACAGAGATCCGCCACTGGAGATTGATATTAAAGCCACAAATAAAGAGATTGCATGTAAAGTAAGCAATTGCAGATTATAAGGAATTCTTTAAAAGGTATATTAAAATGAATTAGTGCAACTCAAAACACAACCCCCCACACATATGCTGCAGTCTTATTTCATTTCCAGAGTATTTTAAAAGACGACATTCATTCCACCTTGCCAGTATGCCAATTTGTATGTAGAGGAACTGTTCTGCTCTACTGAGTTTGCACTGTATGTTGTACGACTGCTAGTATCTCTACTTGGCACACTGTAACTGCTGTGGTTTAATCTTCACCCTATATTCCAAAAAAGAGCTACTGTGTTCATTGTCAACGTTTACTACTACCCTCCAAGAATTACCCTGTCCTAGATGTTACCCTTACAGAGTCCAGCCTTGTGGGAATTCTGTATGGCCAAGCAATGCAGGAGGCTTTTAGACAAATTCCGTCAGCTTTATCAGGTTTGCAAGTCAAGGAAATGTCTTTCAAGGTAAAGAAGCCAAATCGCAAATGACACCAAACATTCATTCATTCCTACAATAATTCTGACTCCATTATCCAAGGCCTAATTTTGTTACACACTATTATGAACAGAATAGAGTTTCTTCTCTACAGAGTTTACAGTTTTAGAGATAAGAAAGAGATTGATAGAGCTGGATATGACTGTCTCCAGAGCTGATCATTCTCCTTAAGTGTCACTCCTTGCAGGAGACATCCTTTAACTACTAGGGATGCTGGGCTCTTCATCCTCATAAGATTCTTCAGTGGAAAGGATGGCTCAACCCACTGCACCTCTGCAACAAATTTTTTCCAGGTCATCATTGAGTACTCAATTGCTATTAGAGGTTCATCTGAGAAACAGTGGCTTTTAATGAAGGTTTCACTCCTCATCAGTATTAGCAGTCCTCAATTTTACATTTCTTTTTACTATGAAATGATCAGAAAGACACCCTTTTCCAGTATTCAGAAGAGTGAGGAAGGACGATCGTGTTTTTGCAATAATCTGTTTCTTAGGGACCAAGCCTTTTACCTCCCCAAAGCAACGGAAACTTCACTGACGTTTTCAATGAAGAAGGGACTGGTTGCTGTATTAATTCACGACCAAAGCATGATTCCCTCTTCCCCTCCAGTCTCCTGAGAATAACATATCAGTGAAATAACATCGTCACACACGCACATCAGCAAAAGCATCTGTAAATTCTCATTCAAGAACCGAATTTGTGGTAGTGGCTCATAGCAACACATAAAACAGAAAGAAAACAGCTTGATTGGCCTTTTAAAAGAAAATCCAATTCATAACAAATCCTGTTTTATCTTGTTAGCTGAGGAAGATGGACGTGAGTATTTGACGGAGGGCAGGGAATGGAACATCTTATTTGTATAATGCCTCTTCACACCATGGCCACGTTAAATTCCAAGCTGTAGGGAGTCTGAAGTTCTATTTTACATGTAAGCAAATACAGTTAATTAAAGCAGCACCTCTTGGTTCAGACAGAAGTCACATACTTTTAAATTAGCCCCTGTATTTTAGAAGATCTTTCTTCATCAGTTTAATAAAAAGTCTCTTTAATGATCAGACTTGAACAAATAAGAGTCACTGGAATAGCCAATTTTAAGTCATTTCCTCCCACTTCTCCTGGCCTTTACACTCCTCTTTTCTTCCAGTTTCACTGGCCTTATGAATGGTTGTGAGAGCAATCTGGAAGGCTGGAGGTCCTTGTCAAGCTCTGCTAGGAAACAGTCCCAAGTATCCATCACTGGAGCTGAGATTTGAGAGCCATTCCCATATTAGCCACAGCAACTCCATGTATAGTAATTACTGATCTGACATTTGGCAATTCTGTTGAGCCTATTTACAGCATGGCTCTGAGATGTCAAATACTTCAAAAATACAACTAGAATAGTTGCATAGCCAGGGTCACACATAAAACCATTTTTTAAGTTAATTGCCTGGTACTTCAGATAAACAAAGAAAGATTTGGGCTTCTTTTCCAGTAAAGCTCTCTTACTGCCAATTACGTCTGAGTTTCCTGGCTTCTGGCAGCCGTTAGCATACTGTCACAGCTAAATGGCTCCAGAAAACAAGTATCCTTGAAAAAGAACAACTTGCCTGATATGCTTGGGATGGTTATTTAAACAGTGCTTACATAAACTAAGAGATGAAGGGCAGTGAGAAGTGAGGTACTGAACACCGACTGCCTCTTACCTTGAGCAAGTCATACTCAAGGAACTGGAAAAATGTTATATTAGGAGGACTTTGCCAGTTAATTAAACTGATCTAATCAGCATAGCTATATTGCTGCGGGTGTACTGATCTAATTTTCATCACTGTAGGCAATCAAAGATATTATACTGACACAGAATTATACACATGTAATTGCATTCATGACCACTTCCCCTAAAATAGTATGTGCATGCTATACACATCTCTGAGCTGCAACCCACAGACAGAATTGCACATGCAGGGAGCAGCAAATGAAATACAGGAATTAATATCCAAACCAAGACATAATTCCTTTCAATTTACTGGAGGGGTTCTTTTTGTAAAAGACTGTTCTTTGACAAAATTAGGAATTACTGATAATAGATAGCTATTCTGAAAAAGGAGATATTTTGATGGCTTTCTTTGATGTAAACAGGAGGTGAATAGATTAACTGCCCTAGCGCAGGACTGTATGACTAGACTGCAGGTTAGTGTTGCTAACTGAGAAACTGTGTCTGTTCTGCACTACAATGTATATATGTATGTAGATATATAAATACTATTTATTTTATACAACACCTCTGGAATTATTTTGGCTCTCTAGTACTAAAAACCAGGGTTTTTCTGTTGTTTGTTTTTGCTTTGTTTTTTAAGTTTAGTGAGGGAAAGCAGTGACTCAGATCACACCTTGGAAATAAATCAATTCACCAACTCTGTTATTTTTAGTCATCTCTCCAAATCTGCAATACTGGTGTAATATTTGGTCTCACAACACAGTGGACAAAAGTTGCAAAACCCCAACCTACTGATCTGAGCTGAAATAAAAGACAGTCAGGGACCAACCTTCCCATTATTTCTAAATAAAAACTGCATGCTGTCTTTAATACCCTTGCAATAATTAAACAATAATCCTATTGTTTGGAGTAGCACTTGGTCCCCAAGGAAAGAACTCCTTTCCAGCTAAACAGATTTTCACTTTTGTTTTGAATCTCCGCCAGGCATGGAAAACAAATACAGGCCTTCCTCTCTTGGTTTCCCCCCTTCCCATGAGCTCTTTCACCATCTGTGCATGATCATGGCCCAGCCTTTCTTTCCATCCCTCTGAAAAGCACACAAGGATTCCTCCCAAACATGTCTCATCATGGGGATGGTGCTGGTGAATTCAGGGTTGGATTAAATGTGACATGAAGCCACTGTGCAGGGGGCATTGGGGGCCTGATGTGGGAGGGATGTGGGGAACTATTTTTCCTCCGCACTTAGGCAGGCAGCTCTTCCCCAGCTGCCCTGGTCCCTCCCTGAACTGTGTGCGACAGGGAAGGCCCTGTCACTCACTCCCCTCCTGCTCCCAACCACCGCAGCTGGCACTGAAGCCTGTACAGGATTCCTGTGCCCTCCCCATTTCAGCGACTGCTCTGTGGACTACTAGAGCCGCTCAGCAGGGTTTCTGCCTGTAAACCCATGCACTAACCAATTTACTGATCACTCTTCTGCATGGTCCTGCTGAACCCTCGAGCTGTTACACATCGTCCCTCTCCACAGCTGCTCAGGAAGTTCTCTGTCATGTCCTCTGTGGGGATTTGGTGCTTTGGAGATGCAAGGGAGATGGCGAATGCTGCAGTCAACATTTGGTCCACAGAGATCACACGTCAGTCAGTCTGCAGGAAGCTTTGCTGTGACTAGTTACACTGACAATGTTTTTGAAGAGCAAAAGCTAGAAACTCCCTTCTAGGACAAACTGGCATTTCAGAAGCCACCAAAGTACCCAACACTGCAGATGTGACTATTCACTTAATTTTTGTTCCTCTGCTAAATCTTGAAATGCACGCTACATGCCTGGAAAAGGGAGTGCTTGCAGGGGAACAGGAGTGCAGTTGCACGTCAGACATTGTTTTCTCTGATTACACACTCCTGTCCAGTCTCTGCTGTATTGCAAGTATCTGTAAGGACTTGCAGAAGTACTTGCAGCAGGTTCCAGCTCAGGTTATGCTCTCAAGACTTACTGTAATGTACACAAGACAGTTCCAGCTCTGCTGGGCAGTGTGGAATACACAGTCCAGAATTTGCAAAACGTGCACACGTGGACAGCCACAAATGCTAACTGCAGCTTTCCAAAGGGAAACAACATCAAAAGGTAACAAAGTTTTCAGGAACATAATGCAACAAACTGAATCCCAGTACTCACAGCAAACCATCACTGAAATGCAGCTAAAGACATCATTATGAGTGTTTTTCAAATGTCTGAAGAAATGGCTATTACTAACAGAAGAAAGAGGTAGGAAGGCAAAACAGATGGAGCAGTGTGTTCTTTTCTTCCTTCCACCATTCAGGATCAAAAGCAGTCTCTAGTTTGTGCACATACGGGAGCTGTTCTCACTCTCCCTTCAACTGTGCTGAAGTCATCCCTGTGGATGTTAGTTCTTGGAGCAATTTTATCCACGCAGAAAAAGCCCTTAAAGACTGCAGATCTATTCATACTTGGTTAACACACCATCTTGAAAGAAAAAGGTCTTGGTCCTGCAGCTTTTGCAATACATGGTTAATTAATGCAGCAATGGTGGTGGCAAGTGGCAGAATTTAGTTTGTGATTTTTTTTATTATCTCCAAATTCATGTCATACAAACCATGCTTCAACTGTATTGGTGTGGAATTGATCTCAAAAGGATTACTGATCTACAGAGAGAGAGGAATAAAACTGGAATATACTGCCTCTGCTTCAAAGTGCTGTCAGCAAGTTACACTTCTACAAGCGAGTTTGTGGAAAGACGTATAGAAACAGCAGTATGGATGGTCACATTCTGGAAGTTACTAAATGCGAAAAAGTTTAGCTTAACTCCCAAGGTAAAGAATTAACACAAAAAAAGTCATGCAAGGGACAGAACAAATGTTTCGCTGTGCCACACTTTTGAATGCTCCGTCACACCCCGATCCCTTCAAAAAGTAAAAAATATCCCATGAAGCCTGTGGTTTTGATACAAAAAAGAGCATCAGTATGAGGTCCGTGTTTTACATTAGCTGTGGAAAAACAACTGAACAGTTTAACACTTCCTGTCAATTTGCCCAGTACAAACTGTAAGGCTTGTAATAAGTCTCTGTTGTTGAAGGTTCTCCCAAAAGTGCCTGTTGCGTACAGCAGTCCTGGCACCACTGTTCCAGTAACAGCAAGCACATCTTTGAAGCAGCAGCTCAGTCCCATTTGAGTCTGGCACTGTCATATCGCAGGAGTTTAAACACAAAAAAAGATTTTGAAAAACATTCAGTGATGAGGCATTTCACTCATTCGTTACCTGATAGGTTGGTGCAGCTCCTCTAGATGTCCTGCCTGAGCTGGTTACGGGAAGCTGATCTGCTTTTCATAGCAGAAGGCCCGTTCTTGATGCTGGCCTGCTGCGAGACCCCTAGTTACTTTGATCCACTGCAGAAAGCCTTAGACAAGGAAACTTCTTAACGTCACTAGGCAAGATGCACACTGGGAACATTTGTTCTAAAATAAACACTGGCAGGAATAAATCAAAAAGTTCAAAAGGAAATAAAAAGGTTAGGTAGATTCCATACATGGACACCAGAGCAAGCTTGTTTCTTACTGAATTAGATAATATTGCCGCTAACTCCACCCAGAAACTAACTCACTCCATCCAGGGGCCTAGGAGTGCTTGGAGAGTAGAGAAGATATATAAAAGACATAATTTATAGCTCATTTATAGCTGGTAGTTTCATTTTACATTGTTCAAAAATATTTTTGTGTGAGTTTACAGCAGGTTCCCAGAGCAATGTAGCTAAAGGTAACCCAGTCTCACTAACTACAGACCCCAAAACATGGAAAGTGAACATGCTGGACAGGTGATGTTTCTGAGTAAAGGAGCAAATCATGTTATTCCCCCGAATGAGGAGCACAAGACAGCAGGCAGATTTTTGAAAATTTGTTGATCCTGTAAGAAACCCCAAAAACTCCACTCTGTTCCCCATACCTGAATCTTTCCCAGGATAAACTGACGTGGAGATAGGGCAGCCCAGAAGAGCATCCCAAATAGCCTGTTTCCATATGCTCCCACCAAGGCATTCCAAACCATCTCGGCCTGATAAAAACCAACGCCAGCTATCTGTGATCGCAGACTGCCCGGCTCAGGAAGGTTTAGTTTTGCCTTTGCTGGAAGACACGCTGCTCCCCACTGCCTGCCTCCCCGACTGAGGCAGGCAAAGGGCAGGGCAGCCAGCTCACCACTGGGCAAGGCAGCGGGCAGCCAGGGTGGCAGAGCTCACGGGCGGGATGGCTGGGGCAGCCAGCTGACACCTGCCAGGCTGCTCCATGCCCCATTTGGCCTGCTGCGAGCACCAGTCGCACTTACCCTTCTCTCTAAATATACGCACACACATGATTTATTCTTACTTCAGTTTTTCCACATGAGAATTTAGAGAGAAGGCCCAAAGGGAAGAGTTCTGCTATGGCTCCGTCTCATCAGACACACAGCAAGTCCCAGTTCTCTTTGATTTGCTCTTCCTTTTCTTTACTCACTCTGCTGTAGCAAGGCAAAGGAATTAATAAATCTTCTGCCAATGCTAATGGGTCACTTCACAGTAGACATAAGCCTTGGGGAAAACTCTGCAATCAAGACTTCTTTCTGCCTTTGGGATTTAAGCTAACATCTTTGTGCTGGGACAATGAAGTTTTTCCTCAAAGACTGAAATGGAATGCAAGGAAAGCGGACAGATTTCCCACTGCACAGGGGAGGCAGGCAGCATGTACCCTAAATCCAGAAAACCGGGCTTTGCAACACACACAACAAACCTCCTTCCAGCAACCCCTGATGTGCTACCTGCACCATAAGCTCTAGAGGAATACAGCTAGGAAAGCAACTTCTTCAACAGCACAGCTAAAGCACACCTCACCAGTGTCTCGCTAGCTAGTGCTCTGTAGCACATTCCTACCTCTAGAATACCTGTGGTTATATCAAACGATACACACAAATAAAATTTGGTTCTGTTTTATTAGAAAATAAAGGTATATATAGGAAGCAACAGAGTGAGGGTGACAAACAGTTGAACCATGAGTTAACTCAGATTTGGCATGGGCACACTTCTGTAAAGGTCAGGGCTTTATTTCCCTCACCTAGCAGACGGCATCTACATTGTCAGCTGCATTGTAGCCTGCTCCTGTCTCTGCTGAGAGGACACCTCACCCCTCGGGGCAGAGATGCACCTTCTGCATCAGTCCTCCTTCAGCTGAGGGGCTAACTCAGGTCTACCAGCCACTTCGTCCTCGTGAGCAGAGTTGAAAATCTCTTGTTACTCCGTAATTTTTCTCCTAGGTTAGAATCCCCTCTACATCTCCCTCCCCTAAGAAAGGGAAATGTCCTCCCAGCCTCAGCAGCCGTGGCCTGGGATATCAAAAGGGGGACACTACAAATAAACTGTCTCGGCTCTCCCAGCTCTCTTGTGAGCTCAGGTTTTCTCCTTCAGCCCTTCCTGCTTCATAGCTACCTTCACCTCCCCAGCCTCCACTCTCCCACAGTCATTTCTTGGTCCACACGGGGACCATTGCCTCCTACATTTCCTAGCTCTGTTTTTTTTCAGCATGCCTGGTAGCAGACAAACTATCAGAAGCCTCTTGACAACCATTGATCATCAGGCTGTCAGTCCTTATGGGACCAGAATTTACAAGCAGGCTGTGCTCTCTAGGCTAGCCTACCTTGGGACAAAGGTCTTGTTGCTATGATTAAGACCTCTACTGCATTTCAGGAAGTCATGAAGGAGCAGAGAGGCCTAAAAAGTTGGCCTTACAAACATTAAATAAAACAGCATCAGCCCTAAACAGAGGGAAGAGTGAGCAGGGAATGATGATACTGGGATGCAAGGCAGAAACGAGGTACCTGACTAGGATGGGGTTTCAGCAGGGAGTGAGACTCTGCCTATTCCTTGGGATAACTTCTTCCCTAAAATCTCTGCCATTTCCAATTATCCCAGGTATGTCAAATGCAAACATTTATCTCTTCCATCACATCATACTCTACACAAACAGCCTTTGTATACCCTAGGAGGAGCTTCTGCCCAGGAGAAGCTGATATTGCCTGCGGCAGTCGTTGGAATCACTCCCTGTGCCGAGAGCCATGGCAGACACACACATGACCTCATTCTATGTTGTAAAGAGGTTTGAGAGATTTGAAGCTGAGGAAGCCCCACGTGTATATTGTATTTCATATTGCAGAAGAAAGGATGCCTTGAGGACAACATGCATGTTCATCTTCTATGCATATTAAAGAAACAATTTTAAGTAATCCAGGATATAATATCTAGCTAGTTTATAAAATTTTCCATTTCATTGGCCTATAAAAAAGCAAGTGTTAAATAATGAAAATATGATGTCTGACAGCTTTTTAGAAAACATCTGCATCACAACATTTAAATATATCATAATGTGCTTTTTAAAAGCCTGATTGGAAAAACTACATCAGTTTGGATTTTCTCAGCACTCGGTGCGTCAGCTCTCAGTGTCTAAGAGCCCTATAAATAGATGTTTGGACCACCTCAATACAATTCATGTATGCAGTTTTTCCATAATCCACTTAACTCTAACATTCAAATAAAGTGCAACTGGATCTTTTCTTGGGAACAGGGATTATGCAATGCTCAGTACAGGAGGTTCAAGAAAAACAGTATAAAGCCAAACATGAGCTGCAAACACTTGCAGAGCAGCAGAGTTTGTTTATATTTACTTCTATGCTGTGTTTCCATTTCCTTCTCACCTAGAAGCCACTAGCTCCTTTTGCCTCTTGATCCACCAAATTCTTTCTCTCACATGTCTTAGTGGACCAAGACTGTGGCCAAGCCATTAAACATCAATTGCCAACTGATTACTAATGAAAATATAATTGCAGGATGATCAAAACTTTAATATGACTAGAACCCTATGCTGGTAGGAACTATGGTTTCAAATAAAAATTCTAAACCCCTATAGTACTGATGAGATTTTGCCAAAATCCACTGAATTCTCCAGTTTGTTCGAAAACCAAAATATTTACAGTTTCAGGTCAGAGATGGCTAAATACCATGAGCATAGCTTTCTACACACAGAAGAGTTTTTCTCTCATATTTCTGAAAGGCAACTGCTATTAATATGCTTCCTTAAACTCCTTAAGAGCCTTCCAGTTACATGCAAGCAGAATACAAATACAAAAATACGCAATTCAGCAATGAGAACTGAATGAAACCTTTGAAAATATACTGTATAACACTACTTTAATACACACATATATACCTATATTGATCTAAACATATCTGAGGATGAATTTCTTTATCTGTGTCTGTCTTTTCCTTATATACTGAATACATTGATTATTCTCCTAGCGTAAACAGCTCTATGAAAGATCTGAGTCTATGATTTGATATGACATATATTAGCATAGAAGAAAGCTCCAGGATGAAATGCATTTACATGGATTCCTTTCTTCACAAAAATGAAGTTAGGGCTTCTGGTCAGTACAACACTCAAAAGCTGTTTCTAAGGATCCCAATTTTATCTCATGCTTAAGGTTAATTTAGAAACTCAGTAGCCTACCCAACCCCTCCAGCGAACTCCCAGCTATGGAGACCCATAAGCTGTAACCAAGTCTGAAACAGGGCTATTTTTAGCAGAATGTGGTGTAGGCTATGGAGTTATGCGTTATGGGGATGAAGACATCAAAGGAACCAAAAAAATCTGGAGAACATTAGGGAGGTAGAAACCAGATACTCTCAAATATCTGCTGACAACTACAGAATCTTGAATATCTCCAGAGAAGGAGACTCCACAACCTCCCTGGGCAGCCTGTTCCAGTGCTCCGTCACCCTCAGAGGGAAGAAGTTCTTCCTCATGTTCAGATGGAACTTCCTGTGCCTCAGTTTGTGCCC
>Ga0065711_1006757_pt1 | contig 16489 bp, 10 predicted proteins | sample Hoacrofraction12_FD_59098 | JGI IMG/M metagenome (GOLD analysis project Ga0065711, IMG submission 59098) | Hoatzin crop microbial communities from Cojedes, Venezuela - Epithelial fraction 12 v2 (version 2) | ecosystem: Host-associated > Birds > Digestive system > Esophagus > Crop | place... | reverse complement strand
TATATAGTTAATGAGTTATACCCTTAGATACATTGATTTTAGCCTAGGTGATTAATATGAATACAGGTTATGGTATGCACTTCACATCTATATATCTTTTTATTAGCATTTGTGTTCTTATGTTTGTTTTGAGTATTGCACAGTAGCAGGCCTGTTACTGGACCATAATGCCAATAGTGATGCTTAGGTGTGTCGATGTAGCACTTGCTTTAAATTCATTAAATAAAAAAGGGGGAGATGTAGAGGAAGCAGTGCTTATATTGGTTCCGTGTATAATACGCATAACACAATAGGCACTAGAGGCAACTGTAAAGAAAAATTTTTGTGATGCAACTAACACAAATTGAGCAAATGTTTTTAAGGCAATGATAAGATAGCTTAGCTTTTTCTTTTGAAAAGAAAAAGGGGGAGATGTTGGGGTCCATGTAGTTTGAGAGTTAGCATGACTAGGCCGCTTAAGCAAAACAGTTAGCATAACTGGACAGGCGCTGGAAAGGACAGCTAAGAATAGCCATTGAGAAAGTTCTGATAGTGCACATGATGCGGGTTAGCAAAAACAAGATGTGTTCAAGGACGTGGAGGCGGCCTGTTGCTATTAGCGTTGGTGCATAGTTGCCAATCATAGGGGAATGTGAGGTGCGTGAGCAGTGCGTGATTTATGTCCGTGGCCTATCCGAATAGGCGTGATCACGTGTGCAGATATGAAAAATGTATATAACCACGCAAGCAGACCAATAAATCGGAACCGGCTCTGCATTGTATCAAGGTGTGAGAGTCATTCCTGTCCCTGTATGGATGCTGAAACTCGGCATATAATAATAAAAATTATAATAATAATAACAACAACAACAATTAATTGTAGTGAAAAAGAAAATTAAAAAAGAGAGAGAAATAAAACCCAAGAAAGACAAGTGATACAAGTGAAAACAATTGCTCACCACAAACCAACCAATTCTTAGCCAGTCCCCAAGCAGAGGTCCCCCTGCCAACCTCCCCCTTAGTTTTATCGCTGATCATGATGTCATATGGTCATATCGGGTCAGCTGTCCCGGTGGTGTCCCCTCCCAACTTCTTATGCACTGCCAGACTGCTCGCTGGAGGGGTGGTGTGAGGAGCAGAAAAGGCCTTGGCTCTGTGTAAGCCCTGCTCAGCAATAACGAAGAATTCACTGTGTTATCCACATTGTTTTCAGCACAGATCCAAAACATAGCCTCATACTAGCTACTATGAAGAAAATTAACTCTATCCCAGCCAAAATCGGCACATGCCACTAACTTCAAATTATGGTCTTTGGTATTTTTTCTGCAAGAGACAGCAAATACCTGCCTATCTTTACCATGCCACTCATGTCTCTATGGTTGTCTGTCATATACCCCTCTAATCATAGATTTTCCAAGCTTATGAATCCTAGTGTAATTAGCCAGTCCTGTCTGGAATTCATTATGCATTTTAGAAAGATGTTAAAGTTTTTCATCTGTTGGCCAGAAAAAATAACAGAGAAAAATAAATATAAAATGTGAAGACATCAGTAAAACAAAGTAATGATTGTAATTCCTTGCTGTTTAAGACTTAGTTTCTGCATTATTTCTCTCGTGAGTTTCATCCATACATTAAGAATACACTTCTGTGCTCCCTAAAGGTTCACTTGGATTGGTCAGAAACATTTAAGTTTGCAGTCTTACCTGTTTTCACATACTTCTTAACCCTAGATTTCCAGGGACCTCTGAAAATCATCTGGTCCAACTGCCCTGCACAGAGAAGGTTCAGCTAAAGCAGCTTGCTCAGAGCCGTGTCCAGTTGGGGAATGTTGTCTCTGCCTCCCAGGATGAAGACTCAACATCCTTGCTGGGCAAGCACATAGTGTAGTGTTTACATCAGAACTGTAGAACTGGCAGCCAGTGCCAGTTCTCCAAAATCCAAAACATGCTTTACAGTAGAGTCCCTTTGTAGCTTTTGAATACCTTAATTTACCAGTTTTTAACTTAACTGCTGCATGCTACTCTTTTCCAAAGCTTTTGACTAACCCTGTTACAAATTCGTATTTTCCTTACCATCTTCTAAATGTGCTCCCAGAAAATTAGATCACTTCACACTGTTAAACATTTGAAGTCTAATTTCAAAAATTTATCTTTGAGGTTCTCTTTGGATTTTGTGGTGGGAGCTGGGGGTAACACATTTGGTTTGAATTTCTTCAAGGCATTTTCTTTTCAGGTTTCTTGATTCTCTTTAAAATAAATAGAGTTTGAGTTTGTGCTGAGCTAAGTCCTAGCTGTGACTATTTGTTAGAGTACTCTTAATGAGTAAGCTATTGGTTACCTTTTCTTGCCAGCTAATTGCCTCATTAATTTTATTAGATACTGAGGGTACAGGACTTGAGTATGAACAAAACAAAAAAGACTTTACTGATGCACTTCTAGAAATGGAGAGGCAAAATGTGGTGCAAATAATCTTTGAATGCTACTTTTAAATGATTCCCTCAAATTAATTCTCCTCCTCTCTGTATCTACATTCCGATTTTGCTAGCAGGTAAGTTTGTACAATTATCCTGCTTTTACTGTGTATTAGTGGATGTGTGAAAAGCGTACTCTGTATCTGCAAATAGTCACACTCCATTTGTCAGATAAATGGGCAAAAGAAAGACGTGTTTTGTGGTCTGCATCTATTTGACACAGCCCAAAAATTGAAACTTATTATTTATGAGCAGCTACTCGCAACAATTCCACTTACAGCATGCAAATTATTGCAATGCTCGGCCAGAGTCCTGCAGATGCATATGGACAGATTAGCTGTTTTGAGTTTATTTGAGCAGTTTTCTGCTGTAATTACTAATAAAAGAGAGAATGTATAACCCCACCTGAGCTCCAGTTCCCACTGTGCCATAGCCATGTGAGTGCCTGGCCCTGAGCCTCCTGAGTCCGGATCCCAACCGCCCAGGGATCTGCCAGCTCTCCCAGCACCCTGCCAGGTTCTTTGGAAATCTTGCCTCTGCCTTTAAAGCTTTGAGAGTTGTGATCTTAATACTCAAATGGAATAAAAATGCACTTTTTAATTCAAGAAGGTAAGAGAAATATTGTTGAAAAGTACAAATGTTCACTTCTTAATAACTTCATTACCATGAATACAGCAGAAGTAGAAATTTGTAGAAATAACACACACAGAGCTCCTCTGTTTCCAGTTTTGATATCTTATCCGTTATTCAGGATGGGTATACTGGCTGGGAAATCAATCTATATTAACTTATCCATCTTCCTGTCTGACAAATAAGATCTAACACAATACATACAGCCCTGTTCATGCCAACTTCCTATATGATCTGAGTCGGCTGCAGAAAAACCCAAGCTATCCTTAGGCTCTCGCATATGGTGGGAGAATTTGGTTTAGTCCTAAAGTGAATGGAACTTGCGTTCTTCTTCAGTTAGGAGCAAGTACATCTGCTTCCTCGCTCTTGATAAGAAACTCCTCCCAAAGAGCTAGATTTTAAAAACTGAAAAGCATTTTCAGTTTGCAGACATCTGTTATGTGTGTTTCCATAGTATTAACTTTCAATTTTCAGCATTGCATGTTCTTTATTGACACTCAGCATCTGCACTCACGTTTTTTTGCGCTTACAGTTTATTACACACAGTGTCCTCCAGCTGTGTGCTGGAGATAAAATAGTGGCTCCGCCTGTCACGGATATGCCTACTGAGCAAGAGGGACTATTTTCTTAACCTGAAGGCTGCATACCATGTGAAACTCTTATTCAGATCTTTTATCTTTATGAGTAAACAAAATGCTGGTCATAAAAATTGTCAGAAATGTTTGTATACTAACCAGTAAACAAGAATGCTGTGTAGCCCCAGAAATATTATTTTTGCCACAACCAGTAAGAGGCTTGGATTGACCTGACTTTGCAAGGTGTCAGAGCATGTCTGGGTTTCTCTTGGCACGCCTATAGTTGATTTTAACATATAGCTGGTGGCGAAGTGAGCTGAAGCTTTGTGAACACCAAGAATGGCAAAGGTCTAGGGGAGGCATTGCCTTGCAAGAAACAGCCCTTTATATCAGCTGAGGCTGGAGGAGCCAACTTTCAGATTTCAGCAAGGAGCAAGTGACAAGGAGGCAAACTACAATAAGAAAACATGTGAACATAACTCCAAGTGGACCCCAAGAGAGAAGAGGAAGAAACTGCCACCCACTCTGAACAAAGGGAGGGCAGGGGAATTTCAGACTTGACAGTAGGAAGCATTTCTTTACTAAGAGGGTGGTCAAACACTGGAACAGGCTTCCTAGAGAGGTGGTTGATCCCCCAAGCCTGTCAGCGTTTAGGAGGCATTTGGATGATGCCCTAAATTATATGACCACCCTGAAGTGGTCAGGCAGTTGGACTAGATGATGGTTGCAGGTCCTTTCCAATTAAAATATTCTATTCCATTCCATTCCATTCCATTCCATTCCATTCCATTCCATTCTATTCTATTCTATTCTATTCTGTTCTATTCTGTTCTATTCTAAAGACTTCAACTCATCATAACTGACAAACAAAGGCTGACAACTCATCATAACCACCACCCTGACTCCTGATTGAAGACTGGAGTTGTCAACTTTAGGACAAGAGGACATTGGAAGGATGATCATAACACCAGAGAAAAGGCAGGACTACAGGAAGAAGTATTCTGTGTAATGATTTTAACTGTATCATTACTATACATTGCTGTTTCAATTAGATAACTTAGATGATTAGACTGTTAAAATATTAATTCAGTTCAGATGCTTTAGTTTTATATATGCAGTGTATCTCCCCTGTCAGTAACACTCTTTTACAGAATGTAAACCCTATTTTGAAATCCAGCCTTAGAACCAAGCTGAGATATGGCTGTAGAACATAGCTGTATTTGTTTATATGATGTTGAATTTCAGCCTTCATAAATATATTTTTAAGTGGTGATGCTCATGACTACCACATTTCTGCTAGGTTGGCCTATTACTCAGCCAGTTTTCTTGTCCCTAACATACGTAGAGAACACCCACATCTACATTCAAAATACACTTGATAAATACAATATCATGAGGAACAAGCAAGTGATTCGGTAGCACTTGCCCTTTTATTCATACTCAGGATGGGAAATCAGGTGGGATGACTGAGTGGGTTAGATAATTTATCCATCTGTCTTTATTTTGCAGGACTTATGTTGTAATACAGTAATTATATTTCTCTGCCATATTTACACTAGCTAGATGTTCTCTTGTCCTTTTATAAGTCCAACTCTTGGAAGCCCTAGAGATTCATTTTACTATTCAGGATAAAGACCTCTTTTCAGAATGCTTTATTGTCATGGAGACAATCATACAACTGTTTAAATGATATGACTGAGACCAGGGAGAATTAACATCTGGCAAGATCAAACAGTCAGGTGTCATGCCAGACATAAATACGGACACTTGTAAGGACTTAATATGCTAAATGATCCAGCCAACCAAAAGGGAATTTTTCAATATTTACAGGTTAAATCCTGTGAATTTAACCTACTTTTCTCGACTAAATTTATAAAGTTATCTATAGTTTTCCTTCTGTGTGTGGTTGAAAGTGTCTTCTCCAAGAGTCAATTAAACTATATACACAGACAGTTCTTGAAACAAATTGTTCTTGGGTGCTTAAAATCCTGACCTAGTGGATTAATTAAGTTAGCTTCTAGGTTTTATGCTTTCAATCACTTAAACTTTGAATAAAAACTCGTGCTCCATTTTTTGAAACATGGTGACATTGGCTCCTGGGAGTCAGCGAGTAGCTGTAGTTGTCGTTCTGAACTAACACAGGAACTCCCCCTGTAATCCTCAGTTAGTTGCCACCCCACCACAAAGGGACTCAGTCTTAGCTTCACCCTTCCCATATTTTCTTATTAGCTATTTTAGGCTTCATGTTGCTCACTAAGGAAATCATAGTGAATTCCATTCTGTGGTACTTAATACCCTCCAGGCACTGATTAATGGACATTAAGTAATTAACTTGGAGTTATAAATCAAAACTAACATGAAAGTTCAGTTGTAATTTTGTTCAACACCACTTGAAATTGTCTATCTTTTTGGCAAGATTCATGGAGGCTGAGAATTCTCAGCAGCTCTACTCTTGTGAAGGAATGCTGGAAACTGTAAAAAGTAAGCGTACTCTTAGAAATGTAGGATGCAGCATTTTTTCAAGTCCCTTTGTGTCTTGGAGAGGAAAACAGGTGCTTTTGAACTGAAACTATATTTAAAAGAAAGCAAACAAAAAACCCTCCAGCAGGTGGAAACTCTGCTTCTCAGATAGTTCTACAGATAACTACTTAAGGTTAGTTGCCAAAACTCTGGTGTTCAGCAAGTAGCCTTGTTTTCACTCCTTTAAATGACTTAACCCTGCCTAATGTGAAGTCTGCTATTCCAGTCAAAAAAGAAAAATCGCAAACCTTTAGAGTACCTAAACTGAAGAAAATAGAACAGCACTGTCTGAAAAATTGTAAGTTATGATTCAGCACCTAAATCTGTTACAATTCCAGATAGCCTCAAGGGTCTTAGCAGGTAATTGGTTCTTAACTGGAAGAAACATTCCTGTTAGGCAGAGCTGAATTATTTTAATATCCAATTTGCTCTACATTTGGTGTAGAAAACCGCATGAGGGACAGGTCTGTGGCAGGCATTAGCATTTTGCTTCAGGGGAAACACAGGCTTTCACAAGGGAAAACTGGCAGAATGGTGCCTGCATGATGTAGAAAGTTAAAATTCTACATATCACTTCAATAAAATCATGTCTGATAGCTTTTAAATTAAACCCTGGCTTCCCCAAAGTCCATTGCATACTTCAGCTGATTTCCTTGAGGACAAGTATTCTATTTAATTTTTTTTTTGCTTAAATTTATGTAGTCAGACTATGTTAAGAAATTAATGAACAGGACATCCACAAGTATAAGTGACTGGAGAATTTACCTGAAAGAGAGGTATCTCTTGGAATTAGCCTTATTTTCTCTTAGTGAACAGTAAAAACTTCATTAAGTTCTTATCAGTTATACTTATTTGCCCACAAATCATCGAATTTTACCTATAGATTATTTCTGATCTCTTAGTACTGACTACTACTATAAACATTTCCAAACTTGAATTTGCTCCTTGAGAAATTTTTTAATTACACCACTGCTTCCCTGAATTAAAGCACTGAACACAGAGTGGTAGTGTGAGGAAGGATGACTAAATGTTTCAACCTGAAATTAATGTCATCTCTAAATGAGTTTATTTTCCTTAATTAAATGAATCACTGTTACATTCTGAAAATATCTGTTTAATAGTCATTCTTATGAATAAATATTGCTCGTAAGAATGAATGTGAAAAGAGAGCAAAATCAGTTTTCAATTTATCAAAATATGAATACAAATGAAAATGCCAACAGAAAGGTGCAGGAGTTTTTGTTCAATCACTGACGGGGACTGGAAAGGTAAACACACTGAGGAAGATTATTCAGGGTCCATGTTCTGTGACTTTGATAGCAACGAGTCTCCTGCTTACATAAACATCAAATTCACTGCACTCAAATATCTACAAGGTGCCTCATAAAGATGCACTCCAGCCACCTCATTTCCTGAAAACACCAATGTGAAATCTGACATGAGCCTTTGAAATATTGTTTTATTGAGCCATTTCTAGTTTGTTTCTATAGTATGTTCCTTTTCAAGCTGCTTTTTAAAGTATACATACTGGTACACGGTTAGAACTTGAGATTAAATGCAGCCTCTGTAGTGCTTTTCTAAAACAATTCTTCCTCTGTCAAGAAAATGTCAATTATTCTAAAATATAAATATGTGAACGATACGAAGATTGTTAGCTATTTCTTGTTTTTGAAGCACAATATAAATTCAGACATATGGGGTTTTTTTCCTTTTAAGCAAAAAATACTTAGAAATTCTGCTCAAATATCTGTGGTGACCTAAAATAAAACACCTGTAAGTACTTGGGGGAGGGGGGTTGTTCTCCAGACATCCTGTTCTAAGGGGCACTGTAAAGAATTTGTGTGCAGGACTTATTGCACCAATGTGAACCTGTACAGAAACACAGATTGAATAGCTTTGCTCATTTTTTCATTTTTTCATTTAATTCTCAAAGAAGATGGATTATTCATGCAAAACCCCAAGTGCCCATAAGCTCTCCACACTTCCCACTGAACGTATAATATTTTAACAAGGACAGGAGGAAATGGAAAACAGAAAGAAATGGAAATATATTGACAAGTTTATTACCAGAAAGCAATATAGAAAGGTAGAACCCTGGGAACACCAACAATCTTCCTCTGATTATCCTTCAGTTAACAGGTGTCATGAAACAAACATTACATTCTGTCTTTGCAGCTACCTGCTGAATTTTACCTTTCCTCTTCTTGACTCTGACTTTTATTTTTAGATTATCAGAAGTCCAGAGTGAAGAGTTGAAAGATCTGAAAGTTGTTTTCTGATGTGAAGATGACTAATAATGAAGCTATTCTCTAAGTCAGTTTGTATCCCAGTGAAATGTGGCTCATACACACCTAATTTCATAAAGTGCTGTAGATTGAAGTACATTGTAAATGTCCTCAGAATTATTACTATAATAATAAAATATTTTCTGATTCTGCGCTTTGCAACAGCTGTAGAAGAAGTAAAATAATTCATGTTTCCCAGGCAAATGCTGGTTTCTGTAAGGATCTAAATATTAATAAACTAATTTTCATCTTGATTGGAGAGGGGAATATACATTAATTTCTGAGGAGTAAAAATATTTAAATTGTTATAACAATAGCAGACTCATTATTATTTACTCTGATTGCTAATCCAATTAACCAATAATATTAATAAAAGCAGATCCACTCAAGCTAGCTTATTAGAGTTAAGCCAGAATTTTTTAACAACATTTAAGGAACATCTCAATAGCCACACACACACCTGTGCTACTCCTTATCACAGATAAGGTGTATGTTCGAAAGAAGAGAGGATCTACATCGTCAGGAGTCACCCAGAACAGGTCTTCCTCCCGCCTCTAAACTCAAACTTCAGAGGACTCTACACAGCTCCCCAAAGGTTTCTGTGGGCCGAAGATCGCCGAACATTATTTTTAATGCTCTCATTGTGCCGTTCTCACCCGGACAGAGCTGGTGACAAGGCTCACTGGACAGTGTTCAGCATAGGCTGGTAATGGCAACCAGCCACCCCGAGATGCCTTCCTTGCTGGCCATGTCCTGCAGAAAGCGCAGGAGCAGCTCTACATCGTCAGTACCACAGCATGAAAACGGTGGCAAAAGAGCTCTGGAAAAACTCGTGCGCTTCTGAAGAAGGAGCAGTGGTCTGCCTTTTTCAGATCATCCCAGTCACTTAAAAGCAGCTTTTGCATCTGATAATAAATGGCTTGTTGCAGTTACATCGGTATTACCCTTTCTATCCTACTTTAATACTGTCTTTTGCTGTTCTGATCTATTTTTCTTCATTTCTCCATTAATTACTTCATTATTGTTTATTCCCAGTTCTTCTTTGAATGACAAATCATCTTGTCAACATGTTGTCTTCCTCAGGTTTGGTTCCTGTGTGTAGTTTTTATCCTCCCAGCTTTCCCTGGGGGTAGTGTCTCCAGTTTCCCACATCCAACCCCACCAACATCTGTAGCTGAGCCACCTGCAAAACCAATTCGTGCTGAAGTGGGGACAGCATCACGTCCTGCCCCAGGAAGGCAAAGTGTTTCGCACCAGGGTCACCACGCTCCATCAGAGGTGTCCCACCATGGCGTGGGCTGCCCGCAGTCCCTCAGGGCTGTCGCTGCCCCCAAGCAGAACCTCCCGGAGCTCCCCCGGCCCACTGGCGTCTGCAACCTGTTTCACCCCCATTTCAGAGCCGCCTCAAACCAGCTGTGACCAGCCCAGGGCGGTGCTGGGCTCCGGCCCCGCAGCCCCAGCACCCCTCCCCAGCGGCCCCAGCACCCATCCACCCCCAGGCCTCCCACAGCGCCAGGGCCTCGTCCCCCCAGGCGACTTCTTCTTGACTAAAGTTCCGGACATAGACATGAGTTTGAACAACACGAACGTAAGTAACACCTTAAAGAAATGCCGTGCTGTCAGTCAGCGCCAGCACCTCACACTAAACCTGGTGAGCCTGGGTAAAACATGGTGCGTGAGTTAGGGTTTGCTTTACAAAACACACGGTACCAGGCTTTTTTTTAAATAGATGTGTATTTCTGCCTCTCAGCTGACTAAACCAGTAACACAGTTACTTGTTGCAGGATAACACGTAACTGCTGTAATGTTAATACTCTGTACTTCAGCCCGTCCCCGGCCGGTCGGCTTGCAGGACATGCTCACTCTGTGTTGAGGGTCCGCGGGTGTGGATAGGCAGGTATGCACCAAGCACAGGCTTTGGTAGACTGGACAGATTAGTAATTTGTACTTCCCTGGTTGTTTCCAAGCGTGACTGATGTTATACAGTCCCTGTACAACTCAGATTGCATTCGTGAACAACTCTGTTTCCATATTTCCATTTCTCGTATATGTACATCTTTCTGGATAATTTAGGATTGATTTTATATGTGGTGGCCAGGCCTACCAGCTTCCTGTGCTTCTGACTGTATCTCCCTGGGCTTTCCAAACCGCAGGGCTGCTCTTGGTTGAATAAAAGTGACATTTTTCCTTTGCTTAAAGAATACTAGTTGGTAACAAATACTCCTTCACTCTCCACTACAGCTGGGTCTGTGCTAAGGCAATAAATACTTGGAAAAAATATAGAACGGACTCTTCAAATATAAATCGATGTTGTTTCTGTAGTTATCTCCCTCACATTAGTACCAATAAGCTAATGAAACTAAAAAGCAGAAATAAAACCTGTAGCATGCATTCAATGACAGTCTGATCTGGTGGTGGAAGTCAGTGTAATTCCCTCAGTGATGGTGATGATGGTGATGTGCTGATTTGCAGCAACTGGGGATCTTAATCTTTACTTTCATACCTGCTTACTGCTGTACCCTGTGAAAGTTTTGTTCTGTAGCTTTATATCTTGCAGATGTGGATTAGGTCTTTTTATTTCTTCCAGCTGAAGCATGAGCTTATATTTTGGATTTAGATGAGCAGATTAAAAAAAAAAAAACAACAACACAAAAATCCCACCACAACATGGGATAAATATCCTAGAAAACAATGTTACTTCTTCTAAGATCCATAACTGCAAGTGGCATACTGGTTTAGTAGAGATGGTGTTAATGTATGTACAGGAAGGCAAAAATCCCTATTGGAAATGCAAAAAAAAAAAAATCAACAACAAAACTAATGGGAAACTCTTTTTTTTAGTGTTATATTAATTGATAATAATCCAAGTGAATATTGAGACTACTACCATGCATCACTTGGCATTCAGCTCCCTTCCACATACGTTCAGTGGTAGGAATAAAGTACTTGCTTGTCTCTATGGAGTTGTCTCAATCTCCTTCCTTGTGTGGAATGAGATCTACATGATTAAGCTGTCACGCTTAGAAAGGAATTTTAGCATTATCAGCATGTCGAGGGAAGGGATCATTTAAACCTGCTGTCAGTCAAACAACACTTTCTAAGGCTGGGTAGGCATCTATTATATGTAAGAAAAGCCATGTCCTGATGCTGCTAATCACATGAGGATCTGACTATGCTATAGATTTCAAACTGAACTCTGAGAGGAACCTTCCCTGCAAAGCACCTAGCAAAGACTAGCCATAAACTGCAGTAAGTAATAAGGAATATAGGGTAATAAGAAACGTGGGGAAGAAAAATGGGGGTACATGTTGTCTGTCTTCTAGTTGCTTTTGATAGACTGAATAACATAGTCTTGTCTGAGATTTTGTAGTTGATGGCTTTAAGAAAAAAAAATATTTTAGCTACAAATGGAACAAAATGACAAGTGAGAGAGATGGATTGATTCACTCTTTGGCTGAGAAGGCCAGAGAGGAATCCTATTGTGATGTAAGCTATCTACTGGGAAGTCACCAAACTCTTCAGAGGTACACCACAAAACGATGAGGTGAAACAAAGCAAATTATGATTAAAATTAGAAATGAAAGATTCTTTACAATGGAAAGGGCCAAACTTTAGAGCAGGTTTCCTAGTGGGTTTATGGGAGCTCCACCCTTGGTTATATTCAGAAGTTAGCTAGGTGTATGTCCCTGAGAGGCCTGCTTTGATGTAGAAGCTAGCTCTCCTTGGAAGGGGTTGAATCAGATCATCTCCAAAGACATCTCCATGATTATTTTTTTTTCTTTTAAGTAAAGACCCTGCCTCTACACTATCCTGTTGTACCAATTCAGGTGTGAAGAGAGATATCTTTAAAACCTCAGATTAACTGACCGTCCGCTCTGTCAGTAATCCCATACACAGAGAACCACGTGGTTCCAGCAGAGGTTGCCCATGAAGAGTGTTAATCCAGAGGATGTGAGACTGGAACTCAGCACTACAGCAGCACAGCCATACTTGTTCTTTTTACAGGAGTATTTGGTGTTACCCTGGGTTGCTCATTTACAGACTGAGAGAGAAGATTGTGTAGGTGGTCCCAGGGCTGTCAGTCTATTCTGTCCTTTTTTTCCCTCTGTAGAGCGTCCTGTTCTTCCTAGCACTTTTACCTTCAACTCACTTTTTAAAAAAACTCTGTAAAAATGAAAAAAGAGAAATAGAGGCAGGGCAGTTTCTGAGGGCTGGTGTGGTGGATCAGGTCACTTGTGCAGAGTAGATGGTTTGAATGTGGTGTGGACACTAGGAAGGTCCTATTAAAAAAAAAAGGTATGTCTCTGAATTGGTAAGCCCTTATATGGCTACTGTAAGCTGTTGTATTTTTGCCATTTGAGATGTGGCTTAGATATGCCTCCCCTGCTCCATTTTTAAAAAAATGTGTTTTTTTATCCCTTTCTCCTATGTTTGAATAAATAAAAATAGAATGTAAAGCCCCATTAATGAACAAGGCCCTGATCTGCATAGTACTTTCCTTTTGTGGCAGACGTACAAGGCCACAGGAGATATTATCCAGATGCATGACTTCCTTTAACTGATGACAAAGCCTTTGATATCACTTCTTACTTAGAACCAGTCCCGAGATCATAAGTATGTGATAAAGGATGCAAGGTGCATTCTACCCCGTGCAACTGGAAAAAAAAAATGTCCCCGTAGTTCTAGGGATTTTTTTTATATATCTTGTATCCAAGTCTTGCTTTTAATTTTCATGTTTATTCCTTAGTAGTTGCACTGGTGTAATGCATGAGTCTCAACAGAGAGTAAGATTTGCTTCATGCCGAAATGACACTAAAACTACAAAATGTATGTTCCCATAATCTCACTGACTGCCATTTCCCCTACTTCATGCAAACACACTATGGAAAAAAAAAAAAAAGTCATCAGTTATATAATTCATACTTTATTCGTTCAGAATAGAGAGTAGATTTAGGCAGTTAGAATATGTGCAGTACATAGTACAATACAGCATATGAGTAACCTCCCCATTTCCAACTCTTTAGTCTTCTTCACAACTTCCAGTAAAATAAATAAATGAATAAATAAATGATGTCTTGGCACAAAAAGAAGGAACATCTATGTTTTAGAAACATCTTTACTCAACTAAGTGAACATGACTGTCATGGAAAATGCCCAGTTCTTGGGGCTAGTAGCGTACCTGTTCCTTTCAGCATTAAACAAATTGTCTCTGGGTAAAATTACTTTGAGAAAGAATGGGTAAAAGAAATTGTACTGAGTCTGTGCTCAGAAATTTACCATAGACCTCTCAGGGTCAGACTGAGATGTGGATAGTGATACAGTTTCTCTAATGGTATTGGAGAAACAAATCATATGAGAAATGCTGTCATAATGAGATTGTAAAATCTGAGATACAGATTGAAATGAAAGGCTGCTAATGCTGTAGGGCACAGATATTACTGGAGGTAATAGCTGTCCATTTCTTACTAAATAGTCGTTAACCAGTCCTAGGTAACATTGGTTTAGATGTGATTCTGCTAAAATATGAAGCATCTTGTGAGATTTGTCTGTCAGAAATTGTCAGAAATAGAATTTTATCAGGTTTTTCGATTGACTCAATTTGAGTTTAAATAAAAAATGTGTAAATTAGGACTTGGGTATAAATAAATTTGCAAGTTAATGAATTAAAATCTTTGAATCAGAGAAAATAAATATTTGGTATGTGATGCGGTTGCTGGTATTTATTAACAGAATTAAGTACTTACCACTACAGATTAGGTTTAGAGGGATTTTAGTTTTCCAGAACAATGAGTTACATGAAGTGGATGATGTGACCATATTATTGATTATCTTGATACTTTGTATTGCATATTTGATTTGCATATCAATGAAGCCACTTTTGATTTCCAGCTGCTGCATGGCTACGCCACACTGGTATTTTGGCTAGTGACATACCAGAGCAACACAATTTCCTGTATTGCTTGAATAGAGAAGCAACAAGTCGGATATCAAAATGAGGTTTTAGCCTTTAGCTTGTGCCAGAAGAGTATGGATTATTGGTCAACACAATCAAGAAAGGTAGGTATCTACATTTCACTGTTTAAAAAGGGCAAATTCTGATGATATATGTGAATTTCTTATGAAGTCACCTCAATTTAGTAGTTGTAGGTTTCAGTGTGGAGAAGGCGTTGAATTGAAATCAAAGCAGCTAAATGTACATAAATTCTGTATTCTACATAAGGGAGTGGGGAATTGAAAAAATGCTCCCAACAAAGTGAGGTAAATAGGTAAACCCAGAGAGATATTAGGAAATCAAAAAGAGTTTTTGTGGAATGTAGGAATGCTCAGTAACAAAGTCAATACTGTAGGGATAAAGTAACACTTGTCAAAAAATGTTAATTTTGACTTTTCAAAAGAAAGTCAATAAAATAAAATAAAATATCTAGATAAATAAAAAGAGAATAAGGAGACAAATATAACTTTTATAAGGGAAGAAAGGGAAAGAGCAAATAAAATTCTTGGGTCAGCTCTCCCCAGATTAAATTAACACAGTGTTAAAAGACATATATGATAGGATAACAGGAACAACAATAGATTATGTATATGTATATGTAGATGTAGATGGTAATTTCAAGGTAGCTTAAGAACTCAGACAAAATCAGAGAGGTAATCAGGAGCTAAGAAACTGGCATATGACTTTACAGAATGAATTAAGCCACTTTGTGATTTCGTTTGAGTGAAGTCTAGCAAGTGAATTGCTGAAATGCTGAATTGTTTTGCTCGTTGTGCTGTCAGATCTACTGGCTCCTCCACAACTTGTGTTATTTCAGGTTTTAATGATGATGCAGATTCCAGCTTTCAGTGTTTGTTTGTTTCTTCCCTTGTTTGTGTATAAAGCTGGAACTTCCTTATGTTTCATCTATATGGCTGTCCTGATTTGACACCATCTCCACAGGATCAGGAATAAATTTACAAGCGCAGACTTTTTAACCACTGATATCTTATGTTTGATCATGGCAAACAGTTTAGCTCCGATGAATCCTTGTCATAGCACACTTGATTAGATGTTTTTATGCTTTTCTATTGTGATTTTGCAACAAGCCACTTTTACCATTTACTTCTATTTAATCAAATAACCTGCTTCTAAGATTTTAATCAAGCAATATTTCAGCAATTTCTATGTAAGTTTTCAGAGTGCTGATCTATAATATAGTAGTGCCAGGTAGAGAACTGACTCTTCACCTTTTTTGAAATGTCCTTTTAATGCTTTGAACAATATTTCACACAAATCCATTAGGGAGTGAATACCAGAAATCAAAAGCAATATGCTTAGAATTGCACTTTTTTGAAAAGTATTTAAACTCGTAATAGTGAACCTGTAAGTCATACCTACTGCTGCAGTGGGTATGTCACATCTCAGTACTGTAGGTGAAAACTGGGGTTACACATCTAGCAGTTGCGTTCTTTAATGATGTTATTTATGGAAAGCATTATAATAGGGTTGAAAAAATAAATTCATATTAATCTATTATTTCCAGCAGTATTTCCAAACATATGTCAAGAGCAGAGTGGTGAGATGATTTTTTTTTGCTCTTCAAAAATTTTATAGGCAGCATCCCACTTTTTAAAAGTATAAGATGCCGAAGTTTTGCTTTAACCTTCATGGACCAGAAAAATTCTTTTACAGGGCATGCTTGATGAAAGAGACACAGCATACTGTTTTATGTTATCTGGCTACTTCTACGCTATTTGCCTAGGTGCCCTTTAGAATTTGTTAAGAAAAGCGAACATCTAGGGCATGATTCATCTAACCTTTTTTAAATGGCTACTTGAGAACATGAGACGAATCATGTTCTGGAGATTTTTGCTTTCCACTGACTGTAAAGAGGGCCTAAACAACCAACTCATAAGGAGATGTTAATGGTGTGGGTTGCAGAAGTTGGCCTAATGAATCCTGGCCTTAGTCCCCTGATTTTTTACCTGAAATAACAGTTCTATTTTTCTAATAATTATTTTAATTTAATTTAATTTAATTTAATTTAATTTAATTT
>Ga0065711_1040990_pt1 | contig 16490 bp, 19 predicted proteins | sample Hoacrofraction12_FD_59098 | JGI IMG/M metagenome (GOLD analysis project Ga0065711, IMG submission 59098) | Hoatzin crop microbial communities from Cojedes, Venezuela - Epithelial fraction 12 v2 (version 2) | ecosystem: Host-associated > Birds > Digestive system > Esophagus > Crop | place... | reverse complement strand
AAAAAAAAAATACATATATATATATATATATATATATATATCTCTGATCCCGATCGTTGCTCTAAACTGCTGCATCTGTCTATGCCAAACTAATCGATACCGGTTGCACCACGACCGCCCGGCGCTGCGACCTCGCCGGCGTGGAGATTGCCTTTCCGACGGCTGCGCGGAGAGCAGCTCGGGAGCCCTGCGCCCAGGCTCTGCCACGGTCCCATGCGTGCCTCGCCGGCGGGCTGCGGCCGGCACTCCGGATGGGCTGCTGAGCGCGCCAGGCTGGTCCCAGGCCACGCTGCTCGCTGGTGATCCCAGCGCCTCGCCGAGTCCCGCGCCTCTGCCGCCTGGCAGCGCCGCGCTCCGAACTGCCGGGGGCACGGCTGCGCCCGCAGACCGCAGCCACCCCGCCTGACACGTACTTTTAAAACGGGGAGTGGGGGGAGAGAAAAAAAAAAAAGTATTCTGGAAGTGGCGCTTTCATCATTTCCAGTGTGTCAGTTCAGCTGCTGGGTTGTCCCTTTGATTGGAAATTCTGCCTACCTGTAAAACCTAAAGATGGCTGTGAGTGTCACGCCGATCCGGGACACAAAATGGCTAACGCTGGAAGTGTGTAGGGAGTTCCAAAGGGGGACTTGCTCACGACCAGACACGGAATGTAAATTTGCACACCCATCGAAAAGCTGCCAAGTTGAAAACGGACGCGTAATCGCCTGCTTTGATTCATTGAAAGTGAGTAAATGTTACATTATTTTCAAGGATGTACGGTTAATGAAAGAAGCGGTTGTAGCCAGAGAAACCCTGGAGCCCAAAAGGGAGCGACTGCTGGCTGCCGGCAGTGGGATGTTTTGCTGCTGTTGTTTTATTGATGCTTGTTGATTTGGTTTGCTGTTTTCCTCAGGGGAAGGGGGAAAGTAGGGGGAATGAAGGGAAAATGCGCCTGGCAGGGCTCGAATCCTCCGGTGTGGCTACAGCGACTGGTCCTTTGCCTCCAAATCTTTCTCTGCCTGTAGCTGGGATAAAGGACGCTTCACGTAGAAAGAGCAAAGTCACTGTAAGGATTCTTTGTTTTTAATAGCACAAACCACGTAAGCAATATGATGATCTGTTTCCGTCTCGTAGCTACCAGCGGGTTGCCGGTGTTTCTGGACAGCTGATGGTGAATCTTAGAAGAGTGTGTTCCTCCCTGGGTTATTTGGGTGTCTGGGAGCACCCTGCTTGTGTTTCTGTGTCTGGGACTGCCGTGGTTATCCTGCCTGTTTCACAGATGCGCTTGCTGATGGGAAGGGCAATGCTTAGCAGGAGGCAAGGTGCCTCTCGGGAGGCAGGCAGGGCTGCAGCAGGGAGGGTGCAGCCCCATGGTGATTTTTAGGAGGCATGTCCAAGTTAGAGGCTGTAAACGTATGGCTGCTGGTTTACTGTCGCTGTGGTTTCAGTAATAGGTGTTAAACATGTGGATCCCAGCGCCTTCCCTTCCTTTACAATGAATTAAATAATCTTAACATTTAAAATACTCCACAAGCAGTACAGAATTAATTCTGTAGAGTTGATAAAAACCAAAAGTTGGGAAATGGTAAAATGTCTGTTCGGTTTTTCTGCAGTATAGTTTTCTCTTCTTGGGAGCAAATCCCAGGAAGCGGGAGCTGTGGCTGTACCCAGCTGCTGCAGGGCACTGTGCGGCCAGGCCCCGTGGCAGCGGGAGCGGGGCAGGACGTGGGCTCAGCGCTGTTTCATACAAATCCTGCAGCACTCCCGAGTTTAAAAACATCTCTTGTCTCAGATCAGGGCAGAGGGAGATCCTCTGAAACGCTGTTGGGTCTGAAATACCCAGCCGTACCACCCTCAGCCATGTTTAAACTTAGGGATATTGAAGTGGGTTTGCTTCTGTCTTGTTCCAATTTATTGCAGAATTACAGTAATTATAGTGCGTGTGGGGGAATGGAAAACTCATTTTAAAACGTGGAAGCAAAGTGTTGCTATGGATTAAAGAAGCGTTGGAGTTAGGAGCAGTGCAGGGGCCACCAGCACCAACGGGGAGTCCCGGCCCGGCACCTCTGCCCGCCATGGCCACCGTCCCGGGTGGCAGCGAGCACGCCTGGCGCTTCCTCTTCGCGGCGAGGCGCAGGCCAGCCGCCGCTGCGAGGACGCTGCACCGCAGCCAGCCCGCCGGTGCGATGGCAGGGCGGCATCCCTGCCGGGGACGTGGCCTGGGAGGCGGAGACCTGCCTCGGGGTGCGAGGGTGGAGAGAGGGGACATCTGAAAAGGTCGAAAGGACCCTAACTGGATGCGAGTCTCCGCCGCTGTGGGAGGCTTTGCTGGAGTCGGTGAATTGGTGTTGGTGGCCGTCAGCAGTGCCCTGGAACCCGGCGCTGGGCGAGGAGGCCAGCGGCGCTGGAGCTGCGGCCAGGCCGTGTGTCCGGGCGAGACAGACCGGGCACCCCGCGGCATGGCGAGCTCTCCGCTTGCCGTCAGCAGGGCTCTCCTGTGGCCTTGCTTAATGAAGGAGGTAATTATCACCTTTACAGAGAGGCTGTGGAGCCTCCTTCTCATTCCAGACCCGCCTGGACACGGTGCTGTGCAGCCTGCTCTGGGTGACCCTGCTTCGGCAGGGGGATTTGACCAGATGACCCACAGAGGGCCCTGCCAACCCCTGCCGTGCTGGGATTCTGTGGGTAGCAAGGGGTAGGTACCGCTACAGCGTTGTGGAAAGCAGCCTGCTGCTGCCCGTGGAAAGGCGGCGCGGCAGCCGAGCGGTGAGCTGGGCAGGCATCTGCTGTTTAAAGATACGCTGCCTACCAGGGGTGTTCCCTGGAGCTCCTGCTCACAGGGTTCCTCGAGGCTGCGGTGCTGGGTGCTGGGGAGGCTCCCGGGGCTGCGGAGGGTCCCTCGCTGCAGCCAGGGGAGCGGGGCCAGGGCACCCGAGAGCTGCACGCCCCAGGGGGATGTCGTTTGGGTTTGGGTTTTGCTTTTCTTTTTTTTGAGTAAGTTAAATAGTTTCTGGGATGTATGAAAATACCTGTCATAAACACGAAATGGAATACCTCCCTGCATTGAATTCCCTGTCCAACCCACATAGCAGAAAGGCGGTTGCTCGGTTTTGGTTTGGTTCCGGATGTTTGTGAATTTTTGTGTGTGCTGAGCTAAACAAACGCTTTGTTACGTGTTCTGCAATATCCCAAACTTCAGGTGTTACGCAAAAATGACTTAGGAACGTGCTATACCCCATTAGTCCAGACCCTGTAAGGTCAGTTAATAGTTTACCAAAGAAAAAATAAAAGATTTTTGATTAGGGCATTCAAAATGATTTTTAATATTTCAGTAATTCTGTGTGGATGTAACATCCTTGCTCTTTAAAACAGCAGTACCCCTAAAAATTGACCTTAATATATTTTATTTCTTTCTAAGTGTATGTAATATTAGTATTAACTAAACAGCTATTCGTGCTTTGCCTCTTGGACCTAAGACGGGTGTTTCATCACAGGATTTCTCTTTACAAGCTGTGACTGCAGCTTCCTCTCCCAGCGCTCCCAAGAACTGGCGCTCGCCTGTCGCAGCGTCTGGCTGCCCCGGGCCGGGGTGTGCGAGGGCTGCGGCCCCGGCTGGGAGCGCTTGGTCCCCCGCGGGAGATGGCCGGTGTGCTCCGCTATATTTAGAGCATAAACAGGCAGAGCAAAGCCCTGCTGCGGTGACCCCGCGAAATGGCAGAACCCGGCAGGCTCTGGCCTCCGTCCCAGGTGTCTTCCGCGGGCGCTGGGCAGGGACGAGCCAGCACGCCGCGGCTGCTCTGCGCCGGGAGGTAAAAATAGGAGTCAGAAGAGGGACTTTCCACTTGGGTAGAATTCTTCTTTTGGTTTTTTTTGCCTTCTTCCAGTGAAATGAAAGCAAAAGCTGCGTAGGTAGGTCTAGAGCGGAGAGAGAGGGGTGAGTGCTGCGGCGCATCTCTCCTCCAGGCTGTGTCGGCCCTGGTGGGACCGCGGCCCTGCAGCCCTGGTCTCCGGACACGCGTCGTTCCTCGGGAGACCTGTCCCGCGGGCGCACCTCGCGGGTTCTGCCCTGGTTCTGAATCGGTGAGGAGCGGCAGTTGTCACATGTTAATTAGAAGCGTGGGGGAGAAGCAGGAAGACACCTCCATGAATGTGACCGCACGAGGAAGAGGTCACGGCCCTGTCAATCAGAGCCAGATTTTATCGTCCTGCTGTTGAATGCCCCGCTTCATCATTAGTCCTGATGAGGTCTGCGAGGCTGTCCTGAGGGTAGTGCATTAATCAAGAGAAACGCGTGTGGGGTAATGGAGCCCTTAGATATGAGGAGGGTAATTTTAAAACAAGGGTGATTGTGTAGTATATTCAAATTGTGCGCTGGAGTGGCTGAATCAACTCCAGCTCTGGCTCTGCGTTGTTGAAATGCCATAGGATTTTTTTCCTAAATTTGGATGCCTAAAAGCCTGTTAAACTCTCTCCAGCAAAAATAAGCTCTTGAGTTCCTAAATCAAGAAACCGGTTTGCAACAGAAATTAGATTTTTAGCATAATTTTAAAACATTTTTCTTCGTGTTGTTTTTTTTTTTTCTTGGAAAAATACACCTAAGTAGGGTTCATTTTTGAAATTGCATTAACTTCATCAGATGTTCCGAGAGGTGAGTCATCTGACGTTTCCTGAAAACGGAGATGAAGACGTCCTAGCAGTGGGGAGATGGATGTCAGATGCGGATCTGGTGGGCGGTCGCAGGAGCACGGAGGGCAGCCGTCAGCCTGCCGGCACACACCGCAGCCCGTGGCCGCCGCCGCCTCTCCCGGCCGCGCGTTTCGGAAAGCATGGAGACAGCGAGGGAGAAAATGGGGAAGGGGCAATGTGGGCTCAGGCTGTCTTCCGCAGCGCTGCCGGCCGGGGGCTTGCTGCGGGCTGCCAGCTCTTGTGGGCCAGAACGCTCCGGTGCAACGGGTTCAGTGGACTCGGTAAACGCACCGGGTCTGGGCGAGTCGCAGCTTGTCCCTGTGGAGCTGCTGCTCATGACGGGCACCGCAACGTGCAAGTAAATGTTTGCTTTCTTAAGTTATGCCCCGGCAGAGGCAGCTACTTTGTGCTCAAGTTGGACGTCCCGGTGAAGTGTAAAAGCTTTTTCCTACCCTGCCTTCAACAACTGATAAGTCTTGAACTCTCACATTTCTCTGCTTTTTTGAAATTCTGAGAAACAGCTGGAGACTAGAAGTTCAGGGCTCTTCGCTGATGACGTCTGAGCTTGCAGCTCTGGTGCCTCGTGTCTCAGATCCACCAGCACACAGTGTGTTAGTCTTTGTCTGCTGTTGGAGAAGTACTGTTTTTTTAAAAATTAAGCTCCTGAACTCTGCCATGTTCTACCGTGAAGCCTTAAAAATATATAAAGGCATGCTTGTTATTATAGATGAACTCAGCGAGCACCTTATTTCTACCACCGCAGAGACGTGGTTGTTTATTGTTCAAATCTCTCTACTTTGTCACTGCTTCAAAAAACAATGATTTTTTGACTTGTCATTCGTGTTATACTTACCTAAGGGGGTAGAATAAGGACCTTATGTATTTATTTCTTGTAATACAAAGAAAAGAAAATCCAGGTAAGCGTATTTCACTAGTAGTGTGAGAATGGCAGGCCGTTGGCTCTGTCTTTCCTTTCATTAAGGCAGCAAAGTAAGTCCAGAAACAGAGTTAGAGGACACTTCGGCAGGTGACTCTCAGTAGTTTTAACTTTGGGGCGTGCTGCATCACTGGAATGCAAGGCAGGGACGGCCTTCAGGGCACAGAGGGGAGGCTTGGCCCAGGGGCTGGGAGGCAGAAGGACACGTGTCTGATTCCGAGGAAGCTTGTAAAGCAGTAACCCTTGGAAAAAAAATGAAAACATAAACAGTGTTCAGATTCCTAAGATCTGATTTGCCATTTTTCTCCTCTTCAGCCTGTGTGTCTGCCAGTGGGCTGAGCTCCAGAAGAGGAAGCACAGGGCAAGTGGAAAATACATTGGGAAAATGGTGCAATTGTTCGGCAGAGTGGCAAATAGTCCATTAGAAAAACAAACAATCGAAACCATGCGTGTTCCTCGGTGGGAATATGAACGGCGTTTTGAAATCTGCTGTCAGATACTCGGACAAAAGAGTTGCAGCTCACTACAGTGTTCGGAGTTCGCATTACAGTTTCAGCTCTATATCTGCAGGAAGAAATGAAAACCAAATTAAAACATTGCATTGCAGCGTTTGCGCTGTCCCTTTTCTAGAGGCAGTGTGCAGTAGAAACTAGCATGGGTTTTTGTTACGTACAGTCACTCTGCTGGGTGCAGTCAGAAGCAGTAAAACTCTGAACTAATTCACAGGGAAAATTGAGAGGCACGAAATCTGCTGTCAAGCGCGTTCGGTCGTTTGTCCCGGGTCCGCAGAGGGGTGGTCAGAGGCAGGCTGTGAGGCCTCTCGCCTTCCCGGCGTGACCCCAGGTCTCTGCTGAGCTGTCGCAGGTGCCTTGCTGCCAGGGCTCACGCTTAGCTTTGTCAGAAGCCACAGGCTGCATTTAAGACCGTGTGACCGTGCCTGGTGTTTGGCTTTGGAAAAGCCTTGGTGTTTGTTTGCTGAGACCCCGCAGCCGTGTTAGCCCAGCTGGAGGCCGTGCGGGGATCACTGCCCTGGGCGCTGCGTCGGGGTCTGGGCTGCATGTCAGGCGTGGCTCCCGCGCCAGGGCCGAGTCTGACGCCGGAGAACGGCCGGTCTTCGAGGGAAGGCGTCCCGGAGCCGAGGCATGGCTGCCGCCCGCCTGCCCGTTTGGTCAGGCTGTGAAAACCCTGGTAAGAGGAAAAGCGGCGTTGTTCTGGGGATGGTTAGCAATGTACCCCTCTGGAATCCCCTCTCTGTTTCCTGCTGCTTCCTTCTGTGCCGGGTTGGTTTTCCCCATGGGCTGGTGATGGGTGCGTGGGGCCGGGCTCGGTGGAGAGCCGAGCGCCTGCTCTCCCCGTTTCGCAGCAGCGATGCTCACCCTGGGAACCAGCTCCTGGCACCGTCTTGCTGCTGGTCGGGGGCCGCAGTGCCGTGTGCTCAGCACAGGCTTGGGGTAGAGAAGGCTTCGGTGAAGAGCAATTAAAGTGTATTCCTGGGCATCCCATGTCCTTCCCCTGGTCTGTGTTGCTTTCAAAGTGAACCAGAGGGAGAAGGCAGGGTCCGTGCCGGCTGGAGCACCTTCCGGGGGGAGCGCTGCCGGCAGCGTCGGGCCAGTCCCCCCTGAGAGGACGGGGTCCCAGGCAGCACACAGCCTCCATGACGCTAATCGCTGGGTGGTGTCCACCGGTCGCCTCGCTGTGTTCCTCCCACCAGGCTTGTGCTACAGCGCTTGGGGAAGTGAGAGGGAGATCTTTCTAGTCTGGAAAGGATCTGAAGCCACTTCACCGAGTCTCTGTCTCGCTGGCTGTGCTAATTGGCAGCCCTAATTGCGAGGGACTGGACCTGTGCGGAGGCTCTGCCCGCGAGCAGCACGGCGGCAGGTGGGCCCTACTCGCCTGGCTGTGCAAGCCCCGCGGTAGCCGGAGGATCCAGGCTGCTCGTGTCTCTGTCCAGGGCTGCGCTTAAATGAGTTCCTGCGCAAAAACAACGAAAGAGGCTTTTATTCTGATCTAGAGTTCTTTTTCCTTAGTTTGCACAGTGCCACTTGAAGGGCTGTTGAAGTAAGATTGAAGTAAACACTGAATTGTAATATACTGAAACACAGGATTGTGCAAATAAGAAAAGTTTTTTGGGGTTCGTGTTGGAATTTATTGAAATACTAATGACATACCATCTTCGTTATGGAGTGTCTCATTATTGAACTGATATAGGATACCCATTGAGTTAGTTGGAAGCAACTCCAAGATTTTGACCAAATAGAGGAGAGTGTAACCATCTGATACAGTGCATTTTTTCAAGAGGAATAACAAATCCAGCGGCGTCACCTGCGGGGTGTAGCGGTGCTGGGGTGCTTTCTGCCAGCGATGGCAAGCTGTGGGCATTGCCCCGCGGCGTCAGGGTGCCCAGCCCGGAGCTGAGAGCTGCTCCGCTGCGGAGGAACGGCGCTGCCTTGCGTGGGCACTGCCTCGAGAGGTGGTGTCCCTGCTCAGAGTGTGTAGACGCGTTCCTGGATGTAGTAGACATATCGACAATAAACCAGGATCTGTTTCCTCAGATGGCATTTGTTTTTATAGCACAGTCACTGCGTAAACTTCGCGGTTGATAAAAGGGCTGAGCTCAGCAGCCTGCCGTACCCCAGCACAGCGCGACTGCCGGCTCTCAGCCCTGGAGATCCTGGGGAGATCCCTGGCTCTTTGGAGACGGGGTTCCCGGAGGGAGCGCCGGTGCTGCTCCGATGGGGAGGCCGATTGCTCCGAGGCTGCTGCAGAGCGGTGCTGCTTCAGCAGGAAGGTTCGAAGGGGCCGGCTGGGGTAGCGGGTTTGGATCGAGCTTGCATCTCGAGAGCACTTCGAGTCCCGTGAAGTTCCTGGAAAGACTCTTTTCAGTTCCAGATTCCTCTGGACCATTCCTAGCTTGGCGAAATAGTGCAGAGAGTCAGTGCGAAAGGCAGAGAGTACCCTTCGAAGGAAGGCGCAGTTTTTGAGGAAACAAAGCCGTTTACTTGTCAGCATGATTTCACTGAATTTGAATGGGATGGTTTCCAGGCTTAAATATAAGCATAAATGGTTGTGAGATTGAGATTTAATTTTGAAAAAGAGGAGTGGCAAAGTATGGAAACTGTCCTTCATGTACGTGCATGCTGTCCCTCCTGCCGTGCCGGCTGCATGGGAAGGCACGCATCCTTACGTGCCCAAGGCGCTGGGAAGCGGCCGATGTAGGGAGGAGGCTGTGAGGACGAATTTTGGGTCACGGCGTAGAGGGGGGCTCTGAGGCCCCCTCCGCTCGGGGAGATGCCTGTGGGAGCAGCAGGAGCAAACGCTGTGTTGACCCGAGGTGGAAGATGGCCGTTTACGGCTGGGGCTGATCGTGGGCAAGAGTGGGCTCGGGTACGAGGGGGTCTGCAGCGTACCTGGGACCAGGCGGTCCGAGAGCAGCCATGCAAACCCAGGGCAGCTGCAGGTGTAGTTGGTAACTGCTGCTTTGCGGGAGTAGAGGTCGTTTCTTTCTGCTCCTCTGAAGTCTTTCCTGTCTCCTGGTCGTGGACTGAGTTGCTGTCCGAGGGAAAGATCCACCTGCAGAACTTCAGGAGCATCAGAAGCCCTGTGGCGTTTTAGCCCCTAGCGATGTTAATGTTGCTTCAATTTCCAGCTTTTCCAGTGTTGTTTTCCCTTTCCCTGTCCTTCCTGTAGACATACGCCTTTCTAAAAACAGCCACAGTCTTGAAAGCATAAATACAAGTTGATCATAAACGTTACAAAGTTAAGATTGCAAGAAGACACAGGAGTGATTTTTAACAAATTCGACTAGCGTGTGCTTTGTACGTGCTGGGGAGGAATCCAAGCAGTAAGCACGTGTAGGAGTGTGCAAGTGAGCAAGCAGAGTTCCGTGATGCGTTCACAGCCGTGGTTACACTCTGCGAGCGCAGACTGATGGTCCACTGCAGAAGTGTCTTCGTCCTGGCGGGCTTCAGTCTAAAATGCAGCATGGTTTCAGTGCTAGCGTGAACCTGGGTGAGGGAGGGGTTGCGTGGTTATTTGGAGAGGAGTCTTCCTGGCCTTGACTGGCCCACAGAGAGGTTTCTCACTTCATGGGAGCCCGGCAGATTTTTAGCTGTGTGTAGTAGCTGGCACAGCAGTGCCAAGAGCAGCACACATTTTTTCTTCATTCGTTAATGTAGGAACAAAAGTACGCACGCTTCACTGAGGTCTTTTGAAAACAACAGACGGAAGAAGATAGTCTGCTGTGAAAAGTTTTCTTGGACTGTGAGACTCCCTGCAAACTGACACTGGTGAAGTCAATACTTGGACAAAAAAAGGATTGCGCGCTTGGTCCTGCTCTCGGAGCAGAATTCCACCGTCGGTGTGCAGCAGCTCGGAGCGCGCCGGCCGGCTGGAGACAGGGCGAGCTGGAGCTGGGCAGGCTGCGCGGCTCTCCTGCCGCTGCCTGATTCCGCAGTGGGGCCAGGGTTTGGAGCCAGCTGCTGATGGCTGCGTTGTGCCTGCCGTTCGGCTCGCTGGGGCTGGGGCGCGTTCGGCGGGGCCTTTGCATGGACATCCCCTTGCTGCGCCGGTACCCCCGTAAAACCTTCCTGCAGGGAACCCCACTAAGAGGCAGCATGGGCTGGCGCAGTGACTGCAGCCGGGTGGAAATGCAGGCAAGCTGGGAAAACCCTGGCTGGGCAGGCAGAGTGGTTAGAGATTGCACACCTAAACTAGGCGCTCCTCTAAGGAGAGAGAAGGGCAATTCTTTGTATTTATTGCGTTGTTGTTTATTGCTGCTGTTTATCGAACACTGAGGCTGCACCTGCAGTTCTGTGGCAGAGTCAGATGCTCCTCTTGCACAAGGCCTGCAAGGGATGGATGGATGGATGGATGGATGGATGGATGGGTAGATGGATGGATGGGTAGATGGATGGATGGGTAGATGGATGGATGGGTAAATGGATGGATAGATGGATGGATGGGTAGATGGATGGGTAGATGGATGGATAGATGGATGGATAGATGGATGGATAGCTATATACACTACATGTATATATGTGGCAGCTTCATTTCAAAGTAAAGTACCTTAAAATGCAAAGTTCTTTTTGATGGTGGAGCACAAGGAATTGTTTCTTAGAAAAAGAAATTTGTGATTTAAATATTTCCGGTTGATGCTGGGGGGGCTTGTGGTGGGGTTTGTCGGTCGGGAGTTTCTCACCTGGCCAAGCATTTGTGGCATGGAAGTGAACATGCCTGGAGCTGCAAGCTGGCACGATCCACCTGCAGCGACAGGGTGAGCGCACTGTAACCAGAACGCAGAGGTTTAATCTTTTTGTGTGGCTGGGCTGAGCAGGAGGAAAAAAGGGATTTTTAGAACCGTGGCACTGTGCTGCTTCAGTTGAAACTGGCATTTTTGGAAACGATTATGAACTCTGGAGAGCACGAGTGAAGAGTCTCCAGGCTGTAAAGTCAACCCGGCTTTGCACTGTGTTGAAAGTACAGCTCTGCAGTGGTGCTAGCAAAAGTAACTTCAGTGCAGGCTTCGACAGTACTTTAAAATATTGCTGGAAAAACTATTTAGAAGTATTTAAACATTTTTTCCCCCCAATAACTTACTTGTAACAGCTTATTTGCAAGTTGTGTTTTGTTTTCAGAAGACATTCTTAGTGTTAATTTGATTGATGTGCAAGCAGAGCCGTGAACACCCACGTGTCATTCCTGTGCTCTGACCGGTGAAAGCGTGGAGTACCTGGAGCAGTGTTTGTGCTGAGGGGAGGTAAATTTGCAAGGAAGCTTACTGAACTCTTTAGGAATAAACCGAAAGGGATATAAAAATGTAATAATGGTGGTGAGAATTCCCTCGTCTGCATGCGGTTGTTAAATAAGCCAAATGGCAACAAACTGGCTGAAATATGTGTTAAATGTAAGGCACTGATGCGCTGAGCCAGGGCCGTTTTCGGAGCGAGGAAGGAGGTGTTCCTGGAGGATGGAAGCAAGACGGGAAGGGGGCAGCGGGACAGGAGCGCGATGCAGGCAGCTGGGTCTATCGGCTGGCCTGGAGTGCGAGAGCCGCTTGGCGTCACGGCCACCGGACCCCGGCTGGGCCCCGCTGCGCCCGCCAGCCCGACCCGAGCCGGCCCCCGGGAGTGGTGGTGGCAAACCTGGCAGCCCAGGTAAAAGGGTTCAGAGAATACTTCAGGGGCGGCCCAGGAAGATGCGGGATGCCGAACTGGCTGTGCTGACGCGGTGAGAGGACCCATCTGAAGCACCAGGAGTAACGCTGAAAGGAGACACGTAGAGCACATGTAATCATTTATTCTCTTTCTTAAAATCGGCATTTTCCCCGGTGACTGGAAGGAGAGAAGAATGGGTGCTGTTGCATAAGTTTGAAAATAAGAGCAGCCATATAAATAGCCTGCCTAATTTTTCAGAAGGACCTAGGTGTGTACACAAGGGAGAGGGGCACAGGGATTATGTTTAAACCAAAATTTAAATGCCTGCAGCGATGATGCAGCTGGCTTTTTTGCGGTACAGCTACTTGTGTCCTTAAAATAAATGAGTTGGCAAAGGTAGGAATACCGTTGTGAGAAGGCAGAGATACCAGCTTGTTGGCAGCTGTATTCGGTTTATTATCTCGTGGATTACTGTGTGTAAAGCTTTGCTGGAACATTACTTTCCTGAAGCCTGGAAATGGACTGAAATAAGCTTAAACTGTACACAGGGTGGAAGTCTGGTGTCTGTCCTCTGCCACCTTCAGAGGTCTCGCAGGGATCCCTGCTACCTTGCCGTCATTCAGCTGCCCTCTGCAGTGAGGGTTTGGTGGAGCAGGGCCTGGCAGCCCTCTGCTCGGAGCGGAGCGGGGGGCTCAGCCGGGTGGCGGTGCTGGTGGCAGCTGGGACTGGGGGGACGGCTGCCTGGTCCTGCAGCCGCTGCCACAGAAAGGCACTCATTAAAGGAGCTCCAAATGAGTGAGGGTTTCATCTGCCTGGTTCCTTTGAATAGAGAGGAGTGTTCCAAAGTGCAAGTTGTATGCAGAGTTGCTCATTTTACTTTCAAAAAAAAGTTTGGAATCGTGCAGATAATGAATTCAAATGCTGATTTCAAAACTGCAGAAGAAAACTGACCTGGGAATTATTTGGTTTTAAAACCTCCTTGAAGTGCTGTTTAAAAAAAAAAACAACAATCCACCCAAGGTATAAATTGATACGGCTTGTTCATGTTGAAGCAAACGGTTCTTCCTAAGGAAAGGTGCCAGTACTGATGAAGTGCTGAATAAGCACTGATTAAGGTTCAGAATACCAGAATTTGTCCCTGCTTTCTTGTATCCCATCTCCTGTGTGAACTGTGGATGGCTTGATTTTATACTTGGGGAAAAAAAAGGAGAAATAGGAAGAAACTTTATTATAAGCTCAAATACCTCATGCTAAAATGACCTGGACCAGACATGTGAAGTGGTAAATCATAATTAACATTTACTGAACTGTCATCGTGTTACTGACCCCCTTAGGACGTGGTCGGGGGCGTGGGTGGTGGGGTGGTTTGTTTGCCCTCGCCATGGGTTCGTTAGGGCGATGCTGGGCCGCGGGCTGCGTGCGGGAGCTCCGCGCCGTCGTCCTGCGGCGCTGGGCTCTGCGAGTGTGGGGCCGCCTGCCCGGGGCTCGCCGGGACGCGGTTGGCGAGCTCACGGGTGTCGGCGGGGTGGGAGCCACGGACGTTCAGGTGAACAGAAATGGTGCGAGTGGTTTCTGTACGAGGGTGTACGGCCGTGTGCAGAAGGAAGGGCACCGCTGTAGTGGCTGCGGGCAGGATTTTGAATGCAGCTGCTGCACTTACTCCTTCCTTTTTGAAGTATTTCTTGAAATCAGAAGGTTGTTTTAATCTTGGTTTGTTTTTAAAATCAGTGTATAGGAAATTCAACCAATTTTTGTAGGTCTATTTTGATTTGCCGTAGTACATTAAAGACATATTTTTGCAGGAAGTCCCATGGGGAGGGGGTTGGTTGGTTTGCTTTAATTCAAGTCTGGAAGAACAAAGACCTTTGGGGGCTAAAATTTTGGTGTAAATGGCCCTAACGCAGCCAGCTGAGGAGCTGGGACATCGTAAATGCTGTTTTGCTTCATCTTCGCAGGAGGTTTGCGGCCGATGATGGCAGCCGGTGACGGCAGCCAGCTGGCGGGTGCATGGCAGGCACAAGGATGGGGCTCAGCGCTGGGCCCTCGCCCACCGGGGCCTCGTGTTGTCCCCTCGCATCCTGGGAACCCCGCTCCCTCGGCTGGGCTCGGGGCACCCGGGGCCGCCAGCTGGGTTTGGGCCTCTGAGCTGCGGGCAGGAGCCGCGGGAGGCTCGGCCGCCCTCCTGATACCTCGGGCCGCAGGCTGGCCCCCATCCCGGGGAAGGGTCTGCATGGGGCTCCGAGCAGCCCGGCCCGGTGGCGGGGGTGGCACTGGGCAGTCTGTACAGTCCCGTCAGCCCAGCCTGTTGCCTGGCTCCGGGAAGGCGCCCGCGGCTGAGCCGAGCCCGTCGGTGGGACGGGGCACGCAGCCCGCGCGGGATGGGGAGCGTCGGAGGGACCTGGGGAAAGGTGGTGGAAGGGAAGAGGAGGTGATGAGGACGGGCGTGCTTCACCTCACAGAAAGATAGCATGAGGAGGTGGGGAAACCTCCAGCTTGGAAAGGAGACGAAGCAGAAGAAAGAAAGAAAGAAATTTAAAGGGGAGACAGAAGACAGAGGGCATGAGGTTAGGGGAGGTCGGGTGTTGTTGCACCGCCTGGATGATCCCGAAGGAGAACGAACTCTTTGAAAGGTGTGAGCCAGGGGAAGAGGAGCAGGAGGAAAGTAAAACACACGAGGCGTGGAGAACGGAGCTGCTGAGGGCAGTGCGTCGGTGGATGCGGTGCGCAGAGCGGCTCTGAAATTCCATGAGAAGATGCGTCTATTCTCTGTTGCTGCCAGCGCTTTGCGAGACAGGTTTTTGTACCTAGTTCCAAGCGTGGTTACTGGTGTGATATGAAGTATATCTGAGGAGAAAATTACTACTTGCTGATGGATTTTCTTGAATATGCAGGGAAGTGTGCCGGATTTTGCCTGCTTGGAAACGTTTAACATTTGGCTTAATTAGGGCACTGAAAAGGAGGGAAAGCAAAGGCTGGAGCTTACTGTTTCAGGCCATTAGCTGAAGATATTTTTAATGTCTGTAACAAATGTGACACATTTTTACACAGTGTTTATCACACATTTATTGTTTAGGTGTTTCTGGTGATTTTAGATGTGTAAATACCTGAGTGGTTAGACACAGAAAAAGTGGCTGCAGTGGAAGCTTAAAGTTACTTGGTATAAAGCTTTCAACGCGGTGTTTTACTCTGTGCTACGCGTGTGTGTGTGTACACACGGCGTACTATAGGTGTATGCATGTGCTCGGTATGTGCTATATAGTGTGTCGGTGTCTGTATGTGCAGGAACATCCCAGACCAGCGGCAGCACACAGCACGGCTTGCCGGATTGGGGGGACGGGAGGTGTCAGCTCGCAGGGCTGCGTTGCTCGGGGGGTTTGCCGGGGTGCTCGGTGCCGGTGCCGGGCTGAGCTGCGTGGTGCCTCTGGCACTGCTGGCACGGCACGGCTTGCGCCCAGCTCGCGAGCAAGCCAGCGGGCTTTGGAGCCAGCCAAACGCTGCTTCACGTTGCGTGAAAGGACCATGAGCTGGAAGTAGCTCTGTTAGCACAATTGCTCGGAGGTTCCAGCGGCGGGTTGGGACCCTGACGGCAGCCTTTGGCACCCAGGCTCGGCGGGTCGCTGGGCGCGGACAGGCTGTGGTGCTGGGCAGCAGGCGCAGGCGGGCACGCACGCGTCGGCGGTGGTTAGCTGTGATACCCGCGTTGTGGGCTGGCAGAGCGTAGATCGCAAGACATGTTCCAGCTGCGACATGATGGACTAACCATAGCGCGTTGTTTTCGCTGGCTTTCTCTCTGTCTGCGTCGTGTAGAGGTTCTGAAGTCAGGGCGTTGTTAAAATCTCTTTTGTACTCGCCTGCTTTCTGGCGTTGGCTGGCTGGCGAGCATGAAGCCGCGAGAGAGCTCCCCGCGAACACGTGGGTGAAGGGCAGGGGACGCGCTGGCGCTGCGCTGAGCCCAGCAGGGCCCTGGGGTGAGGACGGAGCTCTGCGCCCTGCCGAGCCGCGCGGGAGGCACCGAGGGACCTGCGTAGGGTCAGACACTGCTCGCTCCGGGGTTGTTTCGCTGGCGAAGCTTAAAGACTTAGTGAAGCAGAGGAAATACAACAGATTAACTATTTAGTCATTTGTTTAAAACACCTGCCTTTAGGTTGGCAAATTTTGTAAATACAACAGTTACAGTGAACTATTTGAAACATAACAAATCATTTTCAGAAAACATTCCTGAGAGCTGAGGCTTGGTCAGCATTTTCCCTTCCCACCCCACTGGCAGGCGTCCCCTTCACCCCTGGCGCGGAGGCCGGGCAGAGGCAGCATCTCCAGCCCACTGAGCAGGGCTTGCGGCGGCACCGCGGGCGTTGGGAGCCAGAAGCTTTGGCAGGACTGGCAGTTTCTTGTCCCGATGTCTGCGGTGTGTGCCGGTGGGTAGCTGATGGGGAGAAGGGCTTTTATCCGCTGTGGCCCTCCACGAGTACAGGCTTGGGGCAGACCTGCTGGAGAACAGCTCTGCAGAGAGGGACATGGGTGTCCTGGTGGGTGACAAGGTGACCATGAGCCAGCAGCGTGCCCTGGGTGCCAAGAAATCCAATGGGATCCTGGGGTGCACCAAGAGGAGTGTGGCCAGCAGGGCGAGGGAGGTTCTCCTCCCCCTCTGCTCTGCCCTGGGGAGGCCCCATCTGCAGTGCTGTGTCCAGTGCTGGGCTCCCCAGTTCAAGAAAGATGAAGAGCTACTGGAGAGAGTC
>Ga0065711_1040994_pt1 | contig 16491 bp, 8 predicted proteins | sample Hoacrofraction12_FD_59098 | JGI IMG/M metagenome (GOLD analysis project Ga0065711, IMG submission 59098) | Hoatzin crop microbial communities from Cojedes, Venezuela - Epithelial fraction 12 v2 (version 2) | ecosystem: Host-associated > Birds > Digestive system > Esophagus > Crop | place... | reverse complement strand
TATGCTTTCTTTGACCATCTTTTTCTGGCTGACATACCTGTAGAAGCCCTTCTTGTTATTTTTCACATCCCTTGCCAAGTTCAGCTCCAGCTGTGCCTTGGCCTTCCTGACCCCATCCCTACATAACCGGGCAGCTTCCCTATACTCTTCCCAGGAAACCATTCCCTGCTTCCACTGCCTGTGCAGTTCCCTCTTCTTCCTTAGTTTGACCAGCATCTCTTGCCTCAGCCATGCAGTGCTTTTCAATATGACTTTCACAGATGGGCACAAATTGGAAAAAAAAAAAGAATCTATTTATAGTATTCACAGTGGTAAAAAAAGTCTGTCGATTAATAAGCAGACTGAAATGTCTGTTACTTCAAGACTTCAGACTTAAAAATGCCTTTATGGTTACCAGTGACATGTAAGAAATGAACTAGATATCTCACAAAATATTATAACAATTTTGTTGACATTCAAAGTAAGAATGGCTTGGCCTGGGTGAGAGGTATGTCTAGTCTGTAGTTTAGTTCCTGGCACTCAATCATCAAGAGATCAGCTTTACAAAAGTACCTAATAATCTGGTAGTTAGTTATAGCTGTTTATGTGACTTCTACCTGGCGACTGCCCTGCAGGCAAATGCTCCCCGACCTACACAGCTGCTGTGTAGTATTGCACATGCTCACTTCTGGATGGAGTGAGAACAAGGACTTCTCACCCAGGAGGACTGCTTGGCTTATTGCAATTAACCGTTACAGTCCAGGCTGTATCTGATAACCCACATATCAAGCCCATCTGTGAAATCCAGTGAAACTACTGGGGACCTCTGAATTGTCCCAATAGTCTTTGAATCACAGTGAACATAGTTTGCACTGATGCACTCACAGCCTCCAGTGAGTCTGTATACAAGGAAAAGGAACCCAAAACTAAACAAAGTCTGAGTTTCTCATCATCATCTTTAAGAACACATTTCTAATTTTCAAAACAAAGAGTGGCTTTATATGTTGTTTGTCAGCTCTTTTTGAAGAATTAGCTGTTATTGCTAGCCTTTAAATTAGGAAAATAGATGATGTTTCTTTGCTTAGTGCCTTTAAATATCTCAGTCAGTTGCATCACAGGTCACGAATTCATTGAAATTCATGTCCTAAGATATGGCCCTGCTAATAACCAATTCAAATGGATATGGGAGGGAAAACTGGAATGTGTTTCTGTTGGACATAGAATTTTATATTTGCAATAATTTCTTGTAAAAATCAACCTTGCTCATAAAAATCATTTTTCTGTTGATTATCAAGTTTTTGAAGCTTGTAGTAGCAATTTAGTTGCAAGGTGACATAACACAAACTTTTGAAATCTGTTTCTTATGCTGGTTTAAAAGGAAAAAATATAACAATTAATTGAAGCTTCAGGCACATCATACCTAAAAAAGCACTCAGGCTCAGTCCAGGGAGCTCACCTGAAACGAAGAAGCTCCATTTCATGGAGAGTTCAGAGGGGCAACTGCATGAGAAACAGACTTTACAGACACTTTTGTTCCAGGAGGAATTCCTTGGAATTCACTACTTAGTTGAGTTCTATCCTTCATTTATATCACAATCCTTGGGCATCTTCAGCAAGCCCAACTCTTCAGACACGGTCAGGCAGCCTGGTGTTCTGGATTTCATGAAAGCCATGGTCTCTGTCTATCTTCCCTGGCAGGCAGGTATGAAAAGACTCACTCACCTGTATGAATGTCAGGCTAGAGTTCCAAAATGTCTCCACTCTTGCCTGTGTGACTAAAAAATGTAAATCAATGTTGTTTCTGGGATTTCTGAATAGGAGACTGTAACTGCAGCACAAAGCTCATTGCAAAGTCTAGTCTTTGTTGTAGAAAAATACAAAAAAATCTAAGGCATAATATAGGCTTTTTTTCAAGGATCACTGAACTGTTGAAGTGACCTAGAGGTATTTTTTTTACTAAACTTGGTACTGCTCATACTTTGTGTTGTTACCAGTCTTGATTCTCAAAGAGTTGGATATCAGAAAGTTTCTTCCAAAATTAACCTGTTGCTTGTGCATTGTTGGAGCTCTGCTGAGCTGTCACTTAATATTCCATTTCTCCTTGCATTGGGAAAGTCACAGAAGTTAGCTGTGCCTGTTTGCTGATCACTGGCTTTCCTTTTTTCCCCTGGATTTTCAGAGTATGAAAACAAGAAAAATCTGTAACTAAAATAAATGCTACAAATTATTATGCTACAGTACTAGTAACTAGTAAGTGGCTAAGAATACCTCAGAAAAAAGAAAAATTGTGACAGCACAATCATTAATGTGTCTCATTTGTTACTAACCAGAGCAGGGAAAAAAATAAACCAAACCAAACCAAACCCCACATGTAGATTTACCTGGAGATTTTTAGGATTATCTCAGTAAAATTCTGAATACTGTAATGTTAAGGCACTAATATCATCCATTTGAAGTTGGATGACAGGGTTCAACAAAGCAAAAGAGGTAAAATTCCTGTGACTGCATACAGCACAGACAATCTTGAAATAGATAATAATATTCTTCTGGGGCTCTGATGTGGAAATCTAAAGAAAATGGGTAACATTGTCCTGCTAAGGCTGCAATGTGGAACAACTGAGATTATCCAGGTCTCACTTCAGCACACCAGTTCTTGAGTGTCACTCTGAGGTTCCCTTAATACAATTCTGTCATTACAACTAAGACTTTGGTCTTTGCATTTTGTGGGTTCTGGGAGGATTCTCAGCTGCCATGGAATTAACTGTGCTTACTGGGTTCAGTGGAAAAACACCACTACAGCTGCTGAGGATCTTTTCCCAAGCATACTGTAAAAAAAGGTTAATGTCAGCTTGTTTTCAAACTGTCACCTCAAACCCTTAAGTCCTGACACAACTTGTAGCCATTTGCTATTAGTCACACGATACAACTGACATGAGGAGTTGAGATGAAAGGAGGAGGAGTGAAAGATTGGTACTGGACATCTTGCAGAGAAAACTGATTTATGAAAATACATAAAAATAGCTGATCTTCATTGTTCTTTATTTTTTCACTACAGAGTTTAAATAATAATTATTTGTACTGTGCAGCAAGTACTCACTTTATACTTACCAAGGGTAATGACCGATGTGCAGGTTATAAAAGGTGAGACTATCAGTCAAGCAAACCACCCAGAAATGGTTGTACACTGTCTCTGTCTCCAAAGGTATTCAGTTTAGGTGCAACTCCAGTGTTGTGCAAAAAGGCAGCATGCAAGTCTTTCCAAGGCTTCCAGACATTCACAACACTGTGGAAAAAGGACCAATGACATGAGGATCAAAGCTGGGCATGCTCAGCTCCCTGGGCCTGGGAAAGCCATCCAGCATGGCCATGTGTAGAAACCTGTCCCACTGGAGGCTGTTTGGACATGAAGTGGAAGGAGTGGGCAAGGTGTTCAGAATAAACAAAAGGAGATTGTTTTTTCACACAATAGGTAGTAACACAACAAAATGACTTGTCACTGGCTGTTGTGCAGGTTGGACGCTCATATGGGTTGTATGAGTTTAAAACACAGACTGACAGATCCATGGAAGAAAAATCCTTGGAGTGCTGTGGAAGTACATAAGCCATAATTTCAATAAGGCTGCCACCTTATTCTGCACAATTACAATTACAGTGCTTCCCCCTCTCTCACGCTGTCCTTCAGCTGTCATTGCGGGCACAGCCAGAGAGATGGTACCTGGCTAGGCAGAGCTTTGGTCTGTTGTAGTTCTCACATTTCTATGGCAGTGAAGCAGCTTTAAACATGTTCTTGCACTGATGCAGGCACAGATGTTCTTTGATGTCTCCCAGTTTCTAATTGTTGTTTAGGACTTAGACTTCTGAACTTTACACCATTCTAGTTAGAGATTTTACAGCTCACCAAGAACCATACGTGCTTCTAAAAAAATCTGATTGAAAATGTTTATTTCTTATGTGCAAAAGCAGTTATTAAACTAAAAAATGTATAGGAGAAATGGAAGTTTGTTATAAAGCAGAGTTCATTACATCCACAACTATCTCAAATACATTCTTGCAATTGAGACTTCATTAGTTTTTCAGCCTGGATCTTTCTGAGGCCTCACAAATTTCTGGACTGTGAACCATAAAATAGGGATTAAAAAATTTTATGATTAATGCCTGCTTCTCAGCATCAAATCACAGAGGATGACCACCATGAAAAAAAATTATAAGAGTTCTTTTGCTAAGCTGTCAGGCTGAAACTTAAGATACCCTAATACAATAGGGCTGGATTTTCATTTCTAATGAGGAAGAAACTTCTAAGAAAAGGCTGACGTTTCATCATTGAAAACAACTGGAAATGTTATCACAGTATTTTGAAATGCTTTCCAACCTCTATGGGGAGTTAGTGTATTTACAGCACTCTGAAATTATATTTCAAACACAAAAGGTGCAACTTATTCAAACTAAATTCCTAAGGTACTGAATGGCAATTTTGTTCTCTTGGAAAATACTTTTAGAGAAAAGTGAGTGATTTTCAGTGACCTTAAAGTGAGGCAAGTCATTCATATTCTTAAAGGCAGAAGTAAAGTTTTTTAATAAAACTGCAAAGAAAATATTAACTTCATCACGTATTTCCTTTTGGTTAAACGTGATTAGCTATAAATACTGGAGTACAATAGCAGTCTCATTAGAGGTATCGATAAACACATATATAAGGAGTGAAAAGTCTGTGATTCCATCTGCTGTTTATGTGCTATAATATAAATCCACTTATTTGATAATGTTGATGCTATGTAGGCACAAACAGAGGAAAATTTAGCTATATGGAGCTAAGGATTTAAGATAAAATGTCTTGCTTGATAATATAATTGTTTAGTATAGACATGCAGAGACATAACTTTCCAAAAACTGGAATACAGTTTAGATAAAGAAATAGAACTATATTCAATAAAAATTCTCTGAAAAAAAAATGTCTTCTAGAAACTACTTATTAATATTTAATAAAAACCTTGACTTCCAGTCACATTAGAAGCTTTACAGGGATATTGAAGTGACCATTACTGAATACAATCTGTGTAAATTCATATGCACCACTCTATATCCAAATATAAGTATCTAGTACATTTAAATAAGTTAGAGGAATAACAAAGACACATTTTTGCAAATAATCACTATTTTGTTTTAGAATTCTAGAAAACTTCTATTAGGACTGTTCCTAGCTGGAACAATATTGTCTTAATTAAATAAAGTTACCTGACAGACTGTGTAGTTTAAAGTATATTTAATGCCTTGCATGGCATTAAATCACATAAACCGACCATATATTTCACAATTATACTATGACATGCACTCAAATTGATGGCACTTTGGTGGCTGTCCACTTCTTAAACTTTTGTTAGGTATCTGTTTCCAAAGACCAAAAATGACATTGAAAAATGCATTCTTATGTGACCTGCTGAGGACACACTGTCACAGTTGTGGAAGGGGAGAAGCAGCACCCCAGAACCACGTCCAGTAATAACCCGTGGCTCTCTCTTTAAATTCATTCAATAAAAGAAAATCGAATTAAGACATTCACTGTATTGCAAAGATTTCAAAAAAGAGTGTAGCTTTTAAAGCTTATTTTAAAATTTTTATTTATTTTATAACAGTCACTGGAATTTGTTTTTTAAAAGCTTTATTCAAATAAACTAAATTGTAATTTGTGATTTTCATAAATTTCTGGCAAGAAGTGCTAGTATACAAAGGAACTCCCTAGTATAATTAGTATACTACCTTCTCTTGGTTTTTCGCTTCAATTAATACATTTGATTGCTTCATTTCAGATAGAAAAAAGGATGGGGTATAATTTAAATAATTCCTTAAACTTGTCTTTTCATTTGTATAACAGTGAAGCAATCACATCTGTAGTGTGGGTATCATGTCTGCACACACCTAGTCACAGAATTCGGGTACTATTTTTATGCTGAATGTTTGAATACACCTGAAGTGCCCTTAAATTGAAAATGTATGTATGCCATACTGATATCTTTCCATATGTCTTTTTTCATCCTTTGTTTTTTTCTCCTCAGTAAAACACCATCTTCCTAGCTGAGCTGACAAAGTCCTCACACGGAGGTGACCAGTGTCCAAAAACTGTTGGGACAGACAAAGGAGAACACGGGAGCAGTCAGTAAACAGGAATGTTTTTTCCATGGCTGTTATTCTCATCTGTTAAAAGAGCAGCTTCACAGCTCCAGACAGGAGCAAATTGTCTCTACCATGATGGCACCCTCTACCCAAATGGCGCTGGTAGAAAATGTTATATATTACTTGGTAGTATTCCATAAAAGCTTCTGTCTACATGACTTGGATTGTGGCTAATAAGCAGCTCCTGCCATGGCATTGCTTAAGCTCTGCTGCTTCCCTTACAGTGCTGCAGAGACCAGGGTTTTATAGCCTGGTTAAATGACAGAGGACTGGGATCAAAGCTGCTCATAAGTTTAGAAATTCTGAGTAGGGGCATCCAAGAAATAGTCTGAAAGGCCAGAGACAGCTTTCTCTCTGGATTCATTTTCTTTTCAAAGACTTCAGCAATAATATCCACTTTGCTTCAATGTATTCCCTCTACAGATATCAAAGCACTTCCCAGAAGAACTTCATGTCACTTTTCCCACTTCACACATGTGTGGCCTAACAGTATCAGACTTAGAAGTGAAAGAACAAGACGGATGGTTTGCAGCCATCTTTGTGATAGTGGTTGTGCAGACTGTTTATTCTACGTAAAATAGCTGTTTATTTCCCACCGCCTGTCCATGGGCCTGGTTTGCAACATGTGGACTGCAAGTTGAGCAGGTCAAATCTGGTGTCTGAAAGAAGGCAGCATAATTTTTGATGTTTCATTTTCTTCCTCCTGATCTGCATCTGAAACAAGTATTTTATTTCAAGATCTGTGGCAGCATTGTAGCAGGTTCATTTCCAGATGCTTCCTCAAAAGCCTCTTTCCCATTGTCATTGATGTTGATCTGGCAAAATTTAAGCAGGATTTCAGGATTTCCTCAGTCTCATCTAGCTGCTCTTTTGCCACAGGCAAGCTGGCTTTAACAACATCTTAGGGGATCTTGAAGTTTTCTCTCTAGTCTATAGAACCAGACCAGCACACATGTCCCTTGCCAGGAGAGATTTCTTGTTAGTGCACAGCACTGCTTGTCATTTGCTATGCCATTATGCTAGTGGATCTGGTGTCTCCAGTACATAAACAGAGTTGTTACTAGCTCCAACATATGATGGTCTCAGACTTGAAGCCATAAATGGGATCTGGGATCCCAGAAGGCACTGGTACAACAAAACTCAGTGAAGTCCTGTTTTCCTCACTTACTCCAGACCTGGCTTTTGCAGATAGCCAAGGGAAAAATAGAGAAGGAGATTTTATCATTCATTAGAACTTAATTATCCACTTTGGTACTAGTTCCATCAATGGCAAGGGCTGGAATTCTAACTGCCTGACTGGGAACAGGTTGAAAAACAATTTCTCAGTTCTGGTCACTGGAAGAAAGACCACAGCCTTTAGATACACCAGTACAGAAATCTTGCAGGTTTTATTGAACATACAATAAACTCCCAACCATCAGCAGAAGCAAAACCAAGGAAGCTCACAGGTGATGGGTTTTGTCTGGATCTCAATTTCCTAAGGCAGATGTCACTCTGGTAAGAGGCTATCCACTTATTTGCTTCAGTCTTCTAAGCCCAAGGACAGCATTCCTGTGAACAGAAAAAGTGGAAGCCAACAGCGTCAATGACTCCATTTCTAACAATTAATTCCTCAGCCACAGATTCATAGCTTATCTCTTGACTTTCCACGCCATCATGAAAGAAAAGGATGAGGCTGCAGTGTTAACTTGGCAGTTCAGCTTGCAAAGGATCAGAGCTACTTGGCTGACAGCGGTGTCAAATTTGTCAGTCCGATAGCTTAAGTTACACTAGAGTAGTGCTATTGCTCACATTTTGGCTAATTTTGCTTCTCTGTGACTATCAAGTGATTGGCTCTGCAATTAAGCCACAGCTAATTTTCAGACATCACTTTGCCTGTGAATGTAACATTTAGGGAAAGATTTGTAATACAGTATTAATCATAGCTACAAGACAGATGCTCGGGGGATTTCATTGAGGGCATGGTTGCTTTTTTGTTCTTGAATCACTTTTTCTTTTTCCTCAGACTTGAAAGAAGGGAAAGAAACAGTAATTCACTCCTGGACTTCAGCATTTCTGTTACCATTCTGCCACTCCCAGAAGCTGTATCTGCTTAGAGCTGATTCAGAGCTTTGCTAACTTCCTGAAGTCTGGACAAAAAAACATTAGACCATTAGTTTTCTGGCTTGTCTCACAGATGTCACAACTGAGAAGGTGGCTGAAAAAAAAAAAAAAAGAAGAAAAAGAATATTGTTAAAGACTTGCTTCCTTCATGGCAGAGCAGTGCTCCCATCAAATCAAGGAGGGTGAGGAGCCTGGTTGGGTGACACTGTGACAATGTACAGATGTGATGCTGTGATAGCGAAGGTACAATCTCATTAGCCTGAACTCTGCATCCAACACCCTTTATGTGCTGGAAGACTTACTGATGTAGTCAACACATGACTTGTTTTGCTTTAAGATTATTAATTTCCTTTTTTTGCTAGATCACTAGGAAGGTAAATATGATTGCTAAAGTGAATGTGTTTCGCTTCCTGATTATTTGAATCCATTGGTGGCTGTGCTAAAAAGGCTGATTTCAAATTCTTATGAGGCATTCGAGTTATCTGCAATATCTGGCCAATGCTACTCTGCGCTTGTTACTGTCATCCTGTGCTGCTAAGAGGTCGTCTGTCATTATCTGTTTATCCTTTGGGGTACGCAGACAGTCTGTGGCAGCCTGTTCAGAGCTTGACAAATCAGCCAACACTTGAGTTATTTTGTCTGCTTCTTTCAGAGGCATGAGAGGACACACTGCTTCTAATTTAGACTCATTGATTTGCAATGAATCTCTGCCAGATGAAGATCTCTGTTTCATCCTTTTCTGATACTCCTGTTACCAGCTGAATAGTTGAGTGAGTACGAGCGCACAGGGAAGAGATCATGCCAGTCATAAAACAGCAAACTCTGCGGGACCAATTAACTCCTAAAAATGGTATGGCACTTTTGGATTTCTTCTTCAAATACTGTGGGTTAAAAACGCTTCTAATCCTAACAGCTGTAATAATTTAAGACTCTGAAATGCAAAGAGTGGGAATGCAAAAAGATCAGCAATTAATACTAGCTTGTATATCCTTGCTGCTTAAAAGAAATACTTTTCTGTTTAAGAAAAGTCCAAAGAACCCTGTAACTGCAGGGGCTGACAGGCTGGTGAAAAATGGGAGATCAAGGCTAAAAGAAGCTGTTGGTGAATTTGAAAATACTCTTTCGGAAAGTGTTTGAGTTGGTATAATTATGTATAGGACCCACACAGGGCCAACAAGGAGACAAATCACAACGGCTATTACACAGTTTTGAGATGAAATGTGAACACCTGAGATGCTTCATAATGACAGAATTTCATCAAGATTCACTCATGGCTGTGAACTAGACAAAGAATACACACTACGCCTTGCAAGTCCTGCCAAGGTTTAGCGCAGAGAGGTTACGGAAGCCACCAGCTGCGTTGAAAATACTGAGTGAGTCCTAATTAGGGAGGCAAATTCCAGGAACCTCTTCTTTCCAAATTGAAACCCATATATGCAGACAGTAACGTGTGGATTAGGATAGTTTCCAAATTGACATGTTGGTTAAAAGAGCTGATTTATCAAGACATAGTGTGTTACAGTGTTTTTCAAGCTCCAAGGCAACTCTTTCTTTCCTTCTGATTTTAACTGCGTACCACATCTAGCCTTTCATGGTAAGGCTGCAGTAACCACTGGGGCACTGAAAAGGTGGAGCACCAGCTTTTAAAGTGAGATACTGGGATGTCACTGTAATTGTGTAGAAAGGATGTCCTTTCTAGAAACTGCTTTCTACTCAGTAGTCAATTTAGGCTGAAAAACTCTGAAAAACACAATGTGATAAAAGAGAGGAATTGGGGTGTTTTGATAGGGCTTCACAGTTGCACCTCCAGTTCTTCATGTTAAAACTTGCACTATTTCATTCTGTGCTTTGCAATGAAGAAACTCCCTACAATGGGTTTCCACTGTTCGCAGGAACTAAACTGTGTGTGGCCCAGTAACGTTGAACAGATTCTGCTGCACCAGAGCCTCTCATGTTAGAAAATGAGGAAGTGATGTTGAAAATAAGTTTTGGCAAAAAGAAAAATTAACAAATCATAATTCCTTTAATAAAGAATTCAATAATGCACTGCTGCCAGAACCCTGCTTACTAAATGAGCCTATTTTGGGGCTGTTTTCTTGGGCACAGTTAACTGTATGAGCAGTTCTGTGCCATTTGTAGTAACATCTCTCAATCCAGCTTACTACATATTTGGATGATATCAGCACAGTTCTGGTCTTCTGAATAATATTTACAATTTTTTGGAGTTGTTTTTGGGGTATCTGAATTTGTGATTTTGATTTGGTTTTTAACTTTAAAAAAAAAAAAAAAAGGCAACCTAAGCCAAAATTTTATTTGTTTAAATGTCTCTATGAAGGAGAATTTGTTGCAAGTTAACCAGGACAGGACTGGAGAGATAATTCTGGCAGTGATGAGCAGGGGATTCAGTTGGAAGAAAGTACAATAGGGAAATCCTGTAAGAGCTGCAATTTCATTGTTCCATGTGCATTCAATTTACAGTGCTATAAGAATTTTCCTCTCCGCGAGGACAATTGCCAAGCAGAGCAATAAACAGAGATGCCAGCAGGATTTAGAAAGTGCATACCTGCACTCTTCCAAACTACTTACAGAAGGGGATGCTGCTAGCCAAGGTACTAGAAAACTGGAGGTAAATATATGACATCGCAGGTTTATCAGCAAAATGGGCAACAGCATTGTGTAAGAAAGGCTGGTCAGCACTTAGCGGGTATATGGCGCCTTGGAAGGGACCTCTGGCAGAAAATGAGTCTTCTGCCAGTGAGATGGAATCCCTAAGGACAAAATTTTCTCTGTCTTTCACCTGTTGATCTTCCATTCTCACACTATGTGGGGTAGCTGTGATAGTGTTAGTGTGCAGCGCATTGAAATCTCAGAGCATTGGCAGCTTCCTCTTTCACAATGTTATTCAGCCTTTTGCACAATGATACAATGGCAGTGCAGACAAGGTCCAAACAAGCACAAAATCATGTGAATCAGGATACTCTGTTATCCTTAAAACTTGCAAGCCATGCATAACCCAACAAATGGATATTACAACTTGAGAGAGAGCCTTTCTCACACCTTTCTTGCAATAGAAAGTCCAAATTCACTGCTCATCTTTGGATTTTGGCCCTCACTAACTTTAGGGGCATATTAGAATCTTGCAATGAGTGCAGGATTATTGTGGGTTCTCAGTGGAGCAGATGGGTATACATTAATCTGCACAAATTTAGTTCAGACTGATAAGCAAGCAAAAGGGTCATACATGGTCTCATGCGCAGGTTGTGGATAGTAATTTTTAAGATCAACAAGAAATGTTTCCTCTCTTTAAATAATGTAGTGGAAGCAATTAATTCTTTATTTTTTTTTTTAATTACATGGCCTGGACAAGAAAACCTGGTTTTGTAGCTCCTTTTTTGATACACAAAAATACTTCAAAAGGCAAAATAACTAGAGGCAATAATAATAGAAGTAAAAACTTGAAAGGAAAAATTCATAGAGAGAAATGGAAATAAAGAAATGCAAGGAATTCTTTTAAAATAATACCATCTTAAACAATGCACTGCACATGACTTAACCTGTTGGATAGGAATTTATTTCATATACATGACCATAAAACTTGCTGTGGTCTGTATGTATTTTAAAATATGCTAAGCATATTGTTATACATTCTTATCATTTCTCATTCTTTAAATTATTTTTCTTTTTAAACAAAACTATGATGGCACACCCTTTGATTTTCTGAAGAAGTCTACCATTTAGGGATATTTGCTGAAGAGGGTTAAGTAAAAATTTTAATAAGTTTTATTTTTTCCGTGTCATGTCATTTGGGACTCCGGTTACACTGAGCATTATGTAGGACTTCAGACATCTCTCAGTGGAAAATAATACCCTGGATCTACAAATTCTTTAGACATTGCTGGGTTCCTTTTTCTTTTCTTCTCATGAACAAACCACGCATTCCTAAGCACCTCTAATCTAAGTCAAAATTAGGTAATATGGCCTAAAACTATATAATCAGTCCAGTAGCATAAGAAGTGTGTGCAGGATTATATGGTATTTGAATAGAGGACTCTGTACTGTGTTGAATTAATGCTGAGAATACTTTGCTTGCTATGGTTGGCTATTGCTGACTGGTACCAGGAATGAGAGACAGCTCACACAGATGGACTGAGGAAAAGTGGTAGCAGGCACCAGAGGCCAGTCAGACAAAGTGCTTACTAACATGGACAGTCCTCACTTCTGTTAGCACTGCTTCATTCTTTTCAGTGAATCTAAAAAGTAATTTGAAGTTGTTTGCTCAAAGGAAGTGGCTATATCCTGGAATGAATAAACACTGTACTTAATGGATTTTTAGCTCAGGCCATTTGTAACAGGAATGCTAATTTAAAGAGCATAAATTTCACAGAAAATGTCTCTGGAAATAACACTTTGTCTGAAACAGCAAACAATCATTTTCAGTACCCAGTCTTCAGGCAATCCCTCAATTCATTCAGATCTTTTTTCCAGTCCTGGAGAGGAATGACATCTACAAAGTGCTTGTCTCTTTGAGTTAACTCTCTGTCAGTGCTGAGGTAAGAGGATTGCTGTTGGACAGAATTATAGGTCTTGTTAAATGCCCTTCCCCCTCTTCTCTTCCCTCCCCTCCCCTTTCCTTCCCTTCCCTGATTCCATATATTGCTTCCTCCAAGTACTTTGCTGTATATCTGAGAGTATTTTGTGTACTGCAAGGTTTTTGAGGTAATGACTACTCACATATCTTTGAACCTGAGCATTACATCCTTATATCATTGGCAACACCAAAGAAAATATTTACTTCTAGATACTGGTTAGTTTTAATAGACCCAGTATCTGTTAAAAGGGAAAAATAACATTGAAAATAAAGCCTTTTTCTGTAGAAAATAGTTCCTAAGTCCTTTTCAAATTTTTTTTTTTATTCTCAGTATTTTCTTTCTTATTCCCTTCTTCCCTGTATTCCTTTCTTCCCTTACTTGTGTTAACCCATCCTCATATACAGATTTTGGTTTATACAGACAAGTTTGAAGGAATGTAAAATGTTATGAAGCAGTTAGGGGATCTGAGCTGCTGTTGTCAAGTAGCTTAACAATCTAATTGGAGGACTTTTTCAAAGAAGCAGCATAAAAGGAGCTGAAGTAAAATCTATTTTATATTGTCAACGTATTCGCGAGTGTGGTTCAATTCACTGATTTATTGTTGGTATTAAAAAAGAATTGGACTACTAATCTATGAAGGTGATAGATCAAATCAGGGGAGATCAGATTAATAGATCTTCTTCTTCCCAACAAACTTCACAGGACTAAGTGCTTGTCAGCTTGAGCACAAGTAAGTCTTCAGGTGTCCATTATGTTCTCTCTAATAATGATTTTAATATTCATCCTTAACAAGGAACAGAGCTGTGTTTTGTCCAACATGTTCTGCAGCTCAAAGAGAAAAAGTACCGAGTCTTGTACATTTCTCCCCAAGTGCCAGCTGTTTACTCTTACCAACAAGAAGCTGAAAGGCTTCAGGACCAATGAAATCAGTGGCAATATGAGCTGCTCTATCCAGATTGCTCAGCTGCAAATGGAATGGATGAGCTCTGTAAAAGCCCCCAGGAGATTGCTGATACTGTGAAGAAATTCAAAGAATAAGACGAAAAATAAATTGTAGTGAGGAAAAAAATAAACAAGGATCAATTCTTATGATCTGGGTTTGTTTATTTTACTGCCAGTATATTTACATTGTCTAAACCGTGGTTTTATTTAGATAGTGATATTTATAAGGTTTCTCACAGAAAACCATTAGTAAAAGAAATTTGTTGTGCAACAGTAAAAATTTAGCTGCCGATTACAGCGATTTCACACAGTGATTTATTTGTCTTATTTTAACACCAGGGTGTCATAATTTGCCTGTCTTGAAGTGGTGCCATATATAATCAGGTGTCTCTACAAAGGCAGATTCTGTATTTGTTCCTGGCAGATTTTTTATGCTTCATGTTTAGGGATGTTTTGGACAAATATTTCACAAAGCTGTCACTCGAAACCTAGTAACAGGTACAATACCAATCAACAGATTTATAACAACTCACTAACGTACGCGTGAGACTGCAAAGCAAAATTTTCCACCTTTAAGACAAATCCCAGCAAATGCCACAGATGCAAAATAGTTGCAGCAGGTGGCAAATTGCTACAGCATCATGACCCTAGGGTGCAGTGAAGATGAAAGGAGCCCTCTGTGTTTTTCCAGTTCACAATTATGGAATCACCCAAGTAAGACACCAGTATCAAAAATGAAAGTTGTTAAAAGTATCTCGAAAACTCCTTGTGTAAGTTGCCTAACAGCTAATCATGATCTTTCCAACACTTTTATGCAACTATGACACATAGCTGTGCATACAGAAAGACATCTTTATTCCAGGCTGGGGATGCTGCTTTTGCTGCTGTTCCATCCATCAAGAAATCCATTGGTATGGGTCCCCAAAGGGGACAAAGGTCCCTCCTGTCACCCCAAACTGACTTTCTGAGTAACAGAAGTCACAGGTTTTATGAAGTAGATCCTATTCCACAACATAGAATTAAGCTGTAGAAGTGCATATGGTCAAATCAGGTTTAATTTAGGAAAAATATTCACCTATGTGGCATAGAATTCCTGTTCTGTGAGGATGCATCTGAATCATTGGTACGTTGTTCAAGCATTGAGTTATCATCAGTGTTTACTTTGCACATTTGACATTTACTCCAAGGTTGTCAAGCTTCAGTTTTTAGCTCTGTCTGTTAGAAGGATGCTGAAGACTTCTCTGACAAATTTTCAGTTGCTGGTTTGGTTATGGCTTGTGCTCAACTCCTCAAGTGTTTCAGTTTCTTGCAGACTTTTTCTAATCTTTTAACTTCTCTCGCAGCTTTTAACTGTTCCTGCTTTTTAGACATCTATTTATTATCAGCCTTGGAATAGACATTTTCTAGAGATGGCCACATGAGCATTCAGCATACAAGCAGAATTATTTTGCTGTTCCTACTCAAAATTTTCTCTGCTTGTGCGATGCACTTGTCTTCCTTCTCATCACAAAGTTGTCTTTGGACACTACGTCCAAACTCACTGAGCACCAGGGAATCCCAGCTCTTCTCAGAGCTACCAACGCTCTGGAGAGATCCCACCTTGCTGAAGGTATGACTCAAATTCCTGCATCCTGCATGTGATTTTGTTGTTGTTGCTGTTCTCTTTGCTGTCCTTCCAAAGCCATATAGATCACTTCTGGCTCCCCCATTGTTCAACATTTCCTGAGTCTTGTTGTCACTATATATGTATACACTGCAACTTCACATTTACCTCCTGTGTTACATGAAGTGTTGTCGAGTGCCAGTTCCTGCACTACCCTGCTGGGTATCTACCTGCTCGCCCACTTACATTTGCAATACAGGTGCAGTATGTAAGCAGACCAATCGGCAAGTCCTACATCAAGTGTATCGAACTCTTAGAAAGAAAAGATTACAGATGACCAACAACATTCAAAGGTAAATACCTGACAACTGATAAACACTGTCTGATTGGTAATGAAGACTGCTTTACTACCAGCGAAGAATGAAACAGGGTTCTACATTAAATGGCTAAATTCATTCTTTTTAAGACTCCTTCCTCCGTCCTCTCCCTACCCACCTTTCCAACAAGATGCAGGACTGAAGTCTCATTTATTTCAACAAAGTTGGTTAGATAGATAAACACACTCGCTAAGTTAGCCCACCCATTTTGACACTGAGTGGATTTAAATTTAGTCCTCTGACTTAAAGCTTTTTTTCTCCTCTCCTTTTTTTCAGTTATTTTTGGTTGCATTAGAACCTACAAAACTTACCTTTTTCTACAGCACTAGGAGATGTGGTGAAGTGGAGAAGATTAACTGTTTCGCTGATATGACATGGTACGCTTGGTGTATTGTCTTGGTGAGACAATGTGTGGAAGGGATAGTACGTCAATGTGTCAACTTTAGTACAGATGTAGAGCAGCCATGACCATGGTAACACAGCCCAAAGTGCACTTTCCACAGGGACACTGCCTGACTGCATATGAGCGACACTTCTGAGGGCACAGCTGTGCAATAGTTGGCTGTGATGTTGTTGCTGTCATGAGGGACAGCAGTGTCCAATAAGGGATTCCCTGCTCCAGTGAATTTCAGTGGTGTTGAATCAATCAATGTGACAGAGCTAAATACACACACACACACAAGCAAAAACCCCCTCTTCCATGACTGATTCTCCAGAGCTACTGTAATTC